>QWCE01004470.1_pt1 | contig 13801 bp, 14 predicted proteins | sample 1972531 | NCBI WGS metagenome assembly QWCE01 (sample SAMN09866716, study PRJNA288562) | Human gut metagenome isolate term4_stool, whole genome shotgun sequencing... | reverse complement strand
TCCCGGCCGCTCCTGACGCCGCACCAGTCCACCGACTTCACCAGTGCCTCGGTGGGCAGGTTGATGGCAAACTGGCCGCTCTCTTTGATGAGGTGGTGGCTGTACCGCTCGGGGCGGACGCTGATGGATACCATGCTGGGCTGGGTGCAGATGGTGCCGGTCCAGCCGATGGTGATGAGGTTGGGCTTATCCAGCCCGCCGCAGGAGACCAGCACCGGCGGCTCCGGGTTCAGGAGGGTGCTGCCTTTCCAGCTCTGTTTGCTCATCCGTGATACTTCCTTTCGTAGGGAGCCCATGTGCGCTCGCTGATGATGTAGCGGGGGCGGGCCTTGGTCTCCATATAGATTTTGCCGACGTATTCGCCGATGACGCCCAGACACACCAGCTGGACGCCGCCCATAAAGCAGACGATGCAGATGGTGGAGGCCCAGCCCGCCACGGCGCTGCCCAGAACAGCCTGCACGATGGCCCAGATGACGCCGATGAAGCTGATGAGGCTGACCGCGATGCCTGCGCCGGTGATGAGGCGGATGGGCTTGTTCGACAGGCTGGTGATGCCGTCGAAGGCGAGGGCCAGCATCTTGCTGAGGGGATAGTGGCTCTCGCCGGCCAGACGCTCGTGGCGCTCGTAGTAGACGGTGTCGCTGGGGTAGCCCACCAGCGGCACCATGCCCCGCAGGAAGATGTTCACCTCGCGGTAGTCGGCGAAGCTTTCCAGCACCCGGGTGCTGATGAGCCGGTAGTCGGCGTGGTTGAAGACGATGTCCGCGCCCAGCGCGTTCATCACATGGTAGAAGCCCTCGGCGGTGAACCGCTTGAAGAAGGTGTCGGTGTCCCGGCGGCTGCGCACGCCGTAGACTACCTCGGCGCCGTCGAGATACTTTTTGACCATCTCATCCATGGCGTTGATGTCGTCCTGACCGTCGCAGTCGATGGAGATGGTGATGTCGCAGCTGCCGCTGTGGAGCGCCTCCATCAGTCCGGCCAGCACGGCGTTCTGGTGGCCGCGGTTCCGGCTCTGGGAGATGCCGATGAAGTGCTCATCCTCAGAGGCGAACTTCTGGATGAGGGACCAGGTGGCGTCGCGGGAGCCGTCGTTGACGAAGAGCACCCGGCTCTTCTCGCTGACAAGGCCCGCTGCGGCGAGGTCGTTTATCTTTTTCAGGAACATGGGGGCTGTGATGGGCAGCACCTGTTCTTCGTTATAGCAGGGAATGACGATCCATAAAATCGGTTTGGACATGATGAAGTTCTCCTTCTATATAAGGCTCTCCCAAAGGGAGAGGCTGTTACAGCACCATATGCCGCAGCGCGTCCGGTTCCAGCAGCTTGAAGCTGCTCTTATAGGTCTCGAGCAGGCCGTCCCGCTGCATCAGGCTCAGCTCCCGGGAGAGGGCGCTGCGGTCGCAGTTGAGGTAGTCGGCCAGCTGGATGCGGGAGTAGGGAACGGTGAAGGTGAGGCTGTGATGCGCCTCGGCCTCACTGAGCAGGTAGGCGCACACCTTGGCCCGCAGGCTCTTGAGCAGCAGCAGGTCTACCCGGCGGGAGAGCAGGAAGTATTTGTCGCTGATGGTGCGCACAAGGTTCTGCAGCACCCGCTGGCGGGCCGGGTCGGCCCCGGGCAGCAGAAGCTTCTCGTAAGGCACCAGCAGCACCTCGCAGGGGGCCGAGGCCACCACCGTCACCGGGCTGGAAAGGCTCGAGCCGCCCAGCACGTCGCCGAACACACCGCCCGGCCCCATCTGGCTGATGGGCAGACGCGCCCCGCTGGCGGCGGAATGATAGGCCTCGATGGCGCCGGAGAGCACCACGCCCACCCGGCGGTTCGACTGTCCGGCCAGTACGAGGGTCTCGCCCCGGCTGTAGGTGCGCAATACGGCCCCCACTTCGCCCAGCAGGACCCGGAGCGCTTCGGCTTCCAGCCCGGCGAACAGAGAGGTGGATTGTAACAGCGGAAGATAATTTTCCATACCCATTCCGTGAGGTTTTCCCCGGGCCCTCACCGCCCTTCTGCGATTCCGTTGCGTGTGCAACGGTATTTTTTCTCTTATTATAGTAAACTTGAGGGCGTAAAGCAAATGATTTTGCAAATTTTTTGCGGGAAAATTTCTCCCAATGAAAGTGAGGAGCTGAATCCTATGAAAAAACTGACATCTCTGCTGCTGTCGCTGGTGCTGATGGTCAGTGTGCTGGCCTGCGGCGCATCGGCCAGGACGAGCACAAAAGTGCGCATCGCCGGCCTGAAAGGCCCCACCACCATGGGCCTCGTCAACCTGCTGAGCATGGAGAAGAACGGCACTGCTTCCCTCGACTATGACCTGCAGCTCTACGGCGCTGCCGATGAGATCGTGCCGAAGCTCATCAAGGGCGAACTCGACATGGCCGCTATCCCGGCCAACCTCGCCGCGACCCTCTACCAGAAGACGAACGGCGGCATCCAGGTCATGGCCGTCAACACGCTGGGTGTTCTCTACGTCGTGGAGAAGGGCAATACCGTCCACAACTTCGCCGACCTCAAGGGCCGCACCATCCTTTCCACCGGCAAAGGCACGACGCCCGAGTACGTCCTGCGCTATCTGCTCAAGAAGAACGGCCTCGACCCCGACAAGGACGTGAAGATCGAATACTACAGCGAGGCTTCCGAGGTCACGGCCCAGATGGCCGCTGCCAGGAAGGATGCCATCGCCGTCCTGCCTCAGCCCTACGTCACCGCTGCCCAGATGAAGGACAGCGGCCTCCGCGTCGTCCTCGACCTGACCAGGGAATGGAACAGGGTCTGTGACACCCAGCTCATCACCGGCGTCACCGTGGTGCGCACCGAGTACGCAAAGCAGAACCCCAATGTCATCGCAGCTTTCCTGACCGACTACCAGAAGAGCGTCAAGGCGGCCAACGAGGACATCGACGGCACCGCCGCCCTCTGTGAGAAAGTCGGCGTGGTGGCCAAGGCTGCGATCGCCAAGAAGGCCCTGCCCAAGTGCAACATCGTTTACCGCAACGGTCAGGAGATGAAGAAAGACATCTCTGCCTACCTGCAGGTGCTCTACGATGCCTCTCCCGCCGCCGTGGGCGGCAAGCTGCCGGACGATAACTTCTACTACACCGAGCCGTCCGTCCTGCGCAAGGTCATGGCGGCGATCCGCAACTCTGCAAAGTAAGCTTTGAAACAAGAAAAACTGCCGCACAGCCGTGCGGCAGTTTTTCTTACATCAGAAGGCCCGCGCCGATGCCGATGAGGGCCGGCAGCAGCCAGCCAAAGCCGAGGCTGCTCAGGGGCAGAGCGTTCATCAAGGTGGAGAGGGGGCCGAAGGGCAGGGCGGCAGGGATGCTCTGGATGGCCGTGAAGAGGATACTCAGCCGCCAGACCGATGTCCGCTGGAACCGTCCGGGCAGGAACTCCACCACGATGAGGATGATGGCGATGGGGTAGATGGCGTTCAGCACCGGGACGGAAAGGCTCAGGATGCCCGCAAGGCCGATGTTCGCCAGCAGCATGCTCATCAGCGCGAAGAAGGCTGCAATGGCGGGGTAGGGCAGCCGGGGCAGAAGCTCGTGGAAGTATTCGCCTACGCTGGCGATGAGGCCGACACAGGTGTTGAAGCAGGCGATGACGAAGATGGCGGCCAGAAGCACCTGCCCCACCCGGCCAAACAGGCCGTCGGCCAGTGCCGTCAGGACGGCGGCACCGGTGTCGCTGCCGGGGAAGGCAGCCCCCGAGATGCCGCCGATGTGGGTCAGCATGGCGTAGACCACCAGCAGCATCCCGCCCGCGATGAACCCGGCCCGGATGGTGCCGCGCCGGACGGCGGACTCCTCCGTGATGCCCACCGCCTGAAGGTTCAGCGCGATGACCGCGCCGAAGTTGAGCGCTGCCAGCGCGTCCATGGTCTGATAGCCGTCCAGCACGCCCTGTGCGGCGGGGAGAGCGGCGTAAGCCTCGGCAGGCGTGCCGTAGCCGGGCGCGGCCGGGTGGAGGATGCAGCCCGCGAACAGCACCACGATGAGCACCAGAAGGGCAGGGCAGAGGATGCGGCCCAGCCGCTGGGTCAGCTTTTCGGGCTTGAGGGCCACGAAGTACGCTGCAGCAAAGAACGCGAGGGAGTAGATGAACTGTCCCGGTGTGCTCCGCCCCACCAGCGGCGTCAGCATCTCAAACGAGGTGCTGGCCGTGCGGGGGATCGCGAGACAGGGACCGATGGACAGATAGACCAGTACAGCGAACACCTGTGCGAAGCGGGGATGGACCCGCCCGGCCAGCGCAGGCAGACCGCCCGCCCGGGCCACCGCTGCCACGCCCGCGATGGGCAGACCGATGGCGCTGACGGCAAAGCCTACAAAAGCGAGCCAGAGCGCCGTCCCGGCCTGTGCGCCGAGGAAGGGCGGGAAGATGAGGTTGCCTGCCCCGAAGAACATCGAGAACAGGGTGAACCCCACCAGAAGGAGCTTTTTGCCCCGGAGGGCCTGAGCGGAATCGTGCATGGTCATCTCTCCCATCTGTGCGCGGAGGCACGTAGAATAAGGATTACTTTATTCCAGTGTAGTGTTTTATGACCTTCATGTCAAGAGAAGAAAAGATGAAGGATTGTATTCTCATACATGATGTGATATTCTGAAAGCGAGAAAACGAACAGGAGCAAAGAAATACATGGATAAAACAAAAAAACGCCGCATTCAAATCTTAGCGGCGTCGGTGTTCTGGCTGGGCGTCTGGCAGGCGGCAGCTGCGGCCATCGGGCAGGAAGTCTTTCTTGTCTCGCCGGTGCAGGCCATCGGTACGCTGGTGGAGCTGCTGCCGCAGGCCGAGTTCTGGCAGCGCATCGGTTTCAGCGCCGGGCGCATCCTGCTGGGCTTCGGGCTGGGCGTTCTGTCCAGCGCGGTGCTGGCGGTAGCCGCCGAAAAGTGGGAGTGGGTGGACGCCCTTCTCGCCCCCGTGATGCAGCTGGTCAAGGCTACTCCGGTGGCGAGCTTCATCATTCTGGCGCTGGTGTGGGTCAGCGGCTCGTCGCTGTCCGTCCTTATCAGCTTTCTGATGGTGCTGCCCGTCCTCTACAGCGCAGTGCGCACCGGCATCGGGAGTGCTGACCGCCAGCTTCTCGAAATGGCGCAGGTGTTCCGTCTGCCGCTGGGGCGGCGTCTGCGGGCGGTCTGGCTCCCGGCGGTGCTGCCCGCGTTCCGGCAGGGGTGCAGCGTGGCGCTGGGCATCTGCTGGAAGAGCGGCGTAGCAGCAGAGGTCATCGGCCTGCCGGACTGCAGCATCGGCGACGCGCTCTACCGGGCAAAAATTACCCTTTCCACCGGGGAGCTGTTTGCCTGGACCTTCGTCATCATCCTGCTGAGCGCCGTATTTGAAAAGCTGTTCCTCGCTCTGCTGGATAAAGCAGTGGCGGCAGTTCTGGGCGAAGAGGGGGCTGAAAAATGAGTGAAACCAACAACAAACTGGAAATAAAGAATCTGTCTAAACGATTCGGAGAGAAAATCCTCTTCGAAAACCTCTCGCTTACTGTGGACGGCCCGGCGGTGCTCTGGGCGCCCAGCGGCTGGGGCAAGACGACCCTGCTCCGCATCCTGATGGGGCTGGAAGCGCCCACCTCCGGCAACGTGGAGGGCGTGGGCCGGGTCGGCGCGGTCTTTCAGGAAGACAGGCTCTGCCCCCAGCTGACCGCCGAAGAGAATGTGGCGCTGGTGCTGACCGCAGAACAGTACAAGGTCAAAACGCAATACAAAGAGCAGATACGAGACGACCTTATACAGCTAGGACTGGATGACGAGGCCCTTGCCCTGCCTGCCCGGAAGCTCTCCGGCGGACAGAAACGCCGCACCGCCTTGCTGCGCGCTCTCTGGGCCGAGAGCGACACGCTTCTGTTAGATGAGCCCTTCACCGGCATGGACCCCGCCGCCATGAAAAAAGCCGCAGCCATGCTCAAGGCACGCTGCGGCGCAAAGCCCACCCTGCTGGCGACCCATGATCAAGAAGCCATCCGGGAGCTGGGGTGGAAAGTGATCGAACTGGGCTGAAACGAAAGGAGCCTGACCATGGAGAAAAAGACGAGCTGCCTGCTCTGCGTTCTTACCGCGCTGCTTCTCACTGTGCTCTATCTTTGGGCCGCCCTCCGCCCGGGCGTCTGGCTACGGGATACCTTTTTGTACCGGCAGGCCGACGGCAGCTTTTCGGGCAGGGATGCGTATGCCGCCTACACCGTGCAGGTTGCTCAGACGGAAAACGGTGCGGAAGTGGAGTTCACGTTGGACGGAGAGACGCGGCACTATCGGCTCGAATCGAAAGCCGAGGGCATGAGCGACCCGGGCGTAAAAATCGAGCAGGACGGAGTGGTCATTTTTACCGGGACCGCGCTGGGCGACCCCGGTGACGCCATCCTGTGGAGGGAAGACGATGGGGGCCTTGCCGACGAGGTGAACGTCATCGTCAACGGCGAATACCAGAGATCCGACCTCTGGCCCAGCTGTAACTGGCTCTATAATGTGGCCGTCGGCGGGCGGCGGGAGACCCGGGGCAGCGTGGCGTTCCTGCTGCCGATCGGGGCGCTGGTGGTGCTCCTTGTGCTGGATGTCCGGTTCCCGATGCTGTTCTGGAACCTCCGCCACGGGCTGGAAGTGTACGGCGGTGAGCCCACCGAATGGTATTACGCGATGCAGAGGGTGAGCCGCATTACCGGCATCATCGGTGTTTTTGTGCTGGCGGTGATGAGCTTTGCTGTCCACTGAGGCTCACAGCAGCTCGGCAAGGATGCTGTTCTGTACGATGAGCCCGGCGGGCGTGAGGGCGAGGGTGTGGCCGTCAAAGTTGGCGTAGCCGCTCTTCACGCAGTTTTTCACAAAGGCAAGCTGTGCGGTGGAAAACTCCCTGCCATAGCGTTTTTTGTATTCGTCGAGACTCAGACCTTTGCGCAGACGCAGCTGCAGGATGAGATAATCCTCCGCACCGCAGCCGCCGTCCATGACGGGCGCGGCCTCGTCCCGCAGAAAGGCTTCGGTGTCGGCGGGGTAGTAGAACCGTTTGCCGCCCATGCAGGAGTGGGCCGCAGGGCCGATGCCCAGATAGTCGCCGCAGTCCCAGTAGATGAGGTTGTGCTTTCCCTCATAGCCCGGGCGGGCGAAGTTGGAGATCTCATATTGTCGGTAGCCATGATGTTCCAGCTGCTCGACGGCGTAGAGGTAAAAATCTGCCGCCTCGTCGGAGGTGGGCAGACCTTCGGGCGGCGTCCGGCCAAAGGCGGAGTCGGGCTCGATCTTCAAGAGGTAGGCGGAAATGTGGGTCGCGCCGCCATCCTCGATCAGCTCCAGCGTCTCGTCGAACTCGGCCTGCGTATAATGGGGCAGGGCCAGCATGATGTCGCCGCTGATGTTCTCAAACCCGGCACGGCGTGCGGCGGCGAAAGCGGCCCGCGCCTGCTTTGCCGTGTGGGGGCGGCCCAGCGTCTTGAGCTGGCTGTCCCGGGCCGACTGGACACCGAAGGAGATGCGGTTGACGCCCGCCTCCCGGAATGCCCGGAGAGAGTCTTCGGTCACGGTCTCAGGGTTGGCTTCCAGCGTGATCTCGGCCCCGGGCAGGGGCTGTGCGGCGGCGATGAGCCGGGCGGCGTCTGCCGGGTCCAGCAGACTGGGCGTTCCACCGCCGAAATAAAGGGTGTCCGGCCGCAGGGGCGCGTCCGGCGCAAACCGGGAGAGTTCCCGCAAAAGGGCGTCCACATAGGCCCGGGGGACGCCGCGCTGGCCGGGGGCGGAGTAGAAATCACAGTACCGGCATTTGGAAAAACAGTAAGGAATATGCAGATAAAGTCCGAGGGACATCAAATATCACAGCCTTTTTCATGAATCGTTCATTTCTATGCAGTATACTATATTTCGTAGACCGGGGCAAGGCCGAGGCCGATGCCCTGATTTTGAATGGAGGATTCCTTATGGATTACAACAACTATGACCGCGGCTATGCGGAGCCTTCGATGAGCGCATCGGACTATATGACCCGCACCTACCGCTGGATGGCCGGCGGCCTACTCGTCACCTTCGCAATGGCCTATATCACGGCGACTACACCCCTTATCTATCTGGTCGATTCGCTTTACTTCCTGCTTACCATTGGTGAGCTGGCACTGGTGTTCATGCTCAGCGCCCGGGTGCAGAAGATGTCCATCGACGGTGCAAGAGCCGCGTTCTTCGGATACGCCATCCTGAACGGCATGGTCCTGAGCTACTACTTCCTGATGTTCTCGGTAGGTACGCTGGTCATGGCCTTCCTCGCCACGGCGGTCTATTTCGGCCTCATGGCTGTGTACGGCACCACCACCCATAAAGACCTCACCGGCTGGGGTCCCCGCCTCATGATGGCTCTGGTGGCCATGATCGTCACCAGCCTCGTGGGTGCGCTCTTCGGCTTTGGCTTCGGCACCTCGGTGCTCTACTGCGGCATCGGCCTGGTGGTGTTCATGCTGCTCACCGCCTACGATACCCAGAAGCTGCGCCAGATCTACGCCTACTATGCAGGCGACGCCGAGCTGGCCGAGAAGGCTTCCATCTACGGCGCACTGACCCTGTATCTGGATTTCATCAACATCTTCCTGTACGTCGTCCGCCTGCTGGGCATGAACAGCCGCAGCCGCAACAATTAAATCAAATTTTTCGGAGCCGCCGTGCAGAGCGTTTGCACGGCGGCTCTTTTTTGTCAGAATGCCTGCTTTGAATCATGATAACTGTGCGATTTGCCAAAAATCGAGGGAAAGGTTGACAGAATGCCGGGGGGGGGTAAAATTTGCGTGGTGATGCGGCGGACGATGTTTGCGGCAGCATCACACAAAGCTTATTTTTATTGAGGAGGGGTTTCGAATGAAACTGTTCAAAAAGGTTCTCGCCGCCGCCCTCGCGGGCGTGCTGGCGCTGTCCGTCCTGACCGGATGCGGTAGTGGTTCCGGAACTGTGGATTATACGTCGCAGGTGGTTAAAGAACTGAGCAATGTTTTTGCTGAAGATGGGATTACGGTAACTGAAGGCGATGCTGCGATGAAGACAAAGCTGAAGCAGTTTATGTCCAAGGTTCTGGATTCAGATGTATCGTTCGATGGTGTGACAGACATAATCGAAGCTATCACTGAAGATGAGAAACTGGCAGCTGAAATTAAGAAGATGTTCCCGACCGCTGTTCTGGATGACTCGACGAAACCGCTGTATAATATTGGCATGGCTCAAATTGAACAGTCGATTAACGATAGCAATATAAAGCGGTATGCGCAGGAAATGGTGGATAATTCGGAGGAATTGAATTACCCGGAGGAGATCGCCGGTGATGATTTTGATGAGGGCTTGGAATGGACGGTGGCAGTTACGACTGTTACTATCAATAATCAGGAATATCTGGTAGGATTGTTCAGTCGTCAGGTGTACACTCTCGCTGAACCATAATAAGAGTTTTCTGGCCCCGGTCATCCGGGGCCTTTTTTGTGTCCTTTCTAATAAAGGATGAATAAACCCCGCTCTGCCGCTCCAAACTACCACCAAAGAAACGATTCCGTACACAAAGATGGATTGGAGTAACGAACGATGGAGCAATTCAGAAAGTTTTTGCGGGACAAAGCCTTTGCGCTGGTGCTCACCGCCTGCCTGCTGGCGGCGGCAGCGGCCGGGGTGTGGGCCGTGCGCACGGTGCGCAATGAGCTCAAACAGAATCTGGACGCGGTGCGAAGCCCGTCCAGCACCGCCCCCGGCATCGACGAGGGCATCAACACATCGCCCGGCGTCGCCGGAGAGGAGGAAGCCGAATGGCAGCAGCAGAACGCCCCCGCAGCAAACAGTGTGGCCAATGTGCCAAAAGCCGACAGCTCGTCCGGTGGGGCTGCGTCCTCTTCTGGTGCGCGGTCTGGGTCTGGTTCGGTGCGCGAACCCTCCGCGCTGCAAACCGAGTCCTTGCCTGCCAGCAGTTCGGCTGCGCCTGCCTCCACGCAGCCTGTCTCGGGGCGCGTCTTAAACAGCTACAGCGGCGATGAGCTGGTCTACAGCAAGACGCTGGGCGACTGGCGCACCCACAACGGTGTGGACTACGCCGCCGACAGGGGCGCGGAAGTGACCGCCCCGGCGGCAGGCAAGGTGGTGGAGACCGGCACGGACGACAAGTGGGGGCCTGTGGTCGCCATTGAAGATGCCTCCGGCAGGGTCTGGCGGGTCTGCGGTACGACGGACGCCAAGGTGAAGAAGGGCGACACCGTCTCGGCCGGGCAGACCATCGGCAAGGTGGGCAGCGTGAGCTGTGAGTGTGCCGAGGAGAGCCACATCCACTTGGAGGTCATGGAGGGCGAAAAGTATCTCGACCCCATCAAGGCCATGAAATAAGCAAAATTTTCCGGGCAGGTGCAGCAGAACGCTGTACCTGCTTTTTTCACATTGCTTTTGGCGGTCGATTCTGGTATGATAAACTAGAATAAGTGTGAAGACAGAAGAAAAAGCGGAGGAAACGAAACATGAAGGTCTTAGTGGTAGGCGGCGGCGCTGCCGGCCTGATGGCGGCGGGCGCGGCCCTGCGGCAGGGGCATGAGGTGACGGTGCTGGAACATATGGAAAAGCCGGCTCAGAAAATTCTCGTCACAGGCAAGGGCCGCTGCAATGTGACCAATGACTGCACCGCAGAGGAATTTCTGCACCATGTGCGGACGAACCCCCGCTTTCTGTTCTCGTCGCTGGGGGCTTTCCCACCGGCCAAGACGATGGAGCTGTTTGAGTCTCTCGGTGTGGAGCTGAAGGTGGAGCGCGGACGCCGGGTGTTCCCGGTGTCAGATAAGGCCGAAGAGATTCGGCAGGCTCTTCTGCGGTACGCAGACGGAGCGGACATCGTCCACGACGGGGCAAAAAAGCTGCTGCTGGAGCCGCTGGCCCAGCCGGAAGAAGCGCCTGCTGCGCCGGAAGATCCGCGCCACCCGAAAAAGAAAAAGCCCGGCCCGGCCTATCGCTGCGTGGGTGTGCGGGGAACTTCGGGCCGGGAGTACAAGGCGGACGCCGTTCTGGTGGCAACGGGCGGCCTGAGCTACCCCACCACCGGCTCCACCGGCGACGGCTACAAGCTGGCCCAGCAGGCGGGCCACACCCTCGTGGAGCCTGTCCCCAGCCTTGTCAGCCTCGTGAGCCATGACGCCGACTGCAAGAAGATGATGGGCCTCGCCCTCAAGAACGTGACCCTCACCCTCCACGAGGACGGCAAAGCCATCTTCGAGGAGCAGGGCGAGATGCTGTTCACCCACTTCGGCATCAGCGGGCCGCTGACCCTCAGCGCGTCGAGTCATCTGGGCGACATGAAAAAGCACAAGTACGAAGCTTTTATTGATTTGAAGCCTGCCCTCAGCGAGGAACAGCTTTATGACCGCATCACCCGGGACTTTGCCCTTCTGGCGAACCACGCGGCGCAGGGCGCACTGGTGAAGCTTCTGCCGTCCAGTATGCAGCCGGTCATGGTGGCCCGCTGGGGCATCGACCCGGCCACCAGGGCAAACCAGATCACCCGGGAGCAGAAGCGGGAACTGGTGCAGCTGATGAAGCACTGGCGGGTGTCCATCGACGCCCGGGGCGATTTGGCACACGCAGTCATCACGTCAGGCGGCGTGTCGGTGCGGGAGGTTGACCCCAAGACCATGCAGAGCAAAAAGGCCCTTGGCCTCTACTTTGCAGGCGAGGTGCTGGATGTGGACGCCTATACCGGCGGCTATAACCTGCAGATCGCATTCTGCACGGCACAGAGTTTTGCGAATCATCTGGAATGACCTCTCAGTCAGCTTCGCAGACGGCCCCCTCGTTAGGGCAACAACAACGACTGCCGCCAGCGGTGGAACGGCGTCAGCCGTGACGGAGAGGTTTAAGCGGCTGGAAATTTCAGATTCATAGAGAAGGAGATATAAAAATGATTTCTGTTGCAATCGACGGGCCTGCGGGCGCAGGCAAATCTACGCTGGCGCGGCGGCTGGCTGCGGACTTCGGCTACATTTATGTGGACACCGGTGCGATGTTCCGCACCATCGGCCTTTACGCCCTCCGCGCAGGCAAGGACCCGAAGGACAACGAGGCGGTCAATGCCCTGCTGCCCAATATCACCCTCGAATTTGCTTTTATCGAGGGCGAACAGCATATCTATCTGAATGGCGAGGATGTCAGCACGGCCATCCGCACCGAAGAGGTGGGGATGGCGGCTTCTGCCGTGGGTGCAAATCCGGCGGTGCGCGCCTTCCTGCTGGAGATGCAGCGGGACATGGCCAGGACGCAGAACATCCTGATGGATGGCCGCGACATCGGCACCGTGGTGCTGCCCAATGCGACTGTGAAGATCTTCCTCACCGCCAGCCCGGAGGCCCGCGCCACCCGCCGCTGGAAGGAGTACCAGCAGAAGGGCATCGACACCCCCTACGAAGATGTGCTGGCCGACGTCAAGCAGCGCGACTATCAGGACACCCACCGCGCCGCAGCCCCCCTCAAGCAGGCAGACGATGCCGTGCTGCTGGACACGTCGGAGCTGAACTTCGAGCAAAGCTTTGAGGCCATGAAGAAAATGATCACGGAGAAGGTCAGATGATACTATATTATATTCTGGTCCCGCTGGCATGGCTGGTGTTCCACATCGGCTTCCGCGTCCGGTGTGAGGGCAGGGAGAACTTGAAAAAAATCGGCACGAAGGGCTGCATCATTGCCCCCAACCACATCTCCGCCATCGACCCGGTGTTCATCGTCATCACCCGGTTCTGGGGCCAGCGGATGACAGTGTTTGCCAAGAAAGAGCTGTTCGAGATAAACGCATTCCTGTCGTGGTTCTTCCGGTGTGCCGGTGCAGTCTGTGTCCGCGGCACGAAAGAAGAGGTCAGCGTCATCGAAGACACCGTGAAAAAGTGTCAGGAGGGCGGTACGCTGCTGCTCTTCCCGGAGGGTACGCGGGAGCAGGAGAATAAGTTCCTTCCCCTCAAGAGCGGCCTCTTCGTCATCGCGGCGGCAGCAAATGTGGACGTCGTGCCTTGCCGCATCTACTACGACACCCCCGATGGGAAGATGAAGCTGTTCTGCAAGGTGCGCGTCATCTTCGGCGAGCCCATGCCTGCTGCACAGTTTGCGATGGAAGGCCGCCGCGACATAAAGAAGCTGCGGGAGAATAAACAGGCCGTTCTGGATGCGTGGAGTGAATTGTAAGGCGGCTTGCCCTCTCCGTCATCGCAAGCGATGACGGAGAGGTTGAATCTAGGAGAGTACAATGGAAATCAGACTTGCAAAGACTGCGGGTTTCTGCTTCGGCGTGGACCGCGCGGTCAAGCTGACCTACGGTCTGCTGGATGAGGGCCGCAAGGTGGCCACCCTCGGCCCCCTCATCCACAACCCCCAGACCGTAGAAGACCTCGAGCGCCGGGGCGCACTGGTAGCAGACACCCCCGCTGATGTCCCTACGGGCTACGAGGTGGTCATCCGCAGCCACGGCGTCCCACGCAGCATTTACGATGAGCTGGACGCCCGGGGCTGTACCTATCACGACGCCACCTGCCCCTTCGTGAAGAAGATACAGAAAGTCGCTTCCGAGGCCGAAGCCGCCGGCGCGACACTCGTGGTGGCCGGTGACGTGTCCCATCCGGAGGTGCAGGGCATCGTCGGACATACCCGGGGAGAGGTATTCGTTTTCAGCGATTTGGCCCAGTTGAAGGCGTGGAAAGGGCCTTCTGACCCCCAAAAGCCCATTTTTGCAGTTGCACAGACCACATTTCAGGTAACAAAATGGCAAGAAAGTTCGGAGTTTCTCAAAAAAGCCTATACAAACGCCCGAATTTTTGATACAATA
>QWCE01004469.1_pt1 | contig 13803 bp, 8 predicted proteins | sample 1972531 | NCBI WGS metagenome assembly QWCE01 (sample SAMN09866716, study PRJNA288562) | Human gut metagenome isolate term4_stool, whole genome shotgun sequencing... | reverse complement strand
GCCTGCATTCTTATAATTAATTGCCATCTCCGCTCCTTTTATCCTTCGTAAATATATTCGGTGTTTGCAATTTTTTCTGACATATCAGACCTAAATTGTTTTAGCTTTTCCTTTAAATCATCATCGGAAATTGCTAGAATTTCTGCTGCTAGAATTGCAGCATTTTCTCCACCATTAATAGCAACTGTGGCAACTGGTACCCCACTTGGCATTTGAACAGTGGAAAGAAGTGCATCAAGTCCATCAAGAGTTGAACTCTTAACAGGAACTCCAATTACAGGTCTTGTAGTTAGAGCTGCGATTACACCACCAAGGTGAGCAGCTTTTCCTGCTATGGAGATAAATACTTGGCTTTCTTCTTGTGCACTTGTCACATATTCTTGTAATTCTTTTAAGGCTCTGTGAGCAGAAATTACTTTGGCTTCATATTCAATTCCAAATTCCATTAATTTTGCAACAATTTTATCTGCAATTTCTCTGTCAGAAATTGAACCCATTATAATTGATACTCTCATTTTTACTCCTTAAATATTTAAATATTTTGAAACATCAAGTGGTTTTACATATTCTCCATCTTTATAGGCTCTCATGTTTCCGCCACTAACTTCGTCTATTAATACGATTTCGTCAGAACCTTCAAGTCTTCCATATTCAAATTTAATATCATAAAGGTCTAGACCATTTTCAGCTAAAATATCTTTAACAATATTTGCAATTTTTTTGTTCATTTCTACGATTGTATCGTATTCTTCAGCTTTTAAAATTCCTAGGGCAACAAGTCCTTCTTTAGTAATAAGTGGATCATCTCTATCATCATCTTTTAGAGTGATTTCAGTATATTCTGGAAGGTCAGCACCTTCTTCTACATAAAGACCATATCTTCTATAGAAAGATCCAACAGCCTTAAATCTTGTTATAACTTCAAGACCCTTGCCAAATACACTTGCTCTTTTTACTTCCATTAAATTATTATCAACATCAGCAGAAACATAGTGAGTGTTAATTCCTGCTTCATTGATTTTTTCAAAGAAGTATTTTGTAACCTTTAAGCACTCTTTTCCTGCACCTTCAATACTACCAGCTACTTGGTTTCCACCAGTATCAAAAACTCCGTCAGTTCCTGTCATGTCATCCTTAAATTTAAGGTAACATCTTCCGTCTTCTTCTAAAACATTCTTAGTTTTTCCTTGGTAAATAGTCTTCATAATTTCCTCCAGTAAATTAAATAAAGCCCAAAGAGGCAGATTTTTGTAAAACCTACCCCTCTGGGCTTTTTTCCCTAAGGTGTGATACTTTAATAAAAAAGTACCAGTACCGCTCGGTCCTTGGCAAAGCCCGGATCCCTAGGCACACTTTCACTCATGATATGAGCTCTCATACAACTAAATCTTATCAATTTAGTTTTTAAATGTCAATAGTTTTTCAAAACTTAATAAGCTACTCACATCTTTGGATGTAACAAATAAAATCACTTTAATTTTAATGAAAAACTGCACATTTGATAAAAATCCATAAATTTTATTATGAAAAATTAACTCAAATATTTTTTATTGTCACTGATCTTTCAATATTGTCCCACTCAATATTTTGATCTATTCCATCATCAGTATTTCCATTTGTTAATTTAAAAGCTTTAGAAATATTTGTTATCGGAAGAAGAATTCTGTCATTTTCAATTTTTACTTTTGCAAATAATTTGTCTTTTTCTCCATTAATTTCTATTTCAGAAGAATCAATTTGAACTTTAACCAGTCTATCTCCTTTAGTAAAAGTTGCAAGCCTTTCATCTTCATCCCACTTAACTTCTGCTCCCAAAATTTCAGCTATAATCCTCATTGGTAGAAGGGTCCTGTCATTTTCAATTATAGGTGCAACATCAATTTTAACTCTTTTAATTTCACCACTTTTTAAAATTTTATACTCATTTTTTCCAATATAAAATTTATAAGTTTTATCTTCTTTTAATTTTTTTACTTTTTTTATTTCATTGCCCTTATTTTCAAAAGAATAGTTTACTTTTACTGGATAAGCAACTTCCTTGTGGTCTCTCACAAAATTTCCATCAAAGTTATCTTTATTTTCCTCTGCAATATTTTCGATTTCAGTCCATGGAATAGAACTTTTATTATCTTCTTCACTCTCGTCGATTTCTTCATCTTCTTGATATTTAAATTCAATCACTTGAACTGTTCCTGAAACTTCATTTGCCACTAGAACAATTGGTTTACCTGTTGGAGAGTCTTGTGCTTCTATGGCACAAAGACCTTCTGGTGCAATATTTCCTCTCTCACTTAGATCAACTTTTTCTCCCTTTTCCACTGATTTTATAAAAATCCTATTGTTGAAGTAATCTTTATAAACTGGTTGAGTTGGATTACTTATATCATAAATCATTATTCCAGAAATTCTTTCAAGTCCAATTATTGCATAAGTTTTATCTTTTATCTTTAGTACTTCAACATTTTCTGGTTCTGGTCCCTTTTTATTAGACCTTGCATCTAACTCATCAGCACCCTTATCTTCATCATTATTTGTGTTAAAAAAGTCTGGAAAGATTCTTGCAGTAATTTTTTCAAAATCTGATCCAGAATTATAAACTCTTGTTAAATCATCTGCTTCATAAATTGAAAAGGATCTGCCACCTAAGAGGTGAATCCTATCTTTAATTAATCCATCTGTTTTATCAGGATCAAGGTATTCTGTCTTTTTATCAGCAGATTTATCAAATTTCTTGGAATCTACATTACTATATTCTCCCCATTCTCTCGCATCCCCTTCATTTGCAGTTAATATATAACCTTTACCATCTTTTTCATAAAAACAAATTCCATCGGGCATTGGTGTTCCTAGAAAATTATCTGTCTTTATATCAATTTTTGCATTTTCATCTTTCCCTCTAATAGCATCTATTTCATTTCCAGGAAGACTATGATCAATAAAACCAAGTCCCTTTAGATAATTTATTTTTCCACTTGCAATATCAATTGAAGCAATTGCATTATTTTCTTGAAGGGATACAAAGGCAGTTTTATTATCGTATGAAATTGCAATGTATTCTGGTTCAAGATCTTCTAATGGGTCTGAATCTTTTTTTAGCAGTACGCCTTCATTAAGTGCTTTTTCTCTATCAATATCAAATTCAATTTTTTTAATATCTTCATTATCAAGATTTACTATAGTTACGCTTCCTTTTGGATCCACTGCTCCATTACTATAACCTTCTCTTGGTTCTCCTTCATCTGCAGATAGAATATATTTTCCATCATTTGTGAAAGTAACCATGTCAGGTTGAACTCCACATTCAAAAGCTTTTTTAAAATTTCCATCTTTATCAAGAACAAGAATATGTCCTTCTTTTCTATAATCTTCATCTTGAACTGCAACAGCTAATATTTCTTTTTCATCAGAATAAGAAACAGAAGTCATGTCTCCCGCATTAATATTCTTATCTTTTAATACATCTTTGATAGCTACTGTTTTTAACTTTTTATTACTTCCATCACTATTAATTTTTACAATATCTATAGATTGAGTTATCCCACTAACTACATAAAAAACTTTGTCTTTTTTATTGTAAGTGACAATTTCAGCAACTCCACCATCGCCATTGGCTCTGCCAACTGAATATGAAGATAATTCTCTTACAAAACCTCTATCGCTATCTTTTTTTTGCTGTGTTTCTGCGGCAAAAGCAGGTACAAGTAAGGACATGCAAGTTATCGAGATAAGTCCCATTCTTAAAATAATTTTTTTCATAAATTCCTCCAATATTATCTAATAGATTTTATAAGAACAATACTATTGAATAAATGCTATAAGAAAAATGTATAAAACTTCATAAAAAATAGTAAATTTTTCGTAAAATAATCCCTAAGGTATCCTCTGGAAATAAAATTGTAATAGCTATTTTCATAAAAAATACATTCAATCCTAAACCTAAAATAGTTAGAACTAAACTTGGATTTGAATATAAAAAACTCAAGTTAATGAGTTCCTCAATATTTGACCTAAAAGCAAAAAAGACTCCAAGATAAAATCTTAAAGTCTTTTTTATAAAATTACATCTTATATTTCTATATATTAAATATTAGATTCTAATGATAGTTCTTTCCCATTTATTTTTATTCTGCTAGTTCTACTAATCCTTCATCTACATTATCAAAATTTTCAACTTCATCATTTGAAGTTTCATTTCCTTCAGCATCAATGTTTTTATCTTCAACAGTAGCTTCTTCTTCAACAGTTGGCAATTCAGTTTCATCTTCAACAATTGGAGTTTCATTTTCTTCTTCAACAACTGGAGCTTCAGGTTCTTCTTTAGTATTTAATGCATCATTGGCGATATTTGTAGCCTCTACAATAGCTTTATCAGCTTCTAGCACTTGATTAACTGTTGATCTATTATTTTTTAGAATCCTATTTGCCATTGCAATTTCTCTATTAAGTTCTTTAATAACAGAAGAATCAACATTTCCCTTTAATTTAAAGTCACGTAAATTTTTTGCAATTTGGATATCTTTTTCTAATTGAAGTTTTGTGCTGTTGTTAGCAGCTCTTTCCCCTTCTGGAATAGCAGCATAAGCTTCTTCAATTTTTGCATTAAGTTCATCAGTTGCTTGTGCTACTTCTTTAACAGTTGCTCTGTTATTTCTTCTAACTTCGTCTGCTTTTCTAATAACCATATCAACTTCTGCAAGTTGAGTAGGATCTAGTTTGTTGCGCAATTCTCTGTTTCTAAGATCCTTAGCTCTACTTATAGCTCTATTTAATTTATCTAAATTGTAGTGAGTTCTTACAGAATCTTCTGTTTGTTTTGGAACTTGTCTAGCTCTATCTAAAGCAGCACTTAAATCTTGAGAAGCTTTGTTTAAACCTTCAGCATTTTCAAAAAGATCAGTTGCTTTTAATAAAGCACGTGTTACAGAAAAACCAATAATTACGTGTGCTTGTTGTTCGCTGTCAGCTAATTCCGTAGCATCAGCTGTAATTGTTTCAGCAACATTAATCAATAAATCAAGTCTTGGAATAATCTTTGTCCTAAGTTCTGTGATACTTCCAATTCCCTTGTCCATGATTTTGCTAATAAAGTCAAAAGCATTTTTTAATTCTTTTAACCAACCAAATTCTCCACCTGTCAAATCTCCAGCGATTTTTTCAAGTCCTTCGATTAAGTCACCTAAGTAATCTAATTTAGCATTTGCTTCTCTAAGAGTTCCTTCTTCAGCAACATAAGAAACATTTGGAAACACTGGATCTGTTTCATTTGCCGCATAAACAACAGGCATAGCTGCGTTAGATAGCATTGTCACTGCTAATATTCCTACTAATTTGTTCTTTCCCTTCATAAATAATTACCCCCTATTATTTAATCCATTTTGAAATAAACTCATTGTAGTAAATGAAATATTTATTTATTTAAATTTTTTAATTTTTAATGTACATTAATCATTTACTACGCTTTAAGTATAAATCCTTTACTTCCTTTTTGTAAAGGGTTTTTAAATATTTTTACTTAAAGTAAAATTGCACTTTTACTAATACAAGTTTGCTTACCTAAAGCAATGTATCATAAAAGTGCAATATTGTTATATTAATTATTATTAAAAAGTTTTTTAAAGCTATCCCAAAGAGAATCCTTTTTTACTTTTTCTCTTTCTTTTTTATGATTTTTGTCATTTATTTCTCTATTATTTTCTTCATATGTTCTTTTTTTAGAGAGATATTTTTCTTCAGCCTCTTTTATAAAATAATTTTGAGATGATATTTTCTTTTCTTCTACTCCAATTTTTTCATATTCACCAGAACTATCCATAATTCTAGCTCCAATATTATCTTGCATTTGAACTTCTAAATAATCTAAAAGTCTATCTTTTATTTCTTGATCTAAAATTGGAGTAGCAATTTCAACTCTTTTTTCTGTATTTCTAGTCATCAGATCTGCCGAAGATATATACATATCTTTTTCTTCTCTTCCAAAAACATAAACTCTAGGATGTTCTAAGAATCTTCCAACTATAGACCTAATTCTAATATTTTCACTTTGTCCCTTAATTCCTGGTAAAAGGCAAGAAATTCCCCTAATAATTAAATCTATTTTTACTCCCTTTTGTGAAGCTTCAATAAATTTTTCTATAAAATCTTTATCTGTAAGAGAATTAAATTTACAAAGAATATAGCCCTTTTCTCCTTTTTTAATTTCTCTTTCTAAAAGATGCATAAGCCCAGATTTTAATGTCGTTGGTGATTGTAAGAGATACTTATATTTTCCATCTAAGTTGCCAATGGACATATTCTTAAAAAAGTCAGTTGCATCTAAACCAATTTCAGAATTTGCTGTCATTAGAGAAAAGTCAGTATATTGTTTTGCTGTGGATTCATTGTAGTTTCCTGTCCCAATTTGAGTGATGTAATTTAAATTTCCCGTTTTGGAATCTCTATAAGTTATTAAACAGATTTTTGAGTGCATCTTGTACTTATTGAATCCATAAATAATATTGCAGCCTTCTTCATAGAGGATATTTGCATAATTAATATTTGATTCTTCATCAAATCTAGCCTTTATCTCTACAAAAACTGTTACCTCTTTTCCATTTTGTGCCGCTTCAGTTAAATATCTTACGACTTTAGAATTTTCTGCAAGTCTATAAATTGTAATTTTTATTGATCTACATTCAGGATCATTTGCAGCTTTTTTTAACAAATTTATAAAAGTGTCCATGCTCTCGTAAGGATATGATAGAATTCTGTCTTTTTTTCTTATATCCTGAGTTACACTATTAGTAAAATCAGCTGGATTATATTGCAACAATTCCTTATACAAAAGACTGCTCTTTATTGCCTTAGGAATATCTCCTATCAAAGAAAAAACATATTTCATATTTAAAGGTGAGTCACATGAAAAATATGATTTTTCAGTTAATTCTAATTTATCAAGCAAAAAGTTAAGAGATGCTTTTGAAAGTTTATATTCTGATTCAAGTCTTACAACATTTAATCTTTTTCTCTTTTTTAGAATACTTTTCATGTATTCAGTGTAATCGTCAAATTCTTCCCAGGTATCTCTGTCGTCTACAAAGTCTGTATTTCTAGTTATTTTTATAATATTTTTTGATAAAACTTCATAATCTTCAAAGATTTCTTCAATTTTATTTAAAATTATTTCTTCCATCAAAATATATTCCATGTTTTCACCTGGAAGAATTAAATATTTTGGATAAGTTTTTCTTACGGGAACAATTCCAAAAACTTTTTCTTTATTTTTTTGCAATTGAGCAAAGGCATAAAGTTTTGTATTTTCTAAAAAAGGAAAGGGATGATTAATATCCACAATTTGAGGAGATACAAGTTGATCTATTCTTGTCATATAAAAATCGTCAACAAATTCTCTTTGTTCCTTATCCAATTCATCGTATTTTACTTTTTTAATATTTGACTTTTCTAAACTTGCACTAACATTTTTAAAAATTTCGTCTTTTTCCATATACATTTCTGGCAAACTTTTTAATATTGCATCAATTTGCTCCTCTGCATTCATGCCAGTCTTGTTATCTATAACTTCTTTTTTTAAGAGGGATAAATCATGCAAAGACCCTACTCTAACCATAAAAAATTCGTCAAGATTAGAAACAAAAATACTTATAAATTTTAATTTTTCAAGATCTGGAACTTCATCTTCAGTTGCCTCTAACAATACGCGTTCATTAAATCTAAGCCAGGATATTTCCCTATTTTGAAAATGCGATTTCATTATTACCTTCCAATACTTTATAAATTAAATAACCTTCTCTGAGACCATTGCCAGAAACTTCAATTTCACTAATTTCAAGTTCTTCCATAAGAGTTTTTAATATAATAATACCTGGAATAAGTGTGTGAATTCTGGCAGGATTAGTACTAATAATGGACCTAATAGTATCTGTGTTTTTATCCTTTATCAATTCTAACAATTTGTAAATATCTTTTAGGGTAAAGTTTTTTTCATCTTCTCCCCAAAGATCTGCAATTACCTTTCCAGTGGTTCTAATGGTGCCACCAATTCCTATTAATTTGTTAGCTTTTTTGGAAAAATGGGAAGAATTAATTTCACGAATAACTGATTTTTTTATTGCACGAATCTCACTTTTTTTCGGTAAAACCATGCTTACATTTTCTCTAAAAAGTAGTAGTGAACCTGTATTTAAATTAATAAATTCGCAAGGTCCATCTTCTTCGAAATAAACAACTTCTGTACTGGCACCACCAATATCAATGGAAACTCCAGAATCAACTTTTAATTCACTTCTAATACCAATATTTCCTAGAAAAGCTTCTTCCACCTGTTCTAATACATCAATATCAATATCTAAATCATTTTTTACCATCTCTAAAACTTCTTCAGTATTTTCTAAATTTCTTAGAGATGCTGTTGCAAAAGGTGAAAAAGTATCTACTTTGAGTTCTAGTACAATATTTTTTATACTTTGAAGTGTCTTAATAAGTTTTTTTATTCCCTTTCTAGATAGTTCACCATCGTGAACATAAGTAATAAGTCCTGCAGTGTATTTTTTATTCAAAACTTTTTTAAATTCACTGCTGTCATCAAAAATATCAAAGACTATAAGTCTAATGGTATTTGATCCTATATCAACTATTGCGTGTCTCATAAATCAAACTCACCCTTCCTAAAAAATACTTCCTAAATAATCTTAAACTTCCTTTGTAAATTTCTTGTAAATTTTTAATTTATAATATGTAATATTTCTTAAAATTTGAATTTAAAATCTTAAAAAATTTTTTTAAAAGCAGGACATGATACATCCTGCTTTTAATATTTAATAAACAAATCTCTTTAATTTTTCAACCATATATTTATTTCCAGAGATTATTCCTCCCTGTCTTTCACATGCAAGATCTTCTCCGTGCATATTTATAACTAGGCCACCTGCTTCTCTTACTATTAAACATCCTGCAGCATAGTCCCAAAGATTTAAACCATCTTCAATAAAAGCATCGTATCTTCCACAAGCAGAATAGCACATTTCTAGTGCAGCAGAACCTATCCTTCTTATTCCATTTGTGTTTTCATAAACAAATCTAAGTATTTCAAAAGTTTCATCAACTCTATTAAGTCTTCCACCACCAGTTCCAACGCCAATTAAGCTGTTGGCAAATTCTTTTTCTTTTGAAACACTTATATCTTTTCCATTCAATTTAGCACCTTTACCACGAATTGCAGAGAAAAACTCATCTTTAAAAGGATCATACACTGCACCTATAACAATTTTAGAATTTTCTAAAAGAGCGAGACTAATAACAGAATGATCAAAACCGTGGACTAAATTAGTAGTTCCATCCACAGGATCAAGAACCCAAGTATATTCAGCTATATCTGTTTTTGACTTGCCCTTTTCCTCTGCCAAAAGATTTGAAGACTCAATTAAGTTTAGAAGTTTTTCTTCTAAAAATTCTTGCACCTTAAAATCGACTTCTGTTACAAAGTCATTTTTGCCCTTCATCTCAAAATTGTTTTTTGGATCTAAATCAAAGAAAATCACAGAAGCTTCCTTCATTAATTTTTCTATTTCAGTTAATATTTCAGGGTAATTTATCATAAAATCCTCCAATTTACTTAATAGATTTTATTTCCTTAAATAAATTTTCTCCATCTCTAATAATGCTTTCACTACCAAAAGCAGCAAGGTAATTTTTCTTCATAGCTTCATCAAAAATCTTTCCATAAGAATTTAATTTTTCAACACTTGTTTCTAAAGCCTCTTTCTTTGATTTTTCAAGATCTTCTCTTGTCAATCCTGTAATAAATCTTGAAAGATTAATATCTCCAACTTGTTCTGGGGAAAGCAATGGATCAAAGGCATTCATAGATCCTATAATAAAATTCTTTAAATCTTCATCGGAAACTTTCAAGTTTTCTACAAAAGTGCCTATGCTGTCATAGACTCTCACAGAATTTTTTAAATTAGGATCTCTATAAGAATAAGTTGCCATATCTCCAGACCTTCCAATACTTATTCCTGCACCATAAGCTCCGCCTTTTGCTCTGATTTCATTGTGAAGGTAAGAGGAATTTAAAATATTCGCAAGAACAGTCAAGTCTCCACTATATTTTATGCCCAAGTCTTCCAAGTCATAACCCTTTGAAGCATAGACAACATTTGAAGTTGTGTATAGTCCTTGATTTTTATTGTCTCTAGTAAAATCATAGTCAGCTTGTTTTATATTTTTTATTTCTAGAGAATCAATATATTTTTGTAGTTCATTTTTGATTTTATTTAAATCTTCAATATTACCAGCAGCTGAAATAATTAAATTATCTCTTACAAAAAGATTTTCATAAATTCTTTCTGCAGATTTTTCAAAATCAACCCACTTTTCTTCAAAATTGTCTACTAAATCTCTCATATAATTGTAATAGTCTAGTCCTCCAATGTGAGATTGAAGGTCAGCTACCCTTGAATAATAGGATTTTAAAATAGAAATTATAAATTGATGTCCATTTTGTAACATTGTAGATTCAACTCTAGACTTTAATATATTTAGAAGTTCCTTAATTCTTTTTTTAGAATCAAGAATAGAATTATTCATAATTTCTTCAATAATTTCTAGACCTCTTCCTAGCTTATCTGAAGTTGATTTCATCTTAATATTCATTCTAAGGACATATTTTTCTTTGTCCTTGGAGTCAACATAGACACTTGGATTAAAGGAAATTCCACCAGTAGCCTTATAAATTTCATTATTTAATTCTTCATAAGAATAATTTTTTGTATCAATAAGACCAATTAAAGACAATAATAGTGACATCAATTCAATATCTTCTTTTTCTACAAAAGAAATATCATGAGAAAGTGTTGTATAAACTATTCCATTTGTTTCTTGATTAGATTTTAAATATACAACATCATCGATTTTATCTTCTTCAAGTTCATAATCAGTTACACTTTCATCAATGTCTCTTAGTTCAAGAGCAGGAATTGTTTTTTTATCTTCAATGGAATCATCTGCACTTTGATATTCTTCGAGATCTTTTGATTTTTTTACTATTTCATCAATTTCTTTATCAGACATTTTTGCCTTTAAATCTTTAAGCTTTTCTTTTAATTCCTTTTCTTCTTTGTCATTTTTATTTAATTCAGGTCTTGCTGACAAGTTTACTGAATAAGGATTGTCAATTAATTTTTCTTTAATATAATTTTCTACAAAATTATCATCAAGTTTTTCTTTAACTATTTTTAAAACGTCATTGTAATATAAGGCGTCAAGAGGTGACTCATCATATAACCAAGAGTTAAGAGCCCTAATATAATAAATTATGGCTTTTTGAGTTCCTCCACCTTCTCTAAATATAAATTCAAATTTATTCAAAGTTGCTTCAAGTAAATCTCTATCAATTCCATTTTCAACTAAATCTTTTAATGTATCTTCTAAAACTTTTAAAAATTCATCTTTTTTATCTGCGTCAGTATTTTTTAAAACTATGGATAAATCAAGAGGTAAAGATGATGAAGTTTCTGCATAAACATCTTCAGCAAGTCCTTTATCGAAAATTGCTTTTTTAAGTGGTCCTCCTTGGGCATCGATTAAAAGTTCTGCCAAGAAATCTCTCATAAACACATCCATCTTAGAATCTGCATATCCAATAGTCCATCCCTTAGAAAGATAGTCTATATCATCTTTCATTTCTTCTTTTGAGGCAGAAAAAGTAATTTCGACATCCTTAGTTTCCTTTAATTCTTCATTTAAAATTATTTCTGAATTTATATCTTTTTTATCAAAGTCAGACAAATAATTTTTGTCTATAAAATCTAGTGCCTCTTCCATATTTTGGTTGCCATAAAGGTAAATATAAGAGTTTGATGGATGATAGTATTTCTTATGATAATTTTTAAATTCTTCATAGCTTAGACTAGGAATTAATTTTGGATCTCCACCAGAATCAACACCATAGCTTGAATTTTCATGAAGAGCAAATACCATTGCATCGGATACAATATTTTCAGAAGAAGAATAAACTCCCTTCATTTCATTGTAAACTACGCCATTGTACTTCAAATCATCTAACTTATCCTTTAATTCATAATGCCAACCTTCTTGCAGAAATATCTTTTCTTCTTCATAAATGCTTGGATAAAAAACAGCATCAAGATAAACATCCATTAAGTTGTAAAAGTCTTTTTCATTTCTACTTGATACTGGATAAATCGTCTTATCAGGAAAAGTCATAGCATTTAAAAAAGTTTGTAAAGATGACTTTATAAGGTCCATAAAAGGCTCTTTAGTTCTAAATTTTCTGGAACCTGAAAGAACACAGTGTTCAACAATATGACACACGCCGTTGCCTATTTCTGGCGGAGTTCTAAAACCTATACCGAAGGCCTTATTGTCATCATTGTTTTCAAGAGTTAAGACTCTTGCTCCTGTTTTTATATGAGTATAGACTTTGCAATTTGATGCAACCTCGTCTATATATTTTTCTTCGATTAATTTATAATTATTCACATTAATCCCTCCAATCATCATTATACTTGTTAAAAAACAATTTAACAAATTAGAATTAAGAGATCTTATATTGGGTAAAAGCTTTATGAGGTGAGTATATGTCAAAAAAAGATGACATCAAAAAATTAGCTCTTGCAGCAGCAACTATTTCTGCTGCAATATTTGCTACGAAAAAAGTTTCTGATGAAGAAGTAAAAGTCCTCATGCCAAATCGTGACGAAAATTCTCTTGCCTACCTCTTGGGAGATGGCTTTGGCAACTTGGCCCTTGCTTACGGGCTTATCAATCATGCAAACTTAGATCCAAAAAATATAAATATTTATACAAAGCACTTTAATGAATTTGTAAAAATTTCTGAAGACGAAAATAATTACATTAATTTTGACGATAGATTTTCAGAATTCAACTTTAAGAATACTTTTGAACTTTTAAAAAATATATTGAGTGAAGAAGAAATTATTGAAATTGAAGAAAAAATTGCAAAAAAAGAAAATCCAAAAATTTTGGATTTATCACTTAATTCATCTTCTAAAATAAATGAAGTTGATGAGACAAGTAAGAAAAAACTATACAAACTGCTCTTATCTCCTCTTGATATAGACAGTGGAGAAAGCATAGAAAAATATTTCCTTTTTTCAGATTTTTTGACTTCTAATTTATTTTATTATTTGGCAAATATTTATAATTTGAAATCTAAAAGCCCAGTTTTTGAATTAAAAGAAGCTTTAATCGATTATATAGGTTCAGCATCTTATTTTAACTTAGACACAGATAAAATTTATAAAAAACTTCGTGCATACCTAGAAGTTAAGGGTGTAAACTTTTTTGATGGCTACAAGTTTATAGAATTTTCATCTTCTAATGCCTATGTAGACAAACTTGTCTTCGAAAAAAATGAACAAATAGAAGAAATCTTAACTGATTTAAAAGATATAATTTCTATTGAATCTCCTACTTTCATGGATAACCTATCACTAGGAAGTACTCAAGAACTTCCAAAAAATATTTTAAACAACTATTATTCAAGCGAAAAAATATTAGGTCAAAATATATATAAGGAAATTGAAGGAAAGACGTCTGATTCATCAATTTTATATGTGAATTTTGAATTTAAAGAAGATATATTTTTAAGTAAGTTGAGAGAAGATTTAAGAGATAATGACTTCTTTATCTTTAAAGTAAAATCTGGTATTTCTGTTAAAATAATTGAAAATAATATAATTTTAAAAATATTAAATCCAAGCAAAAACTCAATTTTTGTTGGTGATGTATTTAAGGCATTAAATGGAGAAGACTTTTTCTTTGAAC
>QWCE01004467.1_pt1 | contig 13810 bp, 17 predicted proteins | sample 1972531 | NCBI WGS metagenome assembly QWCE01 (sample SAMN09866716, study PRJNA288562) | Human gut metagenome isolate term4_stool, whole genome shotgun sequencing... | reverse complement strand
TTAATAATGGATATGGAAGTTTTTCTCTCTCACTTAGAGACTCAGCTCTTCAGGTAACATCCGTATCATCAACATCGGGATTTGCCAATACTGATTTTGATCTATGGCCAAGTTTTGCAAAGACACTTCTCTTCTTGCTTTACTTTATGGGAGGTTGCGCTGGATCAACAGCAGGAGGGTTAAAAGTTGTTAGAATAACGGTGCTATATAAGCTCGTTAAAAGAGAGATAAAAAAGACAATTCACCCTAAGGCAGTAGTTCCTATTCGACTTAATGGAAAGAATTTAAGTGAACAGGTAGTACTTGGAATTTGTGCTTTTACTGCAGTTTATTTTTTTGTGTTTTGCATTTCAACTGCCATAATAACATTAGACGGACACGACATTAGAACAAGTATGTCAGCTGTTGCAACATTTCTATCGAATGTAGGTCCTGGATTTTCTAAAGTTGGACCAACGAAAAATTTTGCATTTTTTAGCAGTGGGTATAAACTTTACTTTAGTTTTTTAATGCTTTTAGGTAGACTCGAATTTTTTACTTTAATAGCACTTATCTCGCCAAGTAATCCAAAAAAAGAATTGATTAAAATATAAAAAATTGATTAGAATTAAGAAATAAAACAGTAAATCACATGAATTTACTGTTTTATTTTTTTGAATGAGTTAAAAAGAAAAAAGAATGAGATGGGGCTAACATCTCATTCTTTTAGAAAGGGTATGTGTTGAAGTAACACTTGTACATGATTTGATATTAATAGGATTGTTTTAATATCTATTACAGTATACAATATTATTTTAAAAATTGCAACATTATTTAAAAATTTTTTGTGTTTGTGTGATAAAATTATATTATCATCGTTTGACAGGAGAGTTAGAATGAAAATTACAGTTATAGGCTGTGGGAGATGGGGGTCTTGCATAGCTTGGTATTTAGATAAAATTGGAAAAGATGTAACCTTATATGGAAGAGAGACTTCAAAGAATTTTCAAAGATTTTTAAAATATAGAGAAAATGAATTTTTAAAACTTCCAGAGAGTTTAAAACTTTCCTCAAACATTGAAGAGGTTTTAAAATCAGAAGTAATTGTTATATCTGTTGGAGCACAAAATTTTAGAAATCTTTTAAAGGAGTTAAACGACTTACAATTAAATGACAAGAAGATTGTGCTTTGTATGAAGGGAATTGAAATAGAGAGCAAAAAGAGATTGTCAGAAGTGGCAAAGGAGGAAATTGATCCTACAAACAAGATAGCAGTGTGGATTGGACCTGGTCATGTGCAAGAATTTTATAGAGGAGTTCCAAACTGTATGGTTATAGACAGTGAAGATGAGGAACTAAAAAAATATTTAGTTGAAGAATTTTCATCACCTCTAATAAGATTTTATTATGGAACTGACTTGATTGGAAATGAAATTGGAGCAGCACTTAAAAATGTGATTGGAATTGCCGCAGGAGCATTGGATGGCCTTGATGTAAGTTCTTTAAAGGGAGCTTTGATGAGCAGAGGGACAAGAGAGGTGTCAAGGCTTATTGAAGCCATGGGAGGTAATCCATTTTCTGCATATGGGCTATGTCATCTTGGAGACTATGAAGCTACGGTGTTCTCTGAATATTCAAATAATAGAAAATTTGGTGAAAGCTTAGCAAGAGGTGAAGAATTTTCAAAACTTGCAGAAGGATATTACACTGTGAAAGCAGTTATGGATTTAAAAAAAGAGTATGATGTAGATATGCCAATAAGTACGGCGGTTTATAATATATGCTACGAGAACAAGAGCGCAGAAAAAGAAATAGAAAATTTATTTTTGAGATCACTCAAAGACGAATTTATAAAGGGAGAGTTGAATGAACAATAAATTTATACCGATAATACTTGGGACTGATATAAATGCCTATGGAGTTGCAAGATCATTTCATGAAGCATATAAAGTTAAGTCTATAGCGCTTGGAATGAAGCATCTGCCATTTACAGCAAATTCAGACATTGTGGAAGTTAAAACTTTTGAAAATTTTGATACAAATGAAGTTTTTAAAAGAGAGATGGAAAAATTTGGAAGGGAGATGGAAGGTAACACTTTACTTTTAATTTCCTGTTCAGATGGATACACTTCCCTTTTAACTGAAAATTCAGAAATGTTAAAGAAATATTTTAAGTTTAATTACATCTCTAAGGAGTTGCAAAAAAAACTTGAAAACAAAAAGGATTTTTATGAAATTTGTGAAGAGTATAATTTAAATTATCCCAATACTTATATTATAGATAAAGAAAACAAAGATTCTTTTAAGATTCCATTTGACTATCCAGTTGCGGTAAAGGCGAATGACAGCATTGAATTTTTACATTTGAAATTTCCAGGAAAGAAAAAAGCGTATAAGGCAAATGATTTAAACGAATTGAATCAGATTATCCAAGACGTATATATGGCTGGCTATACAGGAGAGATGATAGTTCAAGATTTTATTCCAGGAGACCACTCAACTATGGGAGTCTTAAATGCCTATGTTAATAGCAATGGAGAAGTTAAGATGATGTGCTTTGGCAAATGTCTGCTTGATGAGTGTTTGCCAGAAGGTATAGGTAATTACAATGCCCTTGTAACAGAAGATAATGAAGAGCTTTATAAAATGGTGAAGAACTTTTTAGAAAAGATAAACTATAGAGGCTTTGCAAACTTTGACTTCAAATATGATAGAAGAGACGGAAAATATAAAGTCTTTGAAATAAATATAAGACAAGGTAGATCAAGTTATTACATGACTGCAGGTGGTTGTAATTTTGTAACATTTTTAGTTGATGATTTAATTGATAATGCAAACAAACCACTCTATAAACATGTAAATGAAGGGCTATGGTTATATGTAGATCCATTTGTATTAAAGAATTACTGTAACAAAAAAGACCTTCCAAGAGTTAAAGAACTTTTGAATAAGGGATTTGGCTTTACAATGTGGTATAAAGAAGATAAAAACTTTAATAGATTTTTAAATTATTGGAGAAGGCGTCTTGCAACAATAAAATATTATCCTAAGTTTCAACCTGAGAGAGAAGAAATATAAGTCTGAAATCTCAGGCTTTTTAGTATTAGATTTAAAAAATCAATTAGGACTAATTTATTCAGAATGTTAATTAAGGATAATAAAATCTTAAGATTAAAAAATAATTGGAGGTAAGGCATGTGGTTAATTCTTGGAATAGTATCAATAATTTTTGCGTTATTAAATGTAATTTTTGCAATCAAAAATAAAAGTTCAAAATGGTATAGATTTTGTAGTTTATCATTAACAGCATTGACTGTTGTTGCATTTTATTCAGATGCAGCTTCGCGTGTTGTCAAAGAAGACTGGGCTGGTCTTATGGATACAATGCCTACTTTTAAAAAAGTATTATGGGTTTTGGTGATACTATCTATTGCGATTAATTCCGTGTCTTTATTTAGAGGTAATGATTAAGTAGTGCGTATAAGAAACAGAATAATATTTATGAGCTTTTAAAGTTTTAAAAGAAACTTTAAAAGCTTTTTTAAAATGAGTATTGAATTGATTTTATTCTGAAAAGTTAATCGTTCAGATAAATGGTACAATATTAGAAAGGATGAATTTAAAAGATTTTAAATCTCTTTTTGTAAAGGTAAGTAAGAAAATTCAAGTGTGTAGCTATTTTCAATCGAAGAGCTATATAATATATATACATAAGTTCATAGATGAGAAATCTTTATTCAAGAATTAAATAGAATCTACTGTACTTTGTAAAATGTGGTAGAAGTATTTTAGAACATAAACAAGGGAGGAAAAACTGTTCCTGAAAATTGCAAAATGCTCTGGAGGGACTGTAATATCAAGAAAACAAATGAATAGATAGTAGTGTCTAAAATAAATACATCGTAACAAATATAAGTAACTATAAGTTTAACACAAATTAGGGCTTGGGGACTTTGTCTTCAGGCCTTTTGTTATAACTTATTAACTCAAATTGTCTCAAGCTTCTGAAAGGTTAATTGAAATTCATATCATTTACAAGTTTCTTAAATTATAAATATCAAAAAGAATTAAAAAAGTACTAGAAGAATAGATTTAAAATCATAAATGATTGCCATTTTTTAGAGTAATAAAAATTTAATGAAATTATTTAAATCATCATTTAAAATTTATAACACTAAATGATATACAACCTTGACTTATTTATAGTATACGATACAATTATATTGTTATAAAGGCATATTGATTAATTTAAGATATAAGCGGAGGGCTAGTATGGAGACGATTAATTTAATAAAAAAAGCTCTTGGTCTTGAAAGAGAAGTTATTGCTTTTAAATTTATTCCTTATAAAGAAGAGTTTGATAGATCTAATTCTTTAATTATTAATTCATCTTTTGCTGAGGCTGTAGATAAAGCAAGCTTAGGAAATACGTATAAAATGAATTTTGATACTTTAACAAATAATTATGATGCATATTCATTAGGGTTAAAACAACCTCCTTGGGAAGTACTGTGTGGTTATGATGACTACAAATTAGGTAAATTTAGTAGTTACTCAATAGCTAATTCTGTAGCAAAAGCAAGAAAATACCCTAATCATTTAATGTATGGGGTAGAAATTGGACCTATAGATAGTATAGAATCTCCTGATTTAATAATTTTTATTTGTGATGCAAAAACTGTTATGCGTATAATACAAGGATATACTAGGTATTATGGTGTTGCTAAGAATTTATCTACAACTGCAACAGATGGATTGGTAGTTGATTTAATTTCAAAGGTACTTTCAAATAATGATATAAATTATTCTTTATTCAACAAACAAGATAGAGAAGACGGGAATTATCTACCTGGTGAAATGGGGGTTTCCATACCTGCAAATATTCTAGATAGTGTGATAAGAGGAGTTTTAGAAACGGTTAATTTAACTGAAAACAATAAGCCTAAAAGGGAGATTCTAAAAAGATTAGATAATCCTACAGAGTTGGGGTTTGAAATAATAATGGATTATGATTACGCGATTAAAGCATCAGAGTATGTAGATTATTGTGACAAGTTAAATAAAAAATCATAGGAGGTATGTATGAAAATTGATTATACCCATGGTGTTGAAGAAACTCTAAATTTGCAGAGGAAAATAGTGGGAATAAGATTTATTACATATGAACAAGAGTATAATAACTTAGAAGTTGAAGAGTATAAATGGAAAAATAGACTTTGTGGATTTGTATCTATTGGTGGAAAAAACAAACATTTTAAAATAAAAAAAGAAAATTTTTCATGCTTAAGTGGACCAAAGCAACTGGGCATGATGAAACATGAAGAAATAGAAAGTTCGGGTAGAGTTATGGCTAATTGTGGTTTGTATTCTGACTTTAGCATAGCTAGAGAAGTTTCTAATAGTTTTAATAAAATTCCACAAGAAATATATGGTGTTGAGATTGGACCAATTTCAAAAATAGAAAATGCAGATGTAGTGGTTATTATAGGAATAGCAGAACAAATAATGCAAGTGATACAAGCGTATACTTATTTTTATGGTGTACCTTCAAATACAGTTTCAGTCGGGAATGCAGCCATGTGTAGTGATTTAGTATCTAAACCGTTTATGAAAAATGATATAAATCTATCTTTTATGTGCTGTGGAGCTAGGACATCAACTGGTAGTAAACAAGGAGAACTTGCTGTAGGAATGCCAATAAATATTTATAGGAATGTATCAAAGTCAATATTAAAACTACAAAACAATTAGGAGGAAAAAATGAAAAAGATCAAAGGACAATTTTTAGTATTATTCATTTTGACAGCTACTTTGTTATTAGCTTCTTGCGGACAAAAGAATGATACAAATGATGGGGATTCAGAAAATACAGCTGAAACAAGTGCTGAACATGTTACAAAAGGTAAGAAAAATAAAGATGAGTCTATAATTAAAGTAGGAACTAATCCTGTCTTTCCACCATGCAGCTATAAAAATGATGATGATGAACTAGTAGGTTTTGAACGTGATGCTTTCGATGAAATTGGAAAACGAATTGGTAGAAAAGTTGAATGGGTTGAGTTAGGAAGTTTAGATAATTTATTTGGAAGTCTCGATTCCGGGGCGATTGATACAATTGCATTTCAAGTATCTATAAATGAGGATCGTCAAAAAAATTATCAGTTTTCTGATGTGTATGGATATAATAAAATTTTCTTGTGTGTGAGAAAAGATTTTAAATATGATGATTTAGATGATTTACAAGGGAAAAAAGTATTGTTAGATCCTTCACATTCAATGTATCCAATACTTGAAGCTTATAATGATAAACAAGAAGAAGGAAAGAAAATCGAATTAGTAGTATCTGAAGGTGGTTCTATGTTTGACTCGATAGAACAAGGGAAGGTAGATGCTGGACCAATAACTGAGGTTGGATTTGCAGCTGCAATGGAAGAAAAAGATTTCAACTTAAAAATTTCAGGACCAGCTTTAGTTTTGGAAGAAAATGCTTACCCTTTTTCTAAAAATGCTGATCCACAATTAATTGAAGATGTAAATAGTGCTATAAAGTCCATGATAGAAGATGGAACAATGAAGGCTATTTCCGAAAAACATTATAAAATAGATGTTACAAAAAAAGATTAGGAGGCAGTTGTGCGATTTGATATAGATTTCTTTATAAAATGCACAATTAAAATAATGGAGAAAATCCCTATAACATTATTTATAGGGATAACTTCATTTATTTTATCACTTCTACTCTCTTTTTTTATATTATTTTTACTAAATTCTAAACTGAAAATACTCAAAATTTTAGCCAGATTATATATTTCTTTTTTTAGGTCAACTCCATATATTACGCAATTATTTATTTTATATTATGGGTTACCTCAAATAATAGTTTCTCTTAGGGGATTATCTCCACTTTTAGTATTTATTGTCTCATCTGCTTTGAATATTTCGGCATTTAATACAGAGATAATTAGAGGTGGTCTATTGTCTGTAGATAAAGGGCAGAAAGAAGCGGCAATATCTATCGGGATGACTAAATTTCAAATGTATTGGGAAATAATTATTCCGCAGGCGTTTATTAGTATATTCCCTTCTCTAGGTAATACCCTAGTGGGATCTATTAAAAATGCCGCAGTTGCTTTTACAATAGGTGCCGTTGATATACTATCTCAAGCAAAAATATCAGCAGCAAAAGGATATAATTATATGGAGGCATATATAGCTGCAGGAATTGTATACTGGTTATTGATTGTATTTGTAGATAAAATTCAAAAGTTACTAGAAAAAAGAGTATACAGACATCTTTAATATAGGGGGAGTAATGTTAGAGATAAAAAATCTAAAAAAGAGATTTGGAGATATAGAAGTATTAAAAGGAATAGATTTGTCTATTAATGAAGGAGATATAGTAGCTATAATAGGAAAATCCGGTACTGGTAAGTCTACGTTATTGAGATGTATTAATTTTCTAGAAACTCCTAATTCAGGAACAATTACTTTAGATGGTATTTATATGGACGTTGCTAATGCAGACGACAAGAAAATCAGAGATATAAGAGATAAAACGGCCATGGTATTTCAAAACTATTGTCTGTTTAAGAATAAAACTGTTTTAGAAAACATAATGATTCCATTAACAATAGTCCATAAAATACCAAAAAAAGAGGCGTTGAAAATTGCAATAGACCTATTAGAAAAAATAGGCTTAGTAGATAAAAAAGATCAATACCCGTCTAGATTATCTGGAGGCCAACAGCAGCGAATAGGAATTGCTAGAGCTCTAGCATGTAATCCAAAAATGATTTTACTAGACGAACCTACATCTTCTTTAGATCCTGAACTAATTGGAGAAGTATTAAATTTAATAAGAGACATTGCTAGAGAAAAACAATCTACAATGCTAATAGTTACTCATGAAATAGGATTTGCTTTAGAAATTGCAAATAGAATTGTATTTATGGAAGATGGTATTGTTGTAGATGATGTAAGTGTTAATGAAATTAAAAATAAAGAATGTAGTAGTAGACTTTTGCAATTTGTTAGTAGATATGCTATAAAATAAGATACTCAGTTTACAAGATGCTTTTGATAAATTGAGGCTTTTCTATTAGAAATAAAATGATTTTAATAGACTCTGAAGAATCCATTGGGGGATGCTAACCTATAAAGTTGGCATCTCCTCTTATTTATACATAATTATTCACTTACTTTAAAAAACCTGTTCAAATAGTCATTTTGGTGAATTAGGCAAAAGTAATCTCCATATAAATGAAAAAAACGAATTGAACTGAAATTTTTTTAAAATAGTTTAAAAAACATGAAAAAACATGAAAAAAATACAACAAAAGTGTTGACTTATGACTAATGGTCCCTTATAATATTAAAGGTCAACGTAATAGGTTGACAGTCAAGAGGTTATAAATGGAAAAATTAGTTGAAGTAGGAATATTATTTGACTACTATGGTAGCCTTCTTTCTGAAAGGCAGAGGTCCATGGTAGACAAGTACTATAACGAAGATCTATCTTTAAATGAAATTGGTGACCTATATGGTATTTCAAAGCAAGCTGTTTCTGAAAATATAAAAAGGGCAGAGAAGAGACTCTACTCTTTTGAAGATAAGCTTCATCTCAAAAAGAGATCAGATAACACAACAAAGTTTCTTGAGTTTATAAAAAAAGAGTTAAAAAATTCTAAATCTTTTGAAACTAAAGAAACGGATGCTTTATTAAAAAAGATAGATGATTTCATGAAGGAGGATATGGGAGAGCTATGATATTTGAAAATTTATCGGATAAGTTACAAAACGCCCTGTCCGCACTTACAGGTAAGGGAAAGATTTCTGAAAAAGACTTAGACTTAGCTTTGAGAGAAGTAAAACTTGCCCTGTTGGAAGCAGATGTTAACTTTAAAGTCGTAAAGGACTTTATAAAGACTGTAAAGGAAAGAGCTCTTGGAGCAGAAGTTATGGAATCACTAACTCCAGGACAACAGGTTATTAAAATAGTTAATGAAGAGCTTACAGCATTAATGGGTGAAGAAGAATCTAAGATAAATTTCTCTTCTAAACCGCCTACTGTTATTATGTTATGTGGACTTCAAGGGGCTGGAAAGACTACCCATGGAGGTAAACTTGCATTACACTTTAAGAAAAAAGGAAAGAGACCTCTTCTTGTTGCGTGTGATGTTTATAGACCTGCAGCTATTAAACAACTTCAAGTAGTAGGAAACTCTGTAGAGGTTCCGGTGTTTTCTATGGGAGATAAAATAAGTCCTGTGGAAATTGCAAAAAAAGGTGTTGAAGAAGCAAAGGCAAATGGAAACGATCTTGTTATTATAGATACCGCTGGACGTCTTCATATTGACAACGAGCTTATGCAAGAACTTCAAGACATAAAGACTGAAATAGGTCCTGAAGAGATTTTACTTGTTGTAGACTCAATGACAGGACAAGATGCGGTAAATGTTGCAAAGACATTTAATGATAGACTTGATATAACGGGAATTATACTTACAAAACTTGATGGGGATGCAAGAGGTGGAGCTGCTCTATCCATTAGAAGAGTTGCTGAAAAGCCTATAAAGTTTATCGGTGTAGGCGAAAAACTTGATCAATTGGAACCTTTCTATCCTTCAAGGATGGCTTCAAGAATTCTTGGAATGGGAGATGTATTATCTCTTATTGAGAAGGCAGAAGCTGCTATTGATGAAAAGAAGGCAAAGGAACTTGAGCAAAAAATACGTTCTTCGAAGTACTCTTTTAATGACTTTTTGGATCAACTGGAACAGATTAGAAGTATGGGACCTTTGGAAGATCTATTAGGAATGATTCCAGGAGTTAATTCTAAAGCCCTAAAGGGTCTTTCACTTGATGGAAAGGAAATAGGCAAGGTTGAAGCTATGATTAAGTCTATGACCTTGGAGGAAAGAGAGAATCCCGAAATTATTGATTCTTCAAGAAGAAAGAGAATTGCTAAGGGATCTGGGGTTACGGTTTCTGAATTGAATAAATTATTAAAACAATTTAAAGAAACTAGAAAGATGATGAAACAATTTGGAAATATGAGCAAAGGTATGAAAAAGAGAGGTAAATTCAAAATGCCTTTCTTTAGATAAAATTGGAGGTATTTAAATGGCAGTAAAAATAAGATTAAAGAGAATGGGTTCAAAAAAGAATCCTTTTTACAGAATTGTAGTGGCAGATATCAGATCACCAAGAGATGGTAAGTTTATCGAAGAAATAGGTTATTACAATCCATTAACTGAACCAAAAATTGTTAAAGTAGATGCAGAAAAAGTTAATAAATGGATTAAGAATGGTGCAAAACCAACTGACACAGTTCACAGACTATTCAAAGAAAATGGTGTATACGAAGAAAAAACACAAGAAACTGAAAAAGTAGAAGAAGATAAAAAAGAAGAAAAAGAAGAAGAATCTTCACAAGAGGTAACTGAGTAATCCTTTAGGGGGTATTATGTTAGAATTAGTTGAACTAATTACTAAGGAGTTGGTTACTAAGCCTGAAGAGGTTGTTGTTACCAGCAGACAAGAAGGAAACACCTTTGTAATTGAGATAAGAGCTGACAAGGATGATCTTGGAAGAATTATAGGAAAAGAAGGACGTATAGCCAAGGCTATAAGAACAGTTGTAAAGGCTTCTGCTATCAAAGATGGTATAAAGGTAGCGGTTGACATTCTTCAATAAAAATGGAATTTATAAAAGTTGGATATATAACTAATACTCATGGCATTAAAGGCGATATAAAAGTTTATCCATTAACCGATTTTCCAGAAAGGTTTAAAGAAAACATAGATTTTTATATTGATGAAAAGATAAAAGTAAATATTAACAAGGTAAGATATTATAGAGGATTGGTGTATATAAGTCTTAAAGGTTACGATAATATAAATCAAGTTTTACGATTTAAAGATAAGTATATCTATGTTAAAAAAGATGATTTGATTGAGTTACCTAAGGACACATATTTTATCCACGACTTAGAGGGAATGGATGTTATTGATAAAGGTAAATTAGTTGGACAAGTTAAAGAGGTGCTTTTTAACTCAACTAATGATATTTACAGATGTGTTTCAAAAGACGGTAAAGAATTTATGATTCCTGCAGTAAAGGCCTTCGTTAAAGAAGTAGATGTGGAAAATAAAAAACTCTATGTGGAATTAATTGAAGGAATGTTGGAATGAAATTTAATATACTCACACTCTTCCCAGAATTTTTCAACTTGCTTGATGACTATGGAGTTATCGGAAGGGCAATCGAAAAAAAAGTTATTGAAATTAACAAGATAAATATTAGAGACTTCTCTACAGACAAACATAAAAGAGTAGATGATGAACTATATGGTGGTGGTGCAGGTATGTTAATGACACCTCAACCCCTTTATGACAGTATTAAGTCTGTTAAGAAGGAAGGCGTTCCAGTGATATATCTTTCTCCACAAGGACGTGTGCTAAATCAAAAACTTTGTAATGAATTGTCAAAGCTTGATGAAATGACATTATTATGTGGCCATTACGAGGGAATCGACTCTCGTATAACCGATGAATTTGTCGATATGGAAATATCCATAGGAGATTATTGTCTGTCAGGTGGAGAAATAGGAGCTCTTGTACTTATCGATTCTGTTTCAAGACTTGTTAAGGGAGTTTTGGGAAATGAAGAAAGTCCGATCACGGACTCTCATTATAACTTTTTATTACAACATAATATTTACACAAGGCCAAGAGAATTTATGGGTTATAAAGTGCCAGAGGTTTTATTTAGTGGAAATCATAAACTTATTGAAGAGTGGAAAGAAGAGTCGGCCTTAGAAAACACTAAGAAGAAAAGACCAGATCTATATAAAATTTATTTAGAAAAACATGGTCCTAATAAGGGATTTTAGGAGGATAGAATGGATATAATTAAACAAATAGAAGATGAACAATTAAGAAAAGAAAATTTTGATTTTCGTGTTGGAGATACCGTAGTTCTTGATTATAGAATAAGAGAAGGTGGAAAAGAAAGACTTCAAAAATTTGAAGGAACAGTTATTAAGATTCAAGGAAGTGGACTTAGAAGAACATTTACTGTAAGAAGAGTTGCTTATGGTACAGGAATTGAGAGAACTTTCTATGTTCATTCACCAAGAATTGAATCTTTAAAAGTAACAAGAAGAGGTAGAGCAAGAAGAGCAAGATTATACTACTTAAGAGATAGAGTAGGTAAGGCTGCAAAGGTAAAAGAAAAGAAAAACTAATTTCAAGCACTCATTTTTGAGTGCTTGCTTAAGTTAAGGAGGACTACATGACGAATTTAAATATTAACTGGTACCCAGGCCATATGAAAAAGACCATGGACAATATAAAATCTTCCTTAAAACTTGTGGATGTTGTCTTAGAAATAGTTGATGCGAGGATTCCTATAGCTTCAAGAAATCCGTTACTTGATGAAGTAGTTGGAGATAAACCAAGGGTTGTTTTATTAAATAAAATGGACTTGGGGGATGAAAATAAAAATAAAGAATGGCTATATTATTTTAAAAATAAGGGATATGAGGCACTGTTAATAGATTCAGTAAAAGGAACTAACTTAAATAAGATAGAGAACATTTCAAGACAGTTATTAACGGAAAAATTTAAAAAACTTGAAGAGAAGAACTTGGATTTAAAAAGAGTTAGAGCTATGATAGTTGGAATACCAAATGTAGGTAAGTCGACTTTAATTAATAGGATTGCAAAGAGAAAGTCTGCAAAAGTTGGAAACAGACCTGGTGTTACAAGACAAAATCAATGGATAAAAACGGGAAAAGATTTTGAACTCTTAGATACGCCTGGAGTTTTGTGGCCAAAGTTTGAAAGTGAAGAAATTGGATTAGACCTTGCCTTCACGGGGGCTATTAAAGACGAGATAATGGATGTTGAAACACTTGCCTTTAAACTAATTGAAAAGCTAAACCATATAGATAAAAATATAATTGAAAATAGGTACAAAATAGAAACTAAAGGACTTACAACCCTTGAAATCATGGAATCAATAGGGAAAAAGAGGGGATGCCTTATCAAAGGTGGAGACTTTGATTATGAAAAGATTTCTAATATATTACTTGATGAGTTTAGAAAGGGTGTCTTAGGAAGGATAACTCTTGAAGGACCAGATGATTATAATGGATAATGATATACTAAAAAAATATTCGGGTAAATTAATCTGCGGAGTAGACGAAGTAGGAAGAGGGCCATTAGCTGGTCCTGTTGTAGCCTGTGCAGTAATTATGGGAAACGAAAAAATAGATGGAGTTAAAGACTCAAAAAAACTTTCTGCAAAGAAGAGGGAAGCTCTTAATAAGGAGATTATCGAAAAGGCAAAGGCAATAGGCATTGGAGTAGTAGACGAAAAGGTCATTGATGAAATAAATATAAAACAAGCTACAAGACTCGCCATGAGGATTGCTGTTGCAGATTTAAAAGATAAATCTGGAAATATTGTTAGACCAGATGTTGTTATGATTGACGCAGAGAACATAGATATGGATATAGAACAGGTTTCAATAATAAAAGGCGATGAACTCATTTATGAAATATCATGTGCATCAATTGTGGCAAAGGTTTTAAGGGATTCCTATTTTATTGAGCTTGATGAAAAATATCCTGGATATGACTTTTTAAACAACAAGGGCTATGGAACAAAGAAACATAGAGAGGCACTATTAGAACTTGGCCCAACTCCTATTCATAGAAAAACTTTTTTAAAGAAGATACTTGGAGGAAAAAGTGACAACTAAAGATGTCGGTAATAGAGGTGAGACCATAGCAAAAGAATATCTGGAAAAAAAGGGATATAATT
>QWCE01004463.1_pt1 | contig 13816 bp, 10 predicted proteins | sample 1972531 | NCBI WGS metagenome assembly QWCE01 (sample SAMN09866716, study PRJNA288562) | Human gut metagenome isolate term4_stool, whole genome shotgun sequencing... | reverse complement strand
ATCTGATTTCTCCTTTTTAGGGTAATAAAAAAGGCAGATAGATTTTTGCTTTCTATCTGCCTGTGTATCTGATATTTACTTTTCGGGAGTTCAAGTCTACCCATAAAGGGAAAACGGCGATTTTACATCTGCGTTTTGGTACAGAGAAAAATCGCCGTTTGGGTAGCAAAAAAGCCCGATATATTCGGGCTTTTCGCAGGAGATATCTTTTTTGTCTCCACATTATGGTATGCCCGACTGGATTCGAACCAGCGGCCTTTGGAGTCGGAGTTATCAGGCCGTCAAGCCGGAAAGCCCTGCGGCGCAAGTGTTTGATTGGTGTTGCACAAATTTCCGGCATTTTGAAGGAAAACCTCGGAAGCCTTATCGGACAGGGCTTCCGAGGTTTTTCGCGGTAGTAGTCAAATAGTAGTCTGGATAAAATGCGGGTTCAGCAGCCCAGTTCAGCTGAATATCTTTACCCTCTATCCCTGGATCAGATCAGCGGCATCGCATCCAAGTACTTTGGCAACGGTAATATCATCCCCGGCGGGCTTCAGCACGGTGACAGTAAGCTGTACCTTGGCCGCGCCATAGGCGAGGGTCACAGTCTGCTCCCCACGCTTGGATGAATCGAAGCCGGTAACGGTAATCTCGTCTGCTGTGGGGTTGGTCTGCTCCTTGCCCATCGTCCAATAGGCGGTGAATACCAGACCGCTGAGGTCGAAGCTCTCGCCCAGAGTATACTGGGTCTTACACTCTCCGGAGACATTCAGCTTATAGCAGACCGGGTCCGTCGCATCCTCCACGGCGATAGCCAGATTGGCCGCGTCCTTACCCAGCGGGTCGTCCGTGCGGTTGAGGCCGGTTTTCGTCATGCCGCCGATACCGGTTTTCCCGTTTTCAGAGTTTACATATGTTGTTCCGTCGACAACAGTGGGATTTGCATAATTGGTGTCCACATATTCCACCCTGCCGAACGCCTTGTCCGCTCCGCAGGCCACGGTATACGCATTTCCTGCGATATCGTCCTTCCCATTGAGACTGCGGTAAAAGCCAATCAGGCCGCCGACGTTCGTCTCCCCGCTGATCTTGCCGGAGAAGGTATTGCCGGTAATCGGATAGCTGCCCCAGTTCTGATAGGTTACCGAGTCTGCGCCGATGATGCCGCCGACGTTCTCTTTGCCTGTGACCGTTCCGGTAACCGTGCAGCCCTGCGTTACCACACGGGACGCATTCGGCGCACCGCCGCCGATATACATGGCGCCCATGATGCCGCCGGCATTCAGGCCGCTGCCGATCACTTCACCGCCAAAGCTGCAGCCGATGACCTTGCAGTCACCGACAGCATTATCCCGGGCGCCGATGATGCCGCCGACTTGGTTGACACCCTTAACGGTGGCATAGCTGACGCAGTTTTCAACGGTTCCCTGAAGGCGGCCCGCAATGGAGCCAATGAAGCTCTCGGTTCCGGTGTAACCAACCACAACGCCCTTCTCAATGGTGCAGTTGCGGATGGTTGCGACAAAGCCAGCGCTGCAGCCCGCAAAGCCGTTGGTCGTGATATTGGCGCCAATCAGACCGGATTTAAGGGTTTTCGATCCGCTCTTCAGCGTCACATTGTCAATCACAATGGAGGTGCCGGAAAGGCCGACACCTTCGCAGTTGTTGACGAGGCCATACCCTTCGATCTGCTCACCGTAGATGTTCAGGTTTTTCACTTCCGCATTCTTGATATAACCCAGCAGCGGCAGGCCGCCCTTGGGAACGGTCACCGTGTGAAGGCCGCCGTCAATCGAGCCGGAGAAGGCGTAGAGGTTTTCTCCTCTCTTGATATTATTGCTGCCGTCCTTCGTGCAGCCGATGGGCTGCCAATTGTCCGGAAGCGTGATGTCCGCCGTCATCTTAAAGTGCTTTCCCTCTGTTGACTGCCCTGCGGCAACAGAGTCACGCAGCGTCTGCAGATCCGCCGCACTGCTCAGCAGATAGGGGTTTTCTTCCGTGCCGTCGCCTTTCAGGTCAAAATTGACAAGCTGGATCTTCTGCGTAACGGTCTTTCCGTTATAGCTGATGATAACCTCCGACACATTGCCCAGCGCACCGGCGGGGGTCACCGTATAATACTTCGCATCGTTCAGCGTGCGGGTCGTTCCATCCGTATAAGTCGCCACGACCACCATACCTGTCGCATCAAAGCTCTGCTCAGAAGTGTAATGCAGCTTATCCGGCGGCGTGGTAATCTCCAGCTTCTCCGGCACTCGTCCGTTGCCGACGATCTCGTCCGCTCTGTTGAGCTTTTCCTTCAGGGTATCCGGAATCTTCGCCTTATCCGCTTCGCTCAGGTCATTGTACCCCTGCACCAGACTGGCAACATACCCGTTATCATCCGGCCAGACCAGCTTTTCCGGCTCCAGCTTCTCCAACTGAGCAATCAGCATATCGGCGGTCATTCTCATTTTGACAAATGTGACAGAATATGTCCTGACCACCTCGCCGCTGGTCTTATCTGCGAACTCGATGAGCATTTCTGTCTCACTGTTTCCAAGCGAAATTGCAGCGCTCGCCCACTTCATGCAGGCCGCCAATCTTGTGGGAGACGTTGCAATGACGGTCTCTTTCACTTCGTCAACGACGGAGCTGACCGAAACGGAATAGCCCTCCGGGGCATAGACAAAGCTGTTTTTAAAAAAATCTAGTCCTTTTGTTCCTTCCAGCTTCACAGATTGAATGGATCTGGTTACATAAACCGCGTAACGGAGACAATCAGCCGACAGGCCGACTTCTCCCGTGCGCTCGCCCTTCTCATCCAGTTGGAACAGCGTTCCCTCCAGCTGGCCGTAATAGGTGCGCTCCGCGTTGAATGCAGGGTCACCCGCAAAGACCAGCTTGCTGAAAACGGGGTAATTCGGTTGTTCATCGCCGTCCGCCGCGAATGCGGTGACCGGAACCAGTGACAGCGCCATGATAAGCGCCAGCAGCAGGGAGAGGATCTTTTTCTTCATCTCTTGTTTCCTTTCTTTTACATTTTATGCAAACGCCTCTACAGCGGATTTGCTGAGGAATTGGGGGCGGAGCGGCTTAAACTCCGCCCCCGTATGGAAAGATGCGGCTGCTGCGCCGCTTCGACTTGACAAAAAATCACCCGGCCGCCAAAAAGCAGCCGGGTGAAGCAAATTCTATACGACAGCTTCGGCTCCGGAGATGGCGGTGCCCGGGAGCAGCGCCTTGCGTATCTGACTTAGCCGAATAAATCGGCATCACAGTGACCGTCTCGCGGGGATTTTCACCCCATTCCGCCGCCGGGATAAACCCGACTCACGCTGCCCCGTTATTCAGTTTAAGTGCATTGTATCACATAATATGACATACTTCAATAGGGAAAACGGGCACCTGCCTTACGACTCCTTCAGCCACCGCTGAAACTCCTCCAGGGTGATGCCGCCCTTGTCGCACCGCTTTTTCTGCGCTCTGGCTTGCTCGCTCCAGGCGTAGAAATCGCCGTCGCTGATGCGTCCAGCTTTGATCCACGCAAAACGGCGCTTGTACTCCCGGCGGTATGCCTTGAACACCGGGTCGTCTGCCTGCTTCAGCGTCCACTGTTGGAACGCACCTATCGCCCGGCAGCTTGTTTGGCCGTCGAGCGGTGCGCGGTCGCAGTACTCCGCGCTGATGCGGCCTGTCTGGGCAAAGTAGCGCCCACAGTTCTTGCAGCGCCGCACGGTGATGTTGCGCTCCACGCAGGTTTGCAAGGAAAAGGAGATCATGTCCGCAACGGTATCTGCGTACAGCACCGGCGCACAGGCATCGCCGCCCACCGGCTCAAAACGCGTGGTGAGCAGCCGAAACGGGAATAGCGCTGCATCACCGGGACGATCCGGCTGGTCGAAATGGTAGTGCCGCATGATTTGCTGGCTGGGTTCGCGCCCGGCCTTGTCCACATCCAAAATTAGGTCAAAGAAACGCTGGACCTGCTTTTGATACAGCGGCAGCGCCTCCGGCAATTTCCGAAGCTCATGCTGTGCGCGCTCCACCTGCGTCCCAACCTTCTCGAAGCCTGCGGACTGAAAATAGAACCACTTGGTATACACCGGGAGAAAGAAACTGTGCTCATTCGCCAGCACTCCCAACTCTATCAGCGCATCGGCCACACGCGCCCGGTCCTGGCTCTCCAAATCTTCGCAAACGCGCCGCAGCGCAGGCGTGATTTTTTCTACATCCAACTCTGTGAACGAAAGCAGCGACTCCAAAAACGGCAAAACCTTTCGCTGCGACGGTGCCCCCTGCACCCCATAAGCGTCACTCTCAATAATCTCGTGCATTCCGGGAAAATACATTTTACAGTACCACATAGCGCCCTCCAATTATGGACTAATTGTAAATGTTATTCGACAGTATTGACAGACTATTCCGACTCTGTTATGATAGGCTCAGAGAGATTGTCTAGCAATTATTACGGTTAGTCTATCATTCAAAAAACAATTTGTCAACAGAAAAGGAGGACCTATGCCCCAAAAGTTATCCACCATCAACGCTGAAGAATTACTTTCCTTTCCGCTGCCGCCGATACGGTTCATCATCGACGGTCTGCTGCCCCAGGGTCTGCACATCCTCGCCGGTGCGCCGAAGATCGGCAAGTCCTGGCTGGCGCTGACACTATGCCTGTGCGTGGCCAAAGGTGAGCCCTTGTGGTCGTTCGCCGCACAGCAATGCAGCGTGCTGTACCTGTGTCTGGAGGATAGCTACCAGCGTATCCGATGCAGACTCCTGGACCTCACGGAGGATGCGCCGGATACGCTGCACTTTTCCATCATAGCGGAGCAGCTTCATGGCGGTCTGGAGCAGCAAATCGAGCGGTTTTTGTTGGAGCACCCCGACACCGGCCTCGTGGTCATTGACACGCTTCAGCGCGTTCGCGGCAGCGGCGACAGTGGTAATCCTTATGCCAACGACTACCGGGACATCGGTGCGCTGAAAGCGCTGGCCGACAAGCACCGCATCGCTATACTGCTGGTCCACCACATTCGCAAACTAAAGTCCGATGATCCCATGGACATGATCTCGGGCACCAACGGCATCAGCGGTGCTACCGATACGAATTTCGTTTTGATGAAAACGAGCCGCAGCAAAAGCACCGCCACCCTCTACTGCACCGGGCGCGATATTGAATACAGAGAGCTGAACTTGGAGTTCGGCAGTGAAACACATTTTTGGAATTTGCTCTCAGATAACAGTCCATCGGTGGAGCAGCCCGACGGGCAGATGCTCTCTCTGCTCTCTGCATTGCTGCGTCAGCAATCTCAGATCAGCGCCACGGCTGCGACCCTGCTAAAAATCATCGACCCTACCAATGCGGAGGGACTTACGCCCAATTTGCTCTCCCGTCAAATCCGAAAAAATGTTGATACGCTTGGGAAAAATGGCATCATGGTATCCTTCCGTAAGAGCAATGGTGAGCGGCTCATCTGCCTCAAAAGGGCCGATAGGGACGCAAATATCACTACCGCAAACACCGACCCTATCGACCCTGCGGCGGTGCTGCACCAGTGAAGTTTGCACCGTTTTTGTTCGGATTTTAGTCCCCGAAAAGGTTTCACAATTTTGCCCCAAAATGTCAAGATTTAGGCATAAAGTCAGAGAGAAGAAAATGAATTTCCCAGCCACACCGCACCTTGCCCCCGTTGCCCGCCGTGTTGCCGCCTGTGGGCCGATTTGTGGTCACCAAGGGGGGAAGTGGGGTACGGATACCACCCGGCCCATTTGGGAGCGTGTTGGGGAGATTTTCAGCGTGCCGAGAGCAAAGCAGGAGAAAGGGGTGGGGTCGTGTCCGCCCCCACCCCGGTCACTTCTGCCCACAGTGCGGGCAGTTGAGCGAGGGCTATCACCGGGGTCACAGCACAGCCCTTTCAGTGGTTGGTGGGGTCAAAAGCAGAAAAAGTCCCGCAGTTGCAGGAAAAATTGCGGGGTCACAACTACATTTTAGAGAGGAAACTGCAAATGACAAATAACAAGGAAAAGTACGCTTTTTGGCTTACGCCGGAAACAAAGAAAATGATAGAAATAAACGCGCCGCTAAGCAACTGCGGCAGCCAAAGCGAGTTCATAGAGAAAGCCGTTCGGTTCTACGACGGCTATATGAAGGCACAGAGCGCCGGTGCGTTTCTGCCCCACGCGGTGTCCGATGTGCTGGAGGGGACGCTGGGCGTATTCGCAAACCGCATGGGCAAGCTGCTGTTCAACCTAACCGTAGAGCACAACATTACCAACCACTTACTGGCCGCCGATGTGGACATGACCCGAGACGAATACAACGAGCTGCGCAGCGGCAGCGTCCATGAGGTCAACAGCACACGGGGTGCCATTTCACTGAAAGATGTGATCCAGGAGGGCAACGATTAATGGCAAGCATCAAGCAGCTCACCGACCGCAAATACAAAATCACCGTCAGCAACGGTTACCGCAAGGGTAAGAAAATCTGCAAGGCCAAAACCATTCAAGTCCCTCTGTCTGTCCCCTCGCGGAGCATTCGGCAATATGTGATGCACAAGGCCGAGGAATTGGAGCGCCGCTTGAAATTCGGTTTCATTGAAGATAGCAGCACTGCTTTCCAAGACTACGCAGAGGGCTGGCTGTCCCGTCAGCGCAAATACGCACCCAGCACACTGGCCTCCTACCGCCGTCTGCTGGAGGTGGTCTATCCGTTCATCGGTGCTATTCCACTATGCAAGCTGCGTCCTTTGGCCATTGAAAATATGCTCTCCCAGCTCCGCAAGCGAACGAATCGCCGAGGCCAGCCCGTCCGGGAGAGTACGGTCCAGCACTATCTCTCCGCCGTGTCTGCTGTCCTCAGCGATGCTAAACGCAACGAGATCATTCAAACCAACCCTGCCCGTATGATCGACCTGCCCACAGCCAATCGCATGGAGCAGCACATTCCCACCGTCCAGGAGGTACAGCGTCTGCTCCAAGCTTTATCCATGGAGCCACGGCACTTCCGTGTGTTCTATCTGCTGGCCATGGCTACTGGCTGTCGCCGGGGCGAGCTGTGCGCTCTGCAATGGTCGGACTTCACCGGCATACAAAACGGTCTGCTGCTCACCGTCAGCCGCTCCCGCAGCAGCGTTCCCGGCAAGGGCATCGTGGAGGGCAGCACCAAAAACGGCAAGAGCCGTGAAGTCTGCCTCTCCTCTGACCTGCGGGGCATCCTCCTCGCCTACAAACGCCGCAAGCAGATGGAGGCGGACAAGCAGCGCCGCAGGCTCAGTCCCTATCTCTTCACCGATGAACACGGTCAACTCATCCACCCGGACACCTTCACCAAGCAGCTGCGGAAGATCTATGCCGCCATCGGCTTTCCGCGGGAGTACCACCTTCACACCCTGCGGCACTACTTCGTGACATCCCTTCTGCACTGCGGCGTGGACAAGCAGACGGTGGCAGACCTCGTGGGTCATGCGGACACCGGCTTTCTGGAGCGTACCTACTGCCACCCCCAGCAGGCGCAGAAGGAGCAAGCGGCCAACTCCATGCTCACCATGCTCCGTCCGGACGGCGAGCAGATCTTCAATCTCGCCGCCGCCTGTCCTCCGAAGCAACACAGCGCATGATTGTTGCTTTCGTAGAAATTCATTTTTCAAGAAAATTGTAATAGCTTTACCGCCGTGCTTGCGGTATGTTGTGCTTGCAAAATAAGCCTCAACTGTACTGAGAATAAATGAAAGAGAGGTCATTTTTATGGCAAGCATACGCAAGCGCGGCAGCAGCTATCTCATCGTGGTCTCCATGGGCTATGACTACAACGGCAAGCGCATCAACCCCCGGCAGAAAACCGTCCACCCGCCAGAAGAACTGACACCCAAGCAGGTCGAAAAGTGGCTCAACGAGCAGGCCGTCCTGTTCGAGCGGGAATGCCGCCACACGCCGCAGCCCGTCCAACAGCTCACGCTGGCAAAATACATCGACCTGTGGCTGGCGGACATCGCGCCCGGCAAGCTGGCGAAGTCCACCATCCGCCGCGACCGGCAGGACATCGAGCGTATTCTCCCGGCGCTGGGTCACTACAAGCTCACCGAGCTGCGGCCAGAGCACTTCCGAAGTTTCTACGCAGAGCTGCGAAAAGTCATTCGTCCCGACACGAAAAAGCCACTCTCCGAGTACACCATTGAGGGCGTGCACGCGACGCTGTGCAGCATCCTCTCTGATGCCGTGGAGGGTGGCTTTCTTTCGCATAATCCGGCGTGGCGCACCTACCGCTACGCCGGGCGCAAGTGTGAAAAGAAGATTGCGGACGAGGAAACGGCGCAGAGGATCATCGCCGCGCTGGAGGGCGAGAGCATCAAGTATGAGACCTACTTCAAGCTCATCATCGCCACTGGGATGCGTCGGAGCGAGTGCTGCGCCCTGCAATGGCAGGACATTGACTGGGAGCAGCGCTCCATCCACATCTGCCGCAGCGCTGTAAAAATTACCGGCGATGAGATATTCGTCAAGGAACCCAAGACCCGCTCTGGGGACCGATATGTCTACTTCTCCGCCCAGATGGAAAACCTCCTGCGGGAGTACAGGAGGGCGTGTCAGTACATCACCACGATCTACGACGAAAGGGAGCTGGACACAAACGACTTCCTGTTCCGCCGCCAGGGTACACGCCTGCCCATGACGCCTACCACCTTCACCTGGCGCTTTAAGTGCATCCTAAAAAAGAACGGCCTGCCGCAGGAGCTCAATGTCCACAGTCTGCGCCACACCGCCGCCAGTCTGATGATCGCGGGCGGCACGGATGTGGCCACGGTAGCGGGTATCCTCGGCCACAGCCAGCCCTCCACCACGCTGAACATCTACACCCACGCCTTCGACAAGAACAAAAAGGCCGCCAGCGCGGGCTTGCAGGGAATGCTGGGGATATGACATAGCGTAATAGCTTAGTTGGATCGCAAAATGCGCAATAGTGGTCAAATCAGGTTTCAATTCTCCTAACTTTCCGCATATAAAAACCGTCTCAAGCAGCTTGCTTAAGACGGTTTTTGTGAAGACAAGACAATAGAGATGTTTTTGCATTTGTCTTGATTCGAACACCAGTGCACCTCCATTATTGTAATAAGAATTAGAATTTTAAATCAGTTTTGTTTCCCCAAGGGCAGACTGATCCTTTTTTTATGCCCGCCCCTGTGTGGATATGCTGCATAGGGGCGGATTTATTATTCCTGTCGCGCAGGCCGAATCATGCTTCAGCCCAGGTCCACGTCGATGGCGAACAGCCCTCCAGCACCGCCGGAATATAGGTACAACACGTTATCATCAGACTTGAACTTCCCTTCCCGGGCGAGTTTGATTAAGCCGGCAAAGGCCTTACCGGTATATACGGGGTCCAGGAAAAGGCCCTCATTGGCCGCCATCATGCGGATGGCGGCGTTGCCCTCCGGGGAGGGAATGGCATAGCCTGGGCCACACATATTCACCAGGTGCACATCCGACTCGGTGGGCACAAAGTCCAGCTTCAGCAGCTTGGCTGTTTCCTGCATAATACGTGTAGTGATTATCTCAAAGGGATCGCTGTCCACCATCAGGCCCACTACCTGGGTCTTCGGCATAAAAAGCTTAGCTCCCACTGCCACGCCGGCGTGGGTACCGCCACTGCCCTCGGCACAGCAGACATAATCGAAATGCATACTTGTGTCGGCAATTTCCTTCATGCAGTTCACATAGCCCAGGGCGCCGATGGCGTTGGAGCCGCCGCAGGGGATTTTATAATACTTCTTGCCACTGGCTTGGCCCACGCGATCCATCTCGGCGTAAATGTCGTCATAGCTGTCCGTGTCCATGAACCTGGCGTCGGTATCCATGAGGTACTCCAGCAGCTGGTTGCCCTTGCGCTCGGTAACGCCGCGCTTTTTCAGAATTAGGATGGGCGTCATGCCCTCCTTTTTGCTTGCAATTGCATTGTACATGTCCTCTATAAGCTTGTCAAATTTTTGTCATAGTCCTATTATTCGGATGCTTCGTCCTAAAATCAGGACTGTTGCGCATATTTTATGGCATTTTCCTACCAAGAGATAGTCTATACGCAGTGACCGACATAGGCAGACCCCCGGCTTCCGCGTAAAGCAGATCCCGGGGGCCGCCATCCTATAATTATCTTTTCCCTTCTGCTGGCGCATTCCGTTTTATCGGACCCTTCCCTCCTGCCTCAGGATCCTCCTGTAAAGCCATAGCGCTGCCAACATAGAGACGCAATCCACAATGGGCTGCACCATGGTACAGCCGTACATGGGGAGTAATCCATTCAGCAGAAACAGCAGCGGGATATCCAGTACGCCCTTGCGCAGCACGGAGCAAATCAGGGATTCCTTCACTCGTCCCATAGCCTGAAACTGGGTGATCATGGGGTAGCACACGGCCATCATCGGCATAGCCAGCACCATGATTCGCAGAAAGGACGCTCCGTAGGCAACGGTGGCTGGTGTGTCAATAAATAGTCCCACCAGCACCGGTGCCAGCAGCTCATAAGTCAGCACACACGCCAGCGAAAAAACAACCGATACGCCGCAGCCCAGCTTAAATACCTGATGCCGCCGCTCCCGGTTGCCGGAAGCGTAGTTATAGGCCAGCAGCGGCAGTATGCCGCCGGAAACGCCTATGGAAAAATACAGGGGCAGCATGTCCAGCTTCTTTACGATACCCAGCGCAGCCACTGCATCGGTGTCGTAGGCGGACATGAACTTCATCAGTGCCCCTACTGCCACCATGGTCAGCAAATACTGGGCACAGGAGGGAAAGCCGATTTTCACTATGCTGCCCATGTGCTTAGCGGTATACCGCATGCTGCCGGGCCGCAGCGATACCACAGAGCTGCGGTGCCTGTTAAAAATGCAGAAGAGCAGAAACAATGTACCAATGCCATTGGAGATGGCTGTAGCCAGCCCCGCCCCCTGAGCTCCCAATCCCAAAAACTGCGGCAGCACGAATAGTGGATCCAGGGCAATGTTGATAAGGCCGCCCAGAGATACGCCTGCCGACGCTATCCCCGCACTGCCCTCTGCGCGCAAGAGGTTTGCAAGCAAAATGTTGATGATGGCGCAGGGACCGCCCCAAACAACTACACATTTGGCATAGTGGAACGCCAACGCATACGTCTCCGATGTAGCTCCGCACAGATGCAGCAATGGAGATGCAAGCCAAGCGAACACAACGGAAAACAGCACCGCCGCAAGCAGACACCACCAAAAGGAGATGGCCGCAATGCATCGGGCATCCGTGTCTTCATGCCGTCCCAAGGCCCGGGCCATGCAGCTGGCCCCACCTACGGCAAACAGATTGGCAATGGCCGTCATCAGTACGGTAATGGTGTATGCCACCGATACCGCCGCCGTCTGCAGCGGGTCATTCAGTAGTCCTACAAAATAGGTGTCCGCCAGATTGTAGGCCAACAACACCATCTGACTGGCGACAGCGGGTAAAATCTGCCGCCGCACCGCCTGGGACGCGGGCATTTGCTCGAATAGATAGGTTTTATCGGTTGAACAATCCATATCGTGCCTCCCGCACATTATTCAGAATTATTTTACACCGGATAAAAACAGATAGCAAGCAAAGAAGCTGTCGTATGAATCGTATTCTTCAAGTATTCCTCTAATCCCGCCCCTCCCCCTCTTCACTTGCACATTGAGCTGTCCCCTTGCTTCAAATGAATCTGCGCAGGGTATTTACACGGTTATTGGGATTCTGTCCCCATGATCTCAAAAAGCTTTCCCGCTTTTCTGTGCCGGGCAACGATTTTCGTTGTGTTTTTCTCCTCAGTATGCTACCATAAAAGAAACAAAGTAGCAGCGGCACAGTAAGCCGCATGAAAGGAGTTCCCATGAAGAAACCGCCCAAACCTAAAGATACGGCCCGCCGGCTCAAGGCCACAATCCGCCAGCAGCCGGCTGTTTTTGCCGTTTATGTAGTTCTGCGGCTGATTGTGGTGGCAGAGCTGGTTCTGTCCATCCTCCGGGGCGAATACGAGAGCGCCTTCATCTGCCTGCTGGTGCTGATTTTGTTTATTTTACCTTTTTTCATCCAGCAAAACTTCGGTATCCAACTGCCGACCACCCTGGAAATCATCATACTTCTGTTCATATTTGCGGCAGAAATACTGGGTGAACTGGAGGGTTATTTCATCACCTACCCTAACTGGGACACCATGCTCCACACCACTACAGGCTTTCTCTGCGCAGCCACCGGCTTTGCCCTCATTGATATTCTCAACCGAAACAGCCGCATCAAGTTTCATCTCTCCCCCATATATGTGGCTTTGGCTGCTTTCTGCTTTTCCATGACCGTGGGTGTGCTGTGGGAATTTTTCGAGTTTGGTATGGATCGGCTCTTTCATCTGGATATGCAAAAGGACACGGTGGTTCAGAGCATCACCTCCGTGATGCTGGATCCCACTAACAGCAATACCCCCATCACGATAGACGGTATCCACTCTGTGGCGGTCAATGGCAACGACCTGGGCTTTGACGGCTACTTGGATATCGGCCTGTATGATACCATGGAGGATCTGTTCGTCAACTTTATTGGCGCCGTGACCTTCAGCGTTATTGGGTATTTCTATATCAAGCACCGGGGCAAGGGAAAGCTGGCCCGGGCTTTCATCCCGACCCTCAGCGAGCAGGAGGAGCAAGACCCCGCCGCGCCGGACTCTTTCCGGGAAAACTCTAAATAACACACCGCAGCTCATCACTATTCTGCCCTCCCCTGCATCTGTTTTTACAGCTGTGCTAGTCTGCTGTTGCCCAACGGCTTTTCTCTAAAGGTCGTGCAGAGGTGGCTGGGCCATTCAGATATAAAAATGACCGCCAATATCTACGGGCATTTGGATGTGGCTCGGAAGCAATCCATAGCGGACTAAATGGGCAGCCTTTTTTCCAGTGCTGAGTTCGAATGATGGTGTTAGAAAACTGTTAGAAATCAGACGATTTCCTGGTCTGCAACAGAAAAAGAAAAAGTCCAGAAACCCTTCGGTTTTCGTTGATAAGGCAGTAAATCAAATTATCACCGCAGCTGAATCGGCAATGGGAGAAAAACCGAGTTGCAAAGATGCTATGGGCTGATAATGAAGTACTTAAAGAGCTTTGTTATGCCGTCCACATAGACATACGGGTATCTGCCGCCCTGCAAGGGACGATTCCGCCAATCCTCGATGTGGACGTAGGCTTTCTTGTTCAGCTCGCTGATGGTAGCGGGCGAGACCTTGCTGCCCCACAGTGCCTCGGTGATGTCCTCTACCCGGCGCACGGAAACGCCCGCCAGGTACATCTCGATGAGGGCCTCCTCCACGCTGCTCTCCCGGCGGCGATACCGCTCGATGATGGCAATCTCGAAGGATACGCCCTTGAGCCGCGGCATGTGGAGCGTGACGTCGCCGGAGGTCGTGGTAAGATTACGGTCATAGTGGCCGCTGCGGTAGCCCTGACGGGCCTCGCTGCGCTCATAGCGGGCCGCCTGCGTTAGGGACTCCGCTTCCTTCTCCAGCAGCTCGTTCAGGGTTTCCTCTACACTTCCTCGAACTAATTCCTTGAGCTGCCCCTTGATAATTTCCTCATTCAGCTGTACAATTTTCTCGGACATAGTTTGCTGTCTTCTTTCAGAATGGTGTGTCGTGACTTCATTCTACCAGAGCCTGCAAGCTATGTCTTTTTTTTGTACTCTTTTCAATTTGCGCAACTTATTGTACCTTATCTTCTGTCCCTGTGTATCTGATATTTACTTTTCGGGAGTTCAAGTCTATCCACAAAGGGAAAACGGCGATTTTACATCTGCGTTTTGGTACAGAGAAAAATCGCCGTTTGGGTAGCAA
>QWCE01010360.1_pt1 | contig 13821 bp, 10 predicted proteins | sample 1972531 | NCBI WGS metagenome assembly QWCE01 (sample SAMN09866716, study PRJNA288562) | Human gut metagenome isolate term4_stool, whole genome shotgun sequencing... | reverse complement strand
ATTTGGAAAAATTTATGAAAATTGGCTAGAAAATATTCGCGACTGGAATATTTCAAGACAATTATGGTGGGGACACAGACTTCCAGTTTGGTACTCTGATTCTGACGACGAAATTGTAATTTCAAAGACTGATCCATCTAATACTAAGGGACATGAAGGAAAAACTTACACTCAAGATGAAGATACACTTGACACTTGGTTTTCATCTGCCCTTTGGCCTTTCTCAACAATGGGTTGGCCAGAAAAAACTCCAGAATACGAGTATTTTTATCCAACAAATGTACTTGTAACTGGCTACGATATAATTTTCTTCTGGGTAATAAGAATGGTCTTTTCTGCCCTTGAACAAACAGGCAAACTTCCATTTAAGGATGTACTTTTAAATGGACTTGTAAGAGATGACCAAGGAAGAAAAATGTCAAAGTCACTAGGAAATGGCATTGACCCACTTGACATCATAAGAGACTACGGTGCTGATGCCCTTAGATTTACTCTTGTAACTGGAAACACACCAGGCAACGACATGAGGTTTTACACAAAGAGAGTTGAAGCAAACAGAAACTTTGCCAACAAACTTTGGAATGCAACAAGATTTCTCATGATGAATATGACTGATGAAATTACAGACTCTAACTTTGACCTTGAAAAACTTCACTATGAAGACAAGTGGATCCTTTCAAAATTACAAAAGGTTATAAAATCAATTACAGATAAGATAGAAAAATATGATATTGGACTTGCAGCAGATGACATCTACGACTTCATCTGGTCAGATTTCTGTGACTGGTACATTGAAATTGTAAAACCAGTTTTGTATTCAGATAATGCTGAAGAAAAAACAAACACAGTAAAAGTTTTACTTTATGTATTAGAAAATATTTTAAAACTTCTTCATCCATTTATGCCATACATCACAGAGGAAATTTGGCAAGCCCTACCTAATAGAGAAGCTGCCCTAATTGTTTCTAAATGGCCTGAATACAGGGAAGAACTTGTATTTGAAAAGGAAGAAAGAGCCACAGAATACATTGAAAATGCAATTCGTGAAATTAGAAATGCAAGAAGTGAAATGAACATCGAAAATTCAAAAAAATCCAACACTCTTGTTTACACTAAGGACCCAGAAATTAAGGAAATTTTTGAAGAAACAAAGGGACTTTTACTAAATCTTGGCTATTCAAATTCTGTTGAAATAACTGACGATGAAGGCAGGAAAAATTCAGAAAATATTGCCATAGTTCTTGACAGAGCAGAAATTCAACTTCCACTAAAGGAACTTGTTGACTTTGAAAAGGAATTAAAGAGACTTCAAAAGGACAAGAAGGATGCAGAAGCTGAACTAAAAAGAGCCAAGGGCAAATTATCTAACCAAGGCTTTGTTTCAAAGGCTCCAGCAAAATTAATTGACGAAGAAAAAGAAAAAGTTACAAAATATGAAGAAATTTTAAAAACTGTTGAAAGTCAAATTGCAAAGGTTGAAAAAAATCTATGACATACACTGAAGTTGTAAAAAACATTGAAAAGAGAATTGGAAAATTTAAGTCCAAGGGCAACCTTAGAATCAAAAAGTTTTTGGAAAAAATTGACTCTCCTCATAAGAACCTAAAAGTAATTCATGTGGCAGGCACCAATGGCAAGGGATCAACTGTAAATTTCATAAAAGATGTTTTAAAGGAAGATTATAAAGTTGGGTCTTTTGTTTCGCCCCACCTCATAACTTATTGCGACAGAATAAAAATTGGCGACGAGGAAATTTCACAAAAGGACTTTGCAGAAATTGGCGAATTTATAATAGCTGAGGAGCCAGAAATAATAAAAGACTATGGCGAACTTAACCTCTTTGAATTTTTGACTATAATGGCAATAATTTACTTTGATAGAGAAAAAGTTGACTTGGCTGTATTAGAAGTTGGCATGGGAGGTCGTGCCGACTCCACAAATATTTTTACAAGCCGAGAAAAATTAATTTCCATTATCACATCAATTTCCATGGACCACATGGAATATTTAGGAAATACCATAGAGGAAATTGCTGATGCCAAGGCAGGCATAATAACAGAAAAGGGACTTGTCCTTACAACAAATAAAGATCCAAAAATTCTAGGAGTAATAAATAGAGAAGCGGAAAAAAAATCTGCGGAAATTTATTACACAAAGGACTTAGAAAGTGAGATTTTAAAATCTGACTTAAAGGGAATAGATTTCAAGGTAAAATTAGGTGACTGGGAAGAATTTTCCTTAAGTCAAATTGGAAATTACCAAGTAGAAAATGCCTTAGGAGCAATTTATGCCCTCTATCTCTTAAACAAAAAGGGAATTTTAAAAATCTCCACAGAAAAAATTAGAGAGAGAATAAAAACTTCCACTTGGAAGGGGAGGATGGAAATTGTTTCAAAGGATCCACTTATAATTTTAGATGGAGCCCACAACTTTGACGGCATCAAAAAATTAGTGGAGTCCATTGAAAATTTCAAATTCAAAAAACTTTACCTCATCATGTCAATTTTATCTGACAAGGAGCACAAAAAAATGCTTGAAGAAATTTCATCTTACACAGATGAAGTCATCTTCGTGAATTTAGACTACAAGAGGGGAACAAGCCCAGAAGAGTTAAAAAAAGAAGCATCAGATTATGGACTTTCTGCAGAAGTTATGACTGTGGAAGATGCTATAAAGCATTACAAGAAAAAATACAGTGATGGCGATTTAATTTTAATAACAGGCTCCCTTTACTTTGTAAGCGAGGCAAGGGCAAGAATTTTAAATTACGACTACAGCATATAAAAATAAATAAAAAAATAAGACCATGGTTTTTTTCCATGGTCTTTTAAAATTAAGTTAAATTATTTAGTTTCTTTAACTTCTTTTTTGTCGTCTTTCTTTTCGTCTTTAACTTCTTTAACTTCTTTTTTATCTTCTTTCTTTTCGTCTTTCTTTTCTTCTACTTTAGCTTCAGCTTTAAGTCCAAGTTTTTCTTGAGCTTCTACAAGAGCTTTAAGAGCATTTTCAATTTGTTCTGGTTTAGCTTCTTTGTCATCAACAATTGATTTTGCAGCAGCAATAGCATTTTCGTAGTTAGTTTGAACTTTTACATCAGATTTTTTGTATTCTTCAGACTCACGAACTGCTTTTTCTTTTGCAATTTCTTTTTCAAGAGAAGCTTTAACTTCTTCAACTTTAGGAGCAACTTTTTCTTCTTTAACTTCAGCTTCTTTAGAAGTTAATAAAACAGTGTTAGTAGCTTTATCAAAGTCAACACCAAATCCAAGAGCTTCTCCAAGATCTCTTAATTTGTAGTAGTTGCTGTTGTCAATTTTGTAAGCAGTAGCAGTAAGAGCTTTGTCTCCAACCATTACTTTATCATTAGTAAGAATTCCCTTTGAAACTTTCTTAACTTCTTTTTGATCAGTATCAGCAACTTTGTAGTCAGCACCCTTAGTTAGAGTGGCAACTGCATCTTTATATTCAACGCCAAATTTTGCTTCAGTATCTTTTAATACAGCAGCAACGTCTCTAAGTTTGAAGTAGTTGTAATTGTCGATAATGTATCCGTAGATAACAACATCTTTGCCATTAAGTTTAACTTTTTGGCTTGAAGCTTTGACATCTTTAGATTCAACTTTTTCTTTAAGTTCTTTAGCTTCTTTTACAGCTTCTTTGCCTTTTACTTCAGCTTTTTCTTTTGCATCAGTCATAGCTTCTTTAGCGTCTTTAGCAACTTCTTTGCCAGCTTCTTTAGTTTCTTTTACAGCTTCTTTGCCTTTTACTTCAGCTTTTTCTTTTGCATCAGTCATAGCTTCTTTAGCGTCTTTAACAACTTCTTTGCCAGCTTCTTTACCTTCTTTAACAACTTCTTTGCCTTTTTTTAGAGCTTCTTCAATTTTATTAGGTTCTTTAGTTTCCTTCATAGCTGCTTCAGTAGCAGCAAAAACTGGGCTAGCAGTAGATAAAAGCATAACTCCTGCTAGTGATAGTGATGTAATTTTTTTGTTCATTTTTTATTCCTCCTAAAAAATATAAGATAACTTAATTATACAGAAAATCTCAAGGAAATCAATTCCATTAGCTTAATTCTTGACTAAATTTACAAATTTTAATAATTCTGTAACATTAATTATTAGAATAAGCGTAGACAAAACCGCCACTTGCATCAACAGCTATAAGGCTAGATTTTGTATAATAATTATAAGTTCCAGCTTCAGGCGTAACTTGTTGATTTGCATTAAGTTCATTTTCCTTTAAAAATCTTTTTTTGTCGCCGACTATATCCATAAATTCACGAGCAACTTTTTTAGAATCTTCTTCACTTAAATGTTTTTCTAAGAAAGGATACTTTTCATTAGGGAAGTAGTCAAACTTATAAGAAGTTAAATTATTTTTCTTATCAAAGATAAATCTCATAGACAAATTTTTCTTTTCATAATCCTTTAAAAATAACTCATAAATTTTGCCATCATCAATTTCTTCAACTCTTATAATTCCATCTTTTAAATAGCCAGCAAGATCTGTTACCTTTCTAATTTTATCAATAGTAGCAAGATCTTTTCCGTCCTTCATAGGATCGACATCACGAGTTGGGTCAATTTCATAACCATTATTAATGTTGCAGTAAAACTTTTCTTCATTCCATTCTAGTTTTGCCTTCATGGCATTGGCAAGGGCCCTTGCAGGTACATAAGTTGTGTTATTAAGAATAAAAGAAGGAGAATCAATTGTATAGACAATATCATCAATCCTATACTCATTAGAATCAACATAAAAGACAATTTTCTTGCCCTTATTAATAATTTCAACTGCTCTTGCATCTTCCTTCCAATTTACATCGGCACCTAAATTTTCAGAAACAAGGCGAAGGGGAATGTGGATCCTATTATTTTTTACCACAAAATCTTTCTCAAAGACAATATTATTTATAACAAGAGTCATCTTTTTTTGACTCATAGCACTTGCGCTAGTGATGAGAAAAATAAAAGATAATAATAACAAAAGTTTCTTTTTCATAAAATCACTCCTTTAGTTAATTATAACATTAAAATCATTTAAAAGAATTTACAAAAATATTAAGATTAAAAAAAGTCCCCCAAAAGGGACCTTTTAAGATTTCACTATAAATTTTTCGCCGCATTTTTTACAAGTAACCCTAATTTTGCCCTTATTTTTTGGTACTTTCATTTCAAACTTGCACTTAGGGCATTTTATGTACTTGTAAACTTTTCTATTGTCATATTTATTCTTAGATGAGAAAAATTTTCTCCTAAGAGGATCAAGGCTTGTCAAAAATTTTTTATTTTCAGCATATCTTGCCCTTACATCACGAGAAAAAATTCTGTAATAAGAATAAATAATTAAGACTAAAGCGGCAGCAGATAGGGAGGCAGTTTTAACAAATAAATTTATAATTAATAGGATTAAAGCTAGGGACAAAATAAATTTGCCAAGCTCATCTTGACCATACCTTCCAATCATAAATTTTCTCATCTTTTCTTTAAAATTCAAACAATCAACTCTTTCTAATACAATTTTATTTTAATAATTTACCCATTTAAGAATATTTAAATCTAAAAAAAATCACATGATTTCTTAAAGATATTCAAAAAAAATATTCACAAATACACGCAAGGCGATATAATATAAATAGAAAGAGGGGTGTTATTATGGCTAATGTAAATTTAAACATAAGACTAGATGAAAATTTAAAAAATGAATTTGGAAGAATTTGTGAGTCTATGGGCATGAGTATGTCTACAGCATTTAATATTTTTGCAAAAGCTGTTGTTAGTGAAAGAGCTATACCTTTTGAAGTAAAAGAAACTAATCCAATAGTTGCGGAATTTGATGACATGGAAAGTTTTAGAGAGTATGTAGATAGATTATGAAAAGGAAAATACAGGTTAGAGCATCTTTTAAAAAAGATTTAAAAAGATTAAAAAAATCAAAACATGATTTAGAGAAACTTTTTAAAGTAATTGAATTACTTGCAAATGATGTAGTTTTGGAAGAGAAATACAAAGATCATAAATTAACGGGAAATTATTTTGCTTGCAGAGAATGTCATATAGAACCTGATTGGTTATTAATATATGAAAAAATTGATAATAATTTAATTTTAATATTAAATAGATCAGGTTCTCATAGTGATTTATTTTAAAAAATGTTAAAACTTCATGCGGGAATGGCGGAATTGGCAGACGCGCTAGACTTAGGATCTAGTTCCAACGGAGTGGGGGTTCAAGTCCTCTTTCCCGCACCAATAAATTCACACAAGTTATCTTGTGTGTTTTTTTATGCCCTTTTTCCTGCCAATAAATTTATAGAAAAAAATTACTACATATAATAAAAGAAAATAATTACATAAAAAGATTAACTTATTAAAATGTTTACAATTAAATTACATTTTTAATAATCTCATAAAATCTCTTTTTAAAAAAATTCAATAGAGTATAATGTATTTTACTGGAGGAATTATGAAAAAGACATTTAAAATATTTTTTGCATTTATACTTATAATTTTAATTTTTATATACATTACGGGGCTTTATTTCTTTAGAGATAGGTTTTTGCCAAGAACCTATGTCAATGGACACGACTTTGGTCTTACAAAAATTTCTGAATTTGAAAAAAATTACCAAGACCTATCAAAAAACTTTGCCCTAGAAGTAATTGCCAAGGACAAAAAAAATAACGACAAAATCACAGCAGATGAAATAAAATTTGAAGAAAAAATTGGAAATGGCTTTATAGATCAGACACCACTTTATTGGCCCTTTGCATCCCTAGTTGACAAAAACTACAAACTTGACACAAATTTAAAATACGATGATAAGGCACTTACAGATAGAATAAATAACTTAAAGGCCCTAAAAAATGAATCAGTTCATTCACAAGATGCCAAAGTTATTTATGATAAGGGCGAATTTAAAGTGGAAAAAGAAGTTTATGGAGATTTCCTAAAAAGAGATGAACTTAGACAAACAGTTTTAGGTTATTTTTCTGACAAAAAGGAAAAACTAAACTTAGAAGAGGCAGGACTTTACGAAGAACCAAAAATAACAGCAGATAGCGACTACATCAAAAATCAATTAGAATCCTACAAAAGCTTATACAATAAAAAAATTACTATCGACTATGATGACAGAAAAGAAGAAGTAACAGGTCAGGGAATAATTGCCATGTATTCTAAGTCTGATGACGGAAAGCTAAATATTGATGAAGAAAAAGTAAAAATATTTGTGGGAAAACTTGCCGCAAAATATGACACCTTTAGAAGTTCAAGAATATTTAACGCCACAGGCATTGGCACAGTAAAAGTTGATGGCGGAATTTATGGTTGGATTACAGATAGGACAAAAACCAAGGACGAAATAATTGCAGCCCTAAAAAAAGATGAAGCAGTAACAATAAAACCAATTTATAGGCAAGAAGCACAATCAAGAACAGTTGATGACGTGGGAAACACTTATATAGAAGTTGACCTAGCAAGACAAAAACTTTGGTATTACAACAAGGGCAAATTGGAACTAGAGACAAATATAGTTTCAGGCAATCCAACACATGGAAACGGAACACCAACAGGCACAGATAGAATTTGGTCTCGTGAAAGAAATAGATATTTAACTGGAGAAACTTACAGATCAAAAGTATCCTATTGGCTTCCTATAAATTGGTCAGGAGTTGGACTTCACGATGCAGATTGGAGATCAAGCTTTGGCGGAAAAATTTACCTATCAGGCGGCTCCCATGGCTGCGTAAATATACCACCAGCAGTAATGAAAAACCTCTATCCAAAAACCTTTAACGGCATGCCAGTAATAGTTTATAACTCAGCGACACAAAAAATAGCAGCACCACAAACACAAACAGTCCAAACACCAACACCACAAACACAAGAACAACAAGCACAACAATAAAAACAAAAAACATCGGTTATTCAGAAAAACTTAAAGAATAGCCGATTTTTTTATAAATATTTTTATAAAAACTAATCAATTAAAGATCTCACGGTAAACAATTAACTTTGCACCAAAACCAGCTCTCAATTATCTAATAGAGAAAAAACCTTTAGCAACAGTCGTAGACTAATGATAGAGATAGACAGTAGTAATGGGAGATATATTTTGGCAAAAACCGTAGACTTGTCTAGTGATCCCATAAAGGGAGGAAGCCGTTAAAAAATTCAACTGTGAATGAGCGATTGCAATTTGCGAAGCAAATTCAGTCGCTCAACCGCAGAACCCTAACAACGAAAAGGAGCGAAGCGAACTTTGAGTTGATTAGGTTCGCGCGACGGTCGCGATGAAAAAGTAAATTTATAAAAATATTAACTCTATAAAGGAAAGGCCCCTGCCAGGTCGTTAGGGTGTTAAGGGGAGGTCTGGAGGGGACAAGGGCGATTCGAAACGCCCTAAGTCCCCTCCAGTATTAAAAAGAAAGATTAAAAATAAAAAAAGATTTAATATTAAAAATTATCTCAATAAAGAAAAAAACATTACAAACTTGTTTTAAAGCAAGCTTTCCAAAAAACTTGCAAAACTCCCCCAAAGTGATATAATTAAATTAACAAAAAAATAATAATTTAAATCTTCAGGGAAGGGTGCAAATCCCAACCGGTGGTATAGTCCACGAGCGAAAGCTGAATTGGTGAAATTCCAATACCGACAGTAAAGTCTGGATGAGAGAATGATTTAAACTTTCACACCCCGAAGGTTCGGGGTTTTTTTATGCCCCAACAGGAGGTAAAATGAATAGAGTAAACACAAAGACAATGATAAGAACACAAGATATGACAAAAATAGGAATGTTATCAGTAATTGGTTTCATACTAATGTATTTCCAAGTACCCCTTAGCTTTGTGGCACCACCCTTTATGAAACTAGACATTTCAGACTTGCCAGTATTAATGGGAGCTTTCACAATGGGACCAGTCTTTGGAATAATAATAGCGGCCCTAAAAAATATCTTGGCACTAATATTTAAAGGAACAATGACAGCAGGAGTTGGCGAATTATCAAATTTTATAATATCATCAACTTTTGCCTTTGTAGCAAGTTATATCTATAGAAATCACAGAACTTATAAGGGAGCAATAATTGCACTAACAGCAGGAGTAATTTCTATGACAATACTTGCCATGGCATCAAATTATTTCGTGGTCTTTCCACTTTACGGCAAAGTAATGCCAATGGATGCAATAATAGCCATGGGATCTGCCATTACACCAAAAATCACAGGACTTTTCACAATGATGATCTATTCAGTCCTACCCTTTAACCTAATAAAAGGCTTCACAACATCAGCAGTGATGATGTTAGTCTACAAAAAAATTAGTCCACTATTTAAAAACTAAATGTGTAGAAAAACTAAAGGAAAACAAAAACAAAATTAAAGCAGGCTGTCAAAAGGCAGCTTGTTTTTTGTCCCCATAAAATTTTAAAAATAACATTTAAACTTTAATTTAACGTGATAAAATACTAGTAATAAATTTAAAGGAGGCAGATTATGAAAAAATTTGCAGTATTATTAGCTCTTTTAATCCTTATAAGTCCAATGACAGCTTTAGCTAACAGCAATGAAGGCAAAGAAGAGAACAAAGCTAAAGTATCAAAATTAGAATCAGACGAAAGTTTGGCTGAAACATCAGGAGAAAAAGTTAGATTTGACGGAAAAGACATAAAAATAAATTTTTACCTAATTAATAGGTCTAACTATGTAAGAATTAGAGATGCAGCAGCTCTTCTAAAAGACACGCCAGCAAAATTTATGGTATCTTACGACAATGAAGGCCAAAAAGTAATCATATCAAAGGGCCAAAATCAAAAAGAAGACTTTACTTATGTGGAAAAAAGAGAAGAAGAAGAAATAGCAAAAACAAACAAACAAAAAATAGTGGACAGCCAAGGAAAGGACATAGAACTCAATGGATATTTCATAGACGGATACAACTATTTCCGCCTAAGAGACCTAGGGAAAATCTTAGACTTTGGAGTAGCTTATGACTTCAAAACAGGAACAGTTTTATTAGATTCAAAAGACCCAAAGATAAAAGACATATATGAAGAAGGTTACTTCACAGGGCCAATAAATAAAATCAAAACAAAAGCAGGAGAAGAAGACATAAGATTTCTAATCTATGGCTTTGAAGAATGTCCTTACTGCCAAAAACTAAAAGCATACTTAGACAAGAAAGGCATCAAATACATTGCAAGAGACATTAGAGACAGCGAAGGCAAAAAAGACGAAATCTTTGAAAAATACTATAAAGACATGACAGAATACAAGGACAGAATTTACTATCCAACTCACATAATGACCCTTGAAAAAGATGGAAAGAGCATAGACAAATGCGTTGTTGGCTTCGAAGAAAAAGAATATGACGAAATATTTAAGCAAATAGAAGAAAACACTTACTTTGTAGAAAGCAAATAAACAAAATCAAAAGCAGGCTGTCAAAAGTCAGCTTGTTTTTTTGTCCCTATATAATATAATTAAAAAAAAGACAAAAGGAGAGCAGAAATGAAAATATTATGTGCAGGACCAACATCCATAGACGACGAAGTAATGGCATTAATGGGAAAAACTCTCACAAACCCAGACATCGATCCAGAATATGAAAAAATACATAGAGGAGTAGAGAAAAAAATCTCAAAACTTTTAAAAACAGAAGCCACATCAATCCTAATGCTAGGCGAAGGGATGATAGGGCTAGAAGCAGCAATAATAAACCTAGTAGAAAAAGGCGACAGAGTTCTAGTTTTAAATAACGGAGTCTTTGGCGCAGGCTTTGCCGACTTCGTAAAATTTTATGAAGGCGAGCCAACAATTTACGAAGACGATTTTAGACGAGGCTTTGACATAGAAAAATTAAAAAAATTCCTAGAAAAAGACCACGACTTTAAAGTAGCAACCATGGTACATTGCGAAACACCATCAGGCATCACAAACGATGTAAAAAGCATTTGCAACTTACTAAACTCCTACGGAATCCTTACAATAGTAGACACAGTCTCAGGCATGGGTGGAGAAGAATTTGACTTTGACGATTACAAAGTAGATATAGCCCTAGGAGGATCTCAAAAATGTATATCAGCACCAACAGGACTAACTCTCGTAACAATATCTGACAGAGCAAAAAAAGCAATAAAAGAAAGAAAAAAACCAGTTCCATCCTATTATATGAACTTTTTAAATTATTACCAATACTCTGATGGTTTTGCCTTCCCTTATACAATGAACGAAAACCTAACTTATGCCCTAGACCTTGCCCTAGATAAACTATTTGCCAAGGACTCCATCGCCCTTCACAAAAAATACGCAGAAGTAACAAGACAAATATTTGAAGAAGCAGGCTTTGAACTTTACGCAAAAGATTCAAGATCAAATACCCTAACAGCAGTTATGGTGCCAGAAGGTTTTATAGCAGATGACATTTTAAGGACCCTAAAAAATAAAGGAATCCTAATATCCAAGGGCGCAGGAAATATATTTGAAAAAGTATTTAGAATAGGACACATGGGAAATAACATATCCTATAAAAATTTCTTAGACTTATATGAAAAATTAGATGAAGTCTTTGAAGAACTGGGAATAGAAAGTAAAATTTCTTTAAAAGAAAGATTTGTTGAACTTATGAAATAAAATATATAAGTAGGAGTAGTGCCAAAGGGGCATTTTCCCCTACTTAACTCAGTTAGTGCAAAAAGAATTGCAAAAATGTAACCTTTTTGTTATAATTCTATTCATGGTCGCAAGACCATTTCTGTTATCACTAAAAAAGACTAAAGTAAAATAATATTACATTAATATTTCAAAAGTCCTTCACAAATTTTTAAGGAGGTCGAAAGACAAATGAACAAAAAGATTATTTCTCTAGTACTAGCACTAGTAATGGTACTAGGAACATTCACAAGTGTCTTCGCCGAAACAGCTAAAAAAGAAGAAGCTAAAAAACCAGCTGCTTCTGAAAAAGTTGAAAAAATAGTTGGAAAAGATAATAAAATCCAATATGTTATCGACAAAAAGCTTGTTGAAGGTTATGAAGACGGAAGCTATGGTCTTGATAAAAATATCAAAAGATCAGAAATTACAAGATTACTTGTATTAGCAAACGGACAAGAAGATCTTGCTAAAAGACTTCAAGGTTCAATGAAAATCTACAATGACGTAGACGTTAAACATTGGGCAAACGGAGTTATTTCAGTAGGAACAACTTCTCCATCTGACGCTAACGGACTTCCAATGTTAGCAGGATACCCAGATCACTCTTTCAAACCTGAAAGAGACGTAACTTATGCTGAACTTGCTAAAATGTTAGTAGTTCTAGTTAAAGAAGATCTTACAAAAGATATGGTTGACCACGCAATTTGGGCAACTGATTGGATGAGATGGGCAGCTCTACTTGGAATTACTGATGATGTAACTATCGAAAATTCTGACAAAGCAGCTAACAGAGCAGATGCATTCACTATGGTTTACAATGCTCTATATGCAATGAAAGAATTCAAGAGAGTACCAGCTAACGAAGTTAGAGGTATTGTTTCTAACTTAACTAGTGGAAAACTTACTCTTAACCAAGATGACAAAAAAGTTTATGATGTAACAAACGCTACAGTTATCGTTGAAGGTAAGAGCGTTAGATCAAATATTGTTTCAGTTCACAGCCTAAAGAACCTTGACCTTTACAAGGGATCTCTAGTAAGAGTTCTTATCAATGACAAGAACGAAGTAACTCACATTATCGAACTTGGTAACCCTAAAGACCTAGCTATTGAAAATGGTTCAACTTGGGAAGGCGTTGCTGATAAGACAGTTGAAACTGATTATTATCCAAACATCGAAACACTAGAAGGTATTAAAGATTCTGACATTAAGGGAGCTTATGCTACTGTTAATCTAAACGGTTCTAAAACTAAAGGTGAAAACATTGTATTCCACAAGGCTAATGGCAATGATATAGCTAAACTAAAGATTAATGACAAAACTGAAGTTTACGTTGCTAACCCTTATAACAACATTATGAGACAAGTTAAAGACGTTAATGAAGCACTTTCATTAATCGGTTTCCACAACTACAATGGATACAAGATTCCTAACGTATATGCTGGATTTGACACTGATGATCACACTTCTGCAGTAAAAGTTTACAACTCAGTTAGAAACACTGCAAAAGTTATCGTATTTAACGTAGTATCTAAAGATGACGGTGGAGATCTTTACAGAGTAATTAACTCTTCATCTTCTAAATTCTCTACTACACTAGAAGATACTGATGGAAAACTATATGACAGAGACAACGTTCTTAACGAAGTTCACTTCCCACTAAACTATGGTGACCTACTTGATGTTATCGATGTTCGTGGAGATGTTATAACTACTAAACTTGACCACAGCAAGACTAAAGATTACCCAGTAGTTAAAGTTGAAAGAATTTTTGACAATGACGAAGTAGAAGTTGTAGACGTACACGGAAACGAAACTCTTCTTAACTTTGGCGATGCAGACATCTTTAACGCTAAACAATACAAAGAATTAGCTAAGGGTGACTACCTACAATTCGCTACAAAAGAAAAATCAAGATTCGTTGATATCGTATCAATTCTTGAAGATTCTAAAGATACAAGAGATCTATTTGCAAAATCTGGTTCTCTTCTAAATGTAGTTAAGGGAATCGAAGACCACACTGTTGTTGGTACAATTAATTGGGTTGGAGAAAACCAAGTTGAAATCAGAATTGAATCTGATAACTGGGATGCAGGTCTTAACCACACTACTAGAACTTACAAAGTAGACAGAGAACTTGCAGATGCTCTAAAAGCATATGTAGGAAAA
>QWCE01004459.1_pt1 | contig 13832 bp, 14 predicted proteins | sample 1972531 | NCBI WGS metagenome assembly QWCE01 (sample SAMN09866716, study PRJNA288562) | Human gut metagenome isolate term4_stool, whole genome shotgun sequencing... | reverse complement strand
TTCGTCTTTTAAGTACTTATAAAGTGCGTTTGCGTGAGCTCTTTCGTTTAAAGCTGTTTCTTCAAAAACTTTTGCTATGTGCTTGTAGCCTTCTTTGTCAGCAATTTTTTGAGATAGAGTGTATCTTTGAACTGCTTGAGATTCTCCTGCAAAAGCTGTTATTAAGTTACTTGCTGTTTTTGTTCCTTTTAATTTTTTCATTGTACTTACCTCTTTCTTTTTTATTTGGATATACTTCCAATATATTATATTTATAACCCTTTACAAATGGCTTAAACACTGGATTTTGTGATAACAATTATCAACTGGTCACGGCTTTAAAAAAAAAATAAGTTTTGAAATGTACTTATCTCTTTAATCTGACTTTTATCATTGTTTGTTTTTTCTATTAAATTTCTATTTCTAATAGGATTGGAGTGTGATCCTGTCTATCTTCAGAGTTTGGCATTTTTGTATTATACTACTTGGTCCTTAATCCTATCACTTAATAAAAAGTAGTCAATCCTCTAGCCTGACTTGTTGATTCTAGATGTTTTTATTCTTTGAGCCCATTCCTTCTACGTCTCCATGAACGTATCTAAAGGTGTCTTTAAATTCTTCTTTTTCTTCGTCTGTAAATCCTGCTTATCTTCTATTGGTCTCTGGATTTTTCAGGTCAATTTACTTGTGGACAAGGTTAAAGTCTCCAGTTGCTATTACTGGCTTATTTTTATCTAAGTTTGTTAGGTAGTTGGCATAGAACTTGTCCCATTCTTGTCTTTCTGCTAGTCTTTTAGGCCATCTCCTGCCTTAGGCAGTGTAAACTGTTGTAAAGTAATAGTCCTCAAATTCTAAGCTTAGCATTCTTCCTCCTAAACTAGGTCCATATAAAATAAGCCAATATTTCAATACTTTTATTAATATGCTAAATTAAATTCTTATTGGGTAAAGTATAAGTATGAAAATATTATTAGATGCAGACGGTTCGCCAGTTAGAAAAATAGTTGAAGATCTTTCAAAGAAATATGGAGCAAGGCTTGTCACTGTGAAAAATTATAGCCAAGACTTCACCCCTTCCTATGGTCAAGTGGTTGATGTTGACGTCACAAAAGAAGCAGCTGATATTTATATAGCCAACCAAGCAAGGAAGGGTGATCTTGTCATAACTAACGACAGGGGACTTGCTTCTCTTGGTCTATCCAAGGGAGCCAGGGTCCTAGACTTTCAAGGTGACTTTGTAGACGATGACAACATTATGGTCCTGCTTGCCAGCCGCCACTTCAACAAGAAGATGAGAGATCGAAATATTTTTTCTAATATACCTAAGAGAGAAAAATCACTGGACCAGGATTTTTATAATTCACTAGATAAATTTTTGGAGGGAATAAATATGTTAACACTTTTTGTTTCAAGCCTTTGCCCAGACTGTCCACCGGCAATAGAAGAGATAAAAAAGAAGGATATAAAATGTGAGATTGTAGACATAACTTCTTCAATGGCAAGTCTCAAGAAATTTTTAAAAGAGAGAGACTTTTCAGATGCCTTTGATGAAATCGTAGAAGAAAATAGGGTTGGTGTCCCTTGCCTTATGCGTGATGACGAATTTTTCTTCTTTGATGGGGACTTAGATGAATTTTTAGGAGGAAATAATGGAATTTAAAGAATTTATAGACTTAGCAAAAGTAAGACAGTCCTGCAGGTCCTATGACCCTGACAGAGAAGTTGAGGCTGAAAAGCTTGATGCCTGCCTTGAAGCCATGAAGCTTTCACCTTCTGCTTGCAACGCTCAGCCTTATTTTTATTATATTGTAAAGGGTGACGAAGCCAAAAATGTTAGAGACCTCTTGCAACTAGGCAAGATGAATTCCTTCGCCAAGGAAGTCAATGCCTTTGCAGTGATTACAGAAGAAAATTACAATCTATCTGCCAAACTTGGTTCCTCTGTAAAGAATCAAGACTACAAGTCCATTGACATAGGAATCTCAGCAGCCTACTTTACATCTCAAGCTACAAGCCTTGGACTTTCCACTTGCATAATGGGTTGGTTCGACGAAGAGAAACTCCAAAAATACCTTGGAACTAAGTCGAGAATTAGACTTGTTATAGCTATAGGCTATGCAAAAGATGACACAATTCGCGAGAAAAAAAGAAAATCTTCTGACGCAATTTATAAAATAGTATCAGAAGATAAATAAAAAGATAAATTTATGACTAGGTCTTAGGACCTAGTTTTTTATTACATAAGGGGTCTGAGATAGCCCATCTCAAGGGCGATCTTGCAAGCCTCAATGGCATTCTTGGCACCAAGCTTAGCGTAAATATTTGCCAGTTGGTTGTAGAGGGTTCTCTCGCTGATGTAGAGTTTGTCTGCAATTTCTTTTTTAGTTAGGCCACTTAAAACTTCTAATAAAATCTCCTCTTCCCTCTTTGTAAGGGGTTCAATTATTTTCTCGTCCCCATCGAAGGGAATTTTTTCGTCCTTGTAGACCCTCTCAAGTCTTTCTATGACCTCATCAACATCAAGGGACTTGTTTATAAAGTCCTTGGCACCCTTTTCTAGAGCCAGCCTCTTGTAGTTTATCATGTCGTAGGAAGTCAGAATCACAATTTTTTTATTTTTATCATAGATCTTATCTAAGATGTCAAAGCCCGTATCCTCTTCCTTGAGGTTTATATCCAAGATTATTATGTCGTAGTCACCCTCCACTTCCTCATAAAATTTTTTTATGTCGCTGGTGTAGGTGCAAGAAATCCCCCTCTCTTCCAAGAGGAGCTTCAGGCTCTCACCAAAAATTTTGTGGTCATCTAATAAAAGAATTTTCATTTCTGTACCTTCTTATTTTTATTTTCGTGTAAAGACTTCCATCCCTGTCCTCATAAGAGATTTCCCCTTCCTTAGAGGTCACAAGGACCTTCAAAAGGAGGACACCCCTCTTTGAGTCTTCAATATTCTTGAAGTCTTCCTCTCTCATGCCGTCACTTTCAACTTCCATAATAATAAAGTCCTCATCTTCATAGAGCCTATAAAAAATATAGGTGGCCTCTGAATGCTTGTAGATGTTGTTGACAAGCTCCTTAGTAATAGTTGATATAAGCCTAACTTCTTCCTTGCTCGCATTTCCTCTTAGGGTCTCAGAAATTTTTTCATCTATCCTAGTTTTCTTATCTGGATAAAGACTGGCAAGATTTTCAAAAACTCCCTGAATGTTTTCTTCTATGCCAAAGTCTTCAAAGAGCCTAGTTTGATAGAACTTCATAATTTTCCTAAGCCTTCCATTTAAATTTGTAAGGATGTTCCCTGCCAGGTCCACCCTTGGGTCCCTCAGGCTCAAATAGTTTTTGGCTGCAAAAATATCTTGGAGGATTTCATCGTGGATGAGCCTTGCAAAGTTCTCACGTTCCTCGCCAAGATATTCAGACATGTAAAAAAGTTTAAAGACTTCTTCATAGACATCTTCCCTGTCCTTGAGGAAGAGAAAAAACAAGAGACAGTAGGCAAAAAATATTATTTGGTAAAAGATATGAATCACAGGGCCATCAAGGTCAAGGAGATAAATTATCCCTGTGAAGACAAGTAATAGGACAAGAGTTGCCACCTGGGTCATCTTCTTAGAAACAGGAAGTATACTAATGTAACTTGCCCTCTCAGGCCTTAGGTTCTTCTTAATATAGATAAGACTTACGACAAGTCCAAGTCCTATGAAAATTATTGGACTTAAATTTTTATTTAGGGCCAAGGCAAAAAAGATAAAGGAAAAAAAGATAAAGACTCCATGACTTTTTTTGTCTTCACTCTTACTTATTTCTGTGTGAATAAAGCCGTAGATAATTCCTATTATTAAAAAGCTCATTAGGTTCATGAGGGCCTGACCTTCTATTAGGTCCCCCACCTTATAGAGCCAGGCCCAATAAAAGATTAGGGCCACTTGGCAAATTATGATTTTTAAAATTCTCTTCCCCATCAAAAGTAGGTCACCCCAATCCTCTCCTTGTTTGTCCTAAGGACCATAAAAATATTTATAACAATTAAAATTAAAAACTTGCTTATCAAGTACAATTCTATCACAGAAGTGAAAATATAAATATTAGTTGAGATCACCAAGATAAGGGCTCCCAGGAGAATTATTTTGTTTTGGATTCCCGCCATCTTATTCATATTTTCTGTGTTTAAAATTTTTAAAATTAAAAAATTTGTGTAGAGACCAGCTGTAAGTAAGAAGTTAAAAATTTCTAGGACTCCAATTTTTGTCTTGAAGGCAAAAAATATTAGAGATGGCAAGAGGGTAAGAAAGCTGGCTAGGTAGATGGCTCCAAAATATTTTATGACTAAGAATTTTATTTCAACCCCATTAGCAAGGAAAAACTCGATTTTCTTCCTTATCTTGTCCTCTTGAAGGATTCCCTTGGAAAATTCTAGGGCGAAAATCAAAAATATAAGGGCAAGTCCTTCTGTCCCCATAAATCTTGATAGGCTTGTATCCTTTTCAAGAGAAAGGCTTGAAAGGTATGTGAAGACGAGACCAAAAAATCCCATTAATAGGGCATTCTTGTCCAAGATTTTCTTTAGGTCAAGACCAATTAATTTTAAGACCAAACCGAGGTCACCTCCATGACTTTTTCATTGTCCATCATCTTAATTTGATACAATGAATAAAGACCCAAGCCAAGTCCAAGGATTAGATTAAAAATAATTAAAAATACATATAAGTCCAAGTTCATAGATCCTAGAAGACCTAAAATTCTTCCAGAAAAATTCCCCAAAAGATAAATTCCAAGACTTGTGGAAAAGAAAAGAATATTTTTGAAAAACTTAAAATTCTTCCTATACATTGCCATAATGTTAAGGTTCAAGATCAAAAAATAATGAAGGGCGATGCAAGAAAGATAGAGGGCTATAAAGGACTTGCCCAAGTCACAAATAAGATAAGTCCCAAAAAAAATTATAAAGGAAGGAAGAGATGAAATCCTCCAATTTTTTATTGAGTAGGCCTTGATGATTTCTCTCACGTCAAGTCCAGTCCCTAATAAAAACTCCAGCCTTCCACTTAGCTTGTCCTTTAGACTTAAGTTTACAAGAATGGTGTTGGACCCAATTATCCCAAAACCAAGTATAAGGGCGTAGGTCATGAGAACGACGAAATCTTCTCCTTTGTCCGCAAAAAGAAACTTGTAAAGACCGAGAAGATAGGCAAAGGTGATTACAAGAAATAAAACTGTGTTGATAATCACTTCCTTATCCCTAAATATTAGATATCTAGCAGCCTTGTTTAGATCCTTGTCCTTCATTTTGACCCCTCCTCTATAAATAAGTCTTCAAGATTTTCTCCAAGTTCTGAAATTTCCTTGGTGAATAAAATTTTTCCATCCTTGATCATGGTCACAAGGTCGGCAACTTTTTCAATTTCTGACAAGTCGTGGGAAGTTATGACTATGGTCTTGCCTTGGTCCTTTAAAATTTTTATAATCTTTCTAATTTCCACTCGAGATAGGGGGTCTACTCCCGATGTCACTTCGTCAAGGAAGATGATGTCCCTATCCATTAGGACAATGATGAGGAGGGATAGCTTCCTCTTCATCCCCTTGGAGTAAGTTGACACCTTCCTATCTAGGTCATCAGTAATTCCCAAGATATCGGCGTAGGACTTGTAGTATTCCTTGCTAAAGTTAAAGTAAAGAGAATAAATATTAATATTTTCAAAACCAGTCTTGTCCTCGTAGAGGTAGTCATTTTCAAGTAGCATGGCATAGGTCCCCCTGACCTCTACATGACCCTTGCACTTGTAAATTCCTGTCAAAATCCTCAAGAGACTTGTCTTGCCAGACCCGTTTGGGCCCACAAGAGCGTGGACAGTTTTTTCCCTTATAGACAAAGAAAAATCACAAAAGACTTCCTTGTCCTTAAAGGATTTCTCAATATTTTCAACAAGTATTATGTCTTTCATATTGCCTCCTTAGCCTGCAAGTCTCCTGTGATTTTGTTTTCTTTTTAAGTTTAATAATTCAAAAACTTTAAGATGCATCCCAAGACTGTCAGGATGATTCCCAAGTATTTTTTCTTCTTATCTTTATCTTTCTCCAGGATAAAGCTTGCAAAGATATAAATTCCAACAAATAAAATAATATTTGACAATGTTAAGTATTTCATTTCTAACTCCATTCTAATTTTTTATGTGCTTTACTTCATGAGTAATAACTGCAATTTTTATTGTTTTTACATTTTGCTTATAAAAATATTTTATCTCAAGATCAAAAATAATTTTATAAGTTTTTGGGCAAAATAAAAGAGGAGACTAAGCTCCTCAAATTTATTTAGATAATTCTTCTTCCATGGCCTTCACAAGTTCTCTAAATTTTTCTTCTTCAAGACTTGTAAATCTGCCTATGCTTGGTGAGTCTAGGTCCAAGACTCCTATAACCTCATCTTTAACAAGGATTGGCAAGACTAATTCTGAATTAGATGCCGAGTCGCAGGCGACGTGTCCTGGAAAATCGTGAACATTTTCTATCCTCATGATTTTTTTATCCTTCCAGGCTGCCACACAAACTCCCTCTCCAGCAAGTCTTGTGCAAGCAGGAAGTCCCTGGAAGGGTCCCAAGACTAATTCGTCTTCCTTCACAAGATAAAATCCTGCCCAGTTTAGGTCTTCCACTACATTAAATATTATAGAAGAAATATTTGCCATCATGGCAATCATGTCGGCTTCAGTTTTTATGGTAGCCTTGCCAAAGTCCAACATATAGTCAAGTCTTTCTCTATTGTTCAAGTTTTCTATTCCCTTAATTTCTAAAGTCATATTTCCTCATCTTTTGTAAACTACATTTCCGCCAACAATTGTCATCCTTGGCTTAATATCTTTTATTTCCATTGGATCAATTGTAAAGATGTCCTCGTCTAAGACTACAAAGTCAGCCAAGAAATCTTTTTTGATCCTTCCCTTGATGTCTTCTTGGAACTCTACATAGGCTGATTCCACTGTGTAGGCATCAATGGCCTCGTAGATGTCCACGCATTCCTTAGGATAAAATCCTCCTTCAGGATTTCCCTTCTTGTCCTTACGAGTTACAGCCATGTAAATATTTGGGAAAGGATTTAGGTTTTCAACTGGAGCGTCAGTTCCATAGGCCACGTGAGCTCCAAGGTCCTTTAGGCTCTTGAAAGCGTAGGATGTAGAGGCAAGTTCTTTGCCACACCTGTCTTCTACAACTTGCATGTCGTAATCCAAAAAGATTGGCTGTGCCATTACGCAGATGTCATCTCTTGCTATCCTTTCAACTAATTCTCTGTCAGTGATTTGGCAGTGAACTAGAGTGTGACGGAGTTTATTTTCTCCATCAACAAAAGCATCTTCATAACACTTTATCGTGTCTTCAATGGCCTTGTCCCCAATAACGTGAGTTATAACTTGAAGATTATTCTCTAATGCAAGATTTACATACTTTCTCATCTCTTCGTCCTTGATCCAAGGTAGTCCGTGGTTGTCTTTGTCGTCATTGTAGCCATCACGCATTAGGGCAGTCCTTGCACCAAGTGAACCGTCCTTAAAGAGTTTTAAAGGTCCAAGCTTTAAGTAATTTGTATCATATTCCTTGTCCTTCTTAGAGTATTCTCCGTCAGTCAAATAATTTTCAAATTCTCCAAAGTCGTTAAAGCAAACTTGGTGTCTGTATCTAATTTTTTTATTTTCTTTATAAATGTTCTTTAAGAGGTCAAAGGCCACAGGTCCATTCATAAAAGTTGTTCCTACATCATTGGATTGAACTGATGTAAGTCCACAAGATACTGCGTAGTCCATAGTTTCTATTAGCATTTCACGTCTTTCTTCAAGGGTGAAGTCAGGTATTACGTCCTTGGCAAAGTTGCAGGCATTGGCTGTGTAAACTCCAGATGGGTAGCCATCATCGCCAATCAAAAATTCGCCGTCAGGATATTGTGGGCTGTCCTTTGTAAGCCCAAGAATTTCTATAACCTTTGTGTTTGATGAAACTATGTGACCGCAAACTCTCTCAAGAACTATGGGGATTTCTGTAGAAATTTTATCTAAGTCAAATCGATTTGGTATCCTCTTGTCTCCCTTGAAGAAGTCTTGGTTCCAGCCAATAGCGTGGATTCCCTTTTCGCATCTCTTGGGATTTTTTTCCATGAAGATCTTGCATCTATCAATCATTTCTTGAATGGATTCAACTCCTTCGATGTCAACTTGGTTCATGCTTTCGCCAAATTGCATAAAGTGAAGGTGGGAATCGTTAAGACCAGGTATAACTGTTCTTCCTTCAAGGTCAACTTTCTCTACATCTTTTTGGTCATATTTTTTTACAAGGTCTTCTGTTTTTCCAACTTCTTTTATAAATTCCCCTTCAAGGTAGATTGCCTCTTGAAATTCATCTCTATTGACATAAACTTTTCCATTGTAAAATAATTTTTTCATCTTATCCCTCGTTTTTTTCTCTTTTTATTTTTGCATCAAAAATCATATAAGTGATTGCACCAAGGATTGGCACTATAAGTCCAGTTAGACCTGTTATTGGGTCTTCAATTGCACCTTGTACAACAAGTCCTGCAAAGATTAGGGCTGTAATAACTACAGATACTGGGTAGAACCAAACCTTGTAAGGTCTTTCAATCTTAGGATATTTCTTTCTTAATATTGGCACACATAAAATTGTAAGAACTGAGAAAATCATTCCTGTTATTACAACCATGTTTGTAAGTTGGTCAAGGTTTGATGAAAGTACAAGTAGGCAAGCGAATACGCATTGTACAATCATTGGTGCTGTTGGAACCTTGTACTTTGGATGAAGTTTGGCAAAGGACTTGAAGAAGTGACCTTCAACTGCCATGGCATAATACATCCTTGGTTGGGCAAGTATAAGTCCATTAAGAGTACCAAACATGGCAAGGATCATACCCACACTTACTATAATAAGCCCTGCATTTCCAAATACCCTCTTGGCAACTTCTGTTCCAAGGTATAGGTCTCCACCATCTATCATTGCAACAATTTCTTCATGAGGAATAACCTTCATAATAGCAAAGTTAAATAAAGTATAAAGAACTGTAATTCCACCAATAGCAATTATAAGGGCTAGAGGCAGGTTCTTGTGAGGATCCTTAATTTCTTCTGCAACTGTGTTTAAGTTAGTCCATCCTTCGTAGGCCCAAAGAGTAGCAACAACTGCTATGGCAATCATGCCAAAGATATTTGTGTCACTTGTCCTTGAGTGTTCAAGGGCTGTTGTAAGGCTCAAGTCTGGGCTAACCTTACCCACAAAGAGGGCTGCGATCATTACAATACCAATAGGAACAAGTTTTGCCACCATGGATAGGTTTTGTAATATTGATGAAGCCTTAACTCCAAACATATTGTAGATAGTTAAGACAATTATCAAAGTTATGGCTGCCATCTTAATTCCAAAATCAGAAATTTCAAAGAAACTTTTGAAAACTGACATAAGGGCAATGGCAACTGCGGCAACGGAACCTGGTCCACCAACTATCCAATCAGTAAAACCAGATATAAATCCAACTATTGGGTGGTAGGCTTCGTTTAGGTAGACAATTCTTCCTCCAGCCTTTGGCATGGCAGTACCAAGTTCTGCATAGCAGAGGCCACCAAATAAGGTAATAAGTCCACCGATAATCCAACAAATAAGAGCAAGGCCAGAGTTCATATTAGTCCTTTGTAGAACATAGGAACCTAGGTAAAAGATACCTGACCCTATCATAATCCCGCCAATAATACTTACTCCACCAAAGACTCCAATTTCTCTATTAAACTGAGTGTTCTCTGTGGTTAATTTTTCAATGTCCTTTGAATTGTTATTCATAGCACACCTCTTTCTTTTTTTATTTTAATTTTAATTTTTAAAGCTGTGAACTGGTGCTGGTATATAGCCACCACGGTTTGCAAACCTATCGGCACTTCCTGGATGAACTGGAACAATAGGAGCAGATCCTAGTAGGCCACCGAAAACTGCTTCGTCGCCAATACCCTTTCCAATTACAGGAACAAGTCTAGCAGCAGTAGTCTTTTGGTTTATAATTCCAATCATAGCTTCGTCAGCAATAATTGCAGCTATAGTTGTAGCCTTTGTGTCTCCTGGAATTGCAATCATGTCGAGACCAACGGAGCATACACAAGTCATGGCTTCAAGCTTATCAAGACCAATGTGTCCATTTCTTGCAGCTTCAATCATTCCCTCGTCTTCACTCACTGGTATAAAGGCACCAGATAGGCCACCAACATGGTCAGATGCCATGATACCACCCTTTTTAACTGCGTCATTTAACATGGCAAGGGCTGCAGTAGTTCCGTGACCACCGGCAAATTCAACTCCAATTTCTTCTAGGATTCTTGCAACAGAATCTCCAATTGCTGGAGTTGGAGCAAGGGATAGGTCAATTGTTCCAAAGGGAACTCCAATTTTTTTGGCAACTTCAGTACCAATTAATTCTCCAAGTCTTGTTATCTTAAAGGCAGTCTTCTTAATAGTTTCTGAAACTACGTGGAAGCTTTCTCCCCTAACTTTTTCTAGGGCGTACTTGACAACCCCTGGGCCAGAAACTCCAACATGAAGGACTACGTCGCCCATTCCAACACCATGGAAGGCACCTGCCATAAAGGGATTGTCCTCAACTGCATTGGCAAATACAACAAGCTTTGCACATCCAATGGAGTCTGCCTCTTTAGTTAATTCTGCAGTTTCTACAATTTTTTCTCCCATTAGCTTAACTGCGTCCATGTTGAGACCATTTTTTGTTGTACCAACATTTACAGAAGAGCAAACTTTTTCTGTTTCAGCAAGAGCTCCTGGGATGGAATTTATTAAAATTTCATCAGCAGGAGTCATTTTTCCATGAACAAGTGCAGAGTAACCACCAATGAAGTCTACACCAATTTCCTTTGCAGCAGCATCAAGAGTCCTTGCAAATTCTATGTAGTCCTTCTCATCAGTTGCACCAGCTATTAGGGCAATTGGTGTAACAGAAACCCTCTTGTTTACAATTTCTACCCCGTACTTGTGTCCAATTTCGTCGGCATATTCAACTAGGTGCTTGCCATATTTTGTGATCTTGTCGTAGATTTTTTTGCGGGCAGCATCTCCGTCCTTGTCTATACAATCTAGAAGTGATATTCCAAGAGTAACTGTTCTAATGTCTAGGTTCTCTTGGTCCAGCATTCTTACAGTTTCTAAAATTCTTTGTCTATCCATGTCTGCTCCTTAAATTTGGTGCATCTTGTCGAAGATACCTTGGTGTTGAACTCTTATAGAGAGGCCAAGCTCTTCTCCAAGTTTTTCATAAGCGTCTACAATTTCTTGGAACTCAACGTTCATCTTAGTTAAATCAACAATAACAATCATTGTGAAGTAATCATCTAAAATTGTTTGTGTTATATCAACAATGTTTAGGTCAAATTCCACCATCTTTTTTACTACTTCATATACAATACCAATTTTGTCACTACCTACTACGGTTATAACGGCTCTCATAATTTCCCCCTTAAATAAAATTACAATTATTATACCATAATTTAAGGCTCTAATGCTCTATTTTCTGTTGTCTTTAATTAAACTTTATTATAATATTAAATTAAAGGAGGACGACATGAAAAAATTTAAAATTATTATTCTTGCCTTGATTGGCATTTTGTTTTTATCCTCTTGTGGAGAAAATAAAAATTCTGATGAGCCTGAGGATATCGGAGAAAAAAATAAAGTTGAAGAAAGTGGAAAAACTGAGACGAGTAATAGCAATATAAAACTTTTTATTGCTAGGGAAAATGCTGGTGAGCCTGGTGAAAAATTTCCTAAATCAGAAATTATTGGCAGCTTAAGTGATAGCGACTACAAAAAAATTTTTAAGGACACAAGTTTATCTGATAAGACAATAGATAAAATCGAGGATAACTTGGGCGATGTAATAGTTTCTTCCGAATCCAGAGAAGTTAAGCTAGCAAGAGAGAGTCAAGATAATATTTTTCACAACGAAGAGTTTACAGACGACCAATCTAAAATTCTTGAGTCAAAAGAAAATTTAAGGAACAAGGCCCTAGGACTTCTAATTTCAAATCAAGTTCAAAATGTTGAAACTATGAAGAATCCTGGTGACTACCAAATTTATTGCACTCAATTAGTTAAGGACTTCTTTGAAGATGGAAAGTTGATTTTTCTTGCATCTGTAAATAATGCAAATTATTCCTATAATAATGGAATTTTTAATGAAGTATCTGGCTACACTGTTCCCATGGAAATCAGATATGTCTTAGATAATGATAAAAATTTTGTCTTTGATGAAAAGATTGAAGCTATGGATGGAGCAGGCTATGGACCTTCAATTAAAAAAATGGCTAGGGATGACGATGAAATCGCTGGCAAATTAATGTTTGCTAATGAGAGAAAAGAAAATTATGATTTCATAATGGAAGAACTATTTTATCTGGCTCAGGAAAAAGGACTAAAGGACTTCAGTCACAAGCTAGAAGAAGTTCCTGGCTACGAAGAAGATGTGATCTACATTGATAAGGGACCAAGCCATATCCCAGGCACAATAGAAATAGCCAAGAAAAAAGACTATGAAGAAGCAAAGGAGAAAATGGGAAAAGAAAACTGGCCTCACTGTGACGGAATCCTCTACCACGAAAAAACAGGAATAGCAGTAAAGTGGACAGTTGATTATTTCGAATAAAATAATTTAAAAAAATTAAAAACATTTGGAATTGTTTTTATTTAATAATAGTTTTTTATATGATTGGTTGTAAAATTTAAGAGTAAGGAATATTATACCGACAGAACATCGTCAATCTAATATGCAAGAAATTAAAATATGAGGTTGGTTAGTATATAAGTAGTAATCAATTATGATAAGATCATTATTACTTCAAGTTTTTAGAGCATACATATTATTTTTCGTATGTATGTTCTATTTTTAAATTTAATTATTGAAGAGGAGAATTTTATATGAATAGAAATAAAATAATTAATATAATATTTTACATAAGTGGATTCATATACTTATTTATATTAATTATGTTTTTATTTAAAGGGTTTGGGAAAAGAATGGATTCACGATCTATAAATTTAATTCCATTTAGAACAATATTTAACTACATAACTTTATTTGCTAGTCCTAAATTTGGATTTTCAATAGAAAATATTATTGGCAATATTTTATTATTTTTGCCAATGGGGATTTATTTAAATGTAATAACAGATTGGAATAGATTAAGTTTAACCATTATCATTTTGATTAGTATTTTTGTGGAAATTATTCAATATTTGTTCAAAATTGGCATTTTAGATATTGACGACATTATATTGAATTCTATTGGTGGGTTTATAGGAATAAAGACTTATAATTTTCTACTAACTAAATTCAAAACAAGAGATAAAATAAAAAGAATCACTGTAGCAGCTTCTATCATGATATTTATTTTGATATGCATTATTATACTTTATCAAAATATATATTTATAGTAAGAGAATCTGGGCCAATATAAATGAATATTAGTTACAATAAGATCTAAATGAATTGAACCCCTCCATCCTTATTCCGGATTTTGGGGTTCAATTCAATTTTAACAAACTATTTATTTTTCTTTTACTCAAAAAATTTATAAACTTACTTACAAACATCAATAAATTTTACTCTAAAATTTTTCATGAGAATCTCCTTTTGCCTTAAAAATAAAACTTCATTTAATGATTTTCAATGAATTTTTATTGTTTTTTTAATAAAGAATTGGATAAAAATAAATCTCAGCTCTTACACTGAGATTTACTTTAACTTGTGATTTTATTTAATCATGTTTACAATCATTTGAGCGACTTCTGCCCTAGTTAAATTATCTTTAGGT
>QWCE01010566.1_pt1 | contig 13833 bp, 13 predicted proteins | sample 1972531 | NCBI WGS metagenome assembly QWCE01 (sample SAMN09866716, study PRJNA288562) | Human gut metagenome isolate term4_stool, whole genome shotgun sequencing... | reverse complement strand
CAAAGACCATCCAGCATTTTTCTATCTTCCATGTGGAGTTGGTGGATCACCAGGTGGAGTTTCTTTTGGACTTAAAAAAGTTTTTGGAGATTCTTGCCACATTTTCTATATTGAACCAACTCATGCCCCATCTATGTTGATTGGAATGGCTACAGGATTAAATGGAGATATTTGCGTACAAGATTTTGGAATTGATGGAAAAACTGAGGCTGACGGACTTGCTGTTGGAAGACCATCAGGTTTTGTTGGTAAAGTAATGGAGCCTATAATTTCTGGAATTTTTACAATGAACGATAACAAATTATTTGATTATATGAGAGATTTAAATAATAGCGAAGATATAAAAATTGAACCATCAGCTTGTTCTGCCTTTGAAGGACCTATCAAATTATTTGAGTATGAGGAAAGCAAAAAATATTTGAAAGAAAATAATTTGCTTGATATTAAAGAAAATATAAATCATTTCGCTTGGGCAACAGGTGGAAAGCTAGTTCCAGTTTATAATTGGAGGATAAAATGAACACATCAACCTTAACAGTCGTAGCTTTATTTTTATCATTATTTATATTGATATTTGCTACAGTAAAATTAAAATTGCATCCATTTTTTGCTCTATTAGCAGCAGGATTTTCTTTTGGAATAATTTCTGGAATGCCACTTTCTGATATGCTAACAGCTTTCCAAGAAAACATGGGATCAACCATAGCAGGGATTGGAATTGTTATTGCCATTGGGACAGTTACAGGATATTTGCTTGAAAAAAGTGGGGCTGTAGAAACTATGGCTCAAACAATTTTAAAAATAACAGGAGAAAAACACGCTGCCTTGGGACTTGCTATAACAGGATATTTTGTATCAATTCCAGTATTTTGCGATGCAGCAGTGGTTCTTCTTGCACCAATCGCAAAAAGAATTAGTAAAGATACAAAAATTTCTATGACATCAATAGCAGTTTCGTTAACAATGGGACTTCATGCAACACATATGTTTGTTCCACCAACACCAGGTCCTCTTGCAGTAGCAGGAATTGTTGGAGCAGATTTAGGATATGTAATAGCTTTTGGTGCATTAGTATCAATACCAGTTATGTTAGTTGCGCATTTTTACGGAGAATTTATAGGAAAAAAATATTATGTTCAACCAAAACATGAAATGGAAATTGAAAAAGACCAACAATTACCTTCAGTATTTATGTCATTTGCGCCAATAGTTTTGCCAATTGTCTTGATGCTAGTAAAAACTTTTGCGGACATGATGACAAAAGATGCACAAAGTGCAAATACTTTATTAAATATAATAAGCTTTATTGGAGAACCAATGATTGCTTTGTTAATAGGAATGATCATAGCACTAATTTCTTATAAAAATTTAAATAGAGATGATAAAGAAATCCACACATTTGACGGCGGATTTGGAGAAGCATTAAAAACAGCTGGACAAATAGTTTTGATAGTAGGAGCAGGTGGAGCTTTTGGTGGAATATTAAGAGCATCACAATTACAAGATATTTTAATAAACTTTTTCTCAGGAATAGATATAGGAATCCTTGCACCATTTATAATTGGAGCAATATTTAGAACAGCAATCGGTTCAGGAACAGTTGCCATGGTTACAGCAGCAAGTATGCTTGCACCACTTTTAGGAGTTTTAGGAATTTCAAGTCCAATGGGACTAGTTATTGCGATGCTCGCTTGTGCTTCTGGTGGTTCTATGATTTTCCACGCAAATGATGATTTCTTCTGGGTAGCAACTTCAACATTAGAAATCGATACAGGTCTTGGATATAAATCATTCTCAATAGCATCAGTTCTTCAAGCTCTAACAGGTTTGGCAGTAGTTTTTGTTTTAAAATTAATACTTCTTTAATAAGGAGAAAAAATGAAATTAAATGAATTAAAAACACCATCAATAATTTTAAATCTTGATGCTTTAGAAAATAATATAAAAAATTTCATAATTTGGCGATAGAAAATAATAAAAAAATATGGCCAATGATTAAAACACACAAATCTAGCGAGATTTTAAAAATGCAAAAAGAAAATAAGGCGACAGGCGTTTTGTGTGGAACATTAGATGAGTGTGAAAAATCAATAGATGCTGGATTTGAAAATATTATGTATGCTTATCCAGTTTCAGATGAGCTTGCCATAGAAAGAATAATAAATTTATCCAAAAAAACCAATTTTATAGTAAGAATTGATAATCTAGAAACAGGAAAACTAATAAACGAAAAAGCTCATCAAAAAAATACAAAAATCAACTATACTATAATTGTAAATTGTGGTTTAAACAGATTTGGAATAGAAAAAGAAAATATTCTAGAATTTGCCGAAAAAATGAAAGAATTTGAAAACTTAAATTTTGTAGGAATTTCATCCCACCCAGGTCATGTTTATTCAGCAACTTTCCAGAAGAAGTGGACAAATTTGTACAAGATGAAATTGAAACTTTGGCTTATACAAAAAAAGTTTTGAAAGATGAAGGATATGAAATAAAATATGTGACTTCAGGATCAACCCCAACATATTTAAAGGCTATAAAAGATGATACAATAAATGTATTTCATCCAGGAAATTATGTATTTTTGGATGCAATCCAAATGTCTTTGGGCATTGCAAAAGAAAAAGACTGTGCCCTAAGAGTTTTGGCATCAGTCACATCAAATCCAAGAGAAAATACCTTTATGATAGATGCAGGAGCAAAATGCTTGGGACTTGATAAGGGAGCACACGGAAATGATTCGATAAAAGGTCATGGAGTAATAGTTGGACATGAAAATTGTTTAATAGAATCCTTGTCAGAAGAAGTAGGAAAAGTTCAAGATGATAAAAAGGAATTAAAAGTTGGACAAAGAATCCAAATAATTCCAAATCACTCATGCTCAACAGCAAACCTAACAAATTATTTTTACGGTTACAGAAATGATGAGCTTGAAAAAATAATAGAAGTTGACATAAGAGGAAACTCCCAAAAGCAAGAAATATAAAATAAAAAGATGAGGATTAGTTTGTCAACAGTCTCTGACCAAGCAATATTGCTTGGTCTTTTTTATATTGTAAGATAGAAAATATTAGATGTCGGTAATTTTCTTCTTTTTTATACAAATAATAGACATTATCAATTGAAGAGTATAATGATATTGGAGGATATTATGGCTAAAAAAATTGATATTAATAAGGCGATTTATGATTTGGTTAATCATGATGATAAATTGAAAGAAGATCTTATAGGTCTTGGTTTTAAAAATCTTTCTAATCCTCTTATGCTTAAAACTATAGGCAAGAAAATGTCTATTAGGCGTGGAGCAAAGATGGTTGGAATTGATAATGTTGAGAAAAAATTAGAAGATTTGGGATATGAAATTATTAATTCTTATGATGATCTAGAGGTTAAAAATAGAAGAGAACTCATTAAATCTTATGTAAAAAGATTGTCAGAAGGGGAAGATCTTGAAAGTGTTAGAAAGGATTTTGTAAAAAATTTCGAAAATGTTTCATCTTCTGAAATTATGGATGCTGAAGAAGCTCTTCTTGAAGGGGGAGTTGATAGGGCTGATGTTCAAAGGCTTTGTGATGTTCATTCTTCACTTTTTCATGGGAAAACGGAAAGTGAAGGAGGAAAGGATTTGAAATTAATAAATATTTCTGGTCATCCTCTTAGATTTTTCTTTTTGGAAAATGAAAAAATTAAAGAACTTATCGATTTAGGAGAAAACAGTCAAGATTTGGAAAAAATTAAAGATATTTCTAATAAAATCACTTCACATTATAGGAAAAAGGGGGATTTGATTTATCCTTTGTTAAAGGAAAATTATAAAAAGCCAGGTCCATCTGAAATTATGTGGGGCGTGGATGGATATAGAAATTTCTAAAAATTTCAAAAAAGCTTTCAAAAAATCTGATTTTGATGATGTCAAAAAAGTATTTGAAAGAGCAAGGGAGATGACTTATAAAGAAGAAAATATCTTGTATCCTTTGATGGAAGATGTGATTTCAAATGAAGATTTTTTGGGCCTTTATGAGGATTTGAAAGATTATCCTGACCATATAATCAAAAAAGAGATTTGGGATGATGGAGAAAATCTTAAAGATGAAAAAAATTCTTTGGATGGATATATTAATTTTTCTAAGGGAAAGATGAAAGTTGACGAGCTTGAGGCCCTTCTTGATACTTTGGAAATTGAGATAACTTTTGTAGATAAAAATGATATAAATTCTTATTATAATGACATAAAAGCTGATAAAATTTTTAAAAGGGCAAAAACATCCTTGGGAAGAGAAGTTTATTCATGCCACCCACCCCAAGTTGAGCCGATTGTAAGAAAGCTTATCGGTGAATTTAAAAAAGGGAGCAAGGATAAATTTCAAATCATAAAAAACATAAAGGGCAATGATCACGCTGTGACCTACTATGCAGTTAGGGATAAGAACGGAAATTATTTAGGAGTTTTGGAAACTGTCCAAGATCTTTCTTTCTATAAATCTTATCTTGATATTTGGGATAAGGCTAGGATGAAATAGAAAAAATCCTTTTTATTTTAATCTTGATTATTTAATAAATTAATATAAAAGTGATTAATAGTTTGGAAAAAAATCCAAATAATTCCAAACCATTCATGCTCAAAAGCAAACCTAACAAATTATTTTTACGGCTACAGAAATGATGAGCTTGAAAAAATAATAGAAGTTGACATAAGAGGAAACTCTCAAAAGCAAGAAATATAAAATAAAAAGATGAGGACTTCAAAAATCCTCATCTTTTTGATTAAATACTTTAAATTTACCTTTCCCTAGCAAAGGCAAGATCTTTTTCGTCTTTTCTCCTAAATGATGCAAATATTGATCCGGAAATATTATGCCAGATTGAAAATATTGCTCCTGGGAGGGTTGCTAGTGGGTTTAGGGCGAAATTTGCTGTTGCAAGTTGGATGGCAAGACCTGAATTTTGCATTCCCACTTCGATTGATAGGGCGGTTTGTTTGTCGTAATCCATTTTGAATAATTTGGAAACTCCAAGTCCTAATAACAAGCCAAGACCGTTGTGGATCATCACTATTAATAAAACGATTAGTCCTGATTTTGCGATTTTTTCTGCATTTGCTCCGATTATTCCTGAAATTATTAAAATAATTGCAAGGGATGATATTAATGGGAAAATTGATTTTGATTTTTCCATTTTTTCAGGGCTTAATTTTTTTGCAAAAATTCCCATCAAAACTGGGATTAATATTACTGTAACAACTGATTTAAACATTGCAAAAATTGAAACTTCAACCCATCTTCCTGCCAAAAGATATACTAAAAATGGTGTGACAATTGGGGCAAGAAGGGTTGATAATATTGTCATTGAAACTGACATTGAAACATTTCCTCCTGCAATGTGGGTTATTACATTTGATGCTGTTCCTCCTGGACAACATCCTACAAGAATTATTCCCAAGGCAATATCTTTGTTTACGTCAAATCCTACTGCCAAAATCCAAGCAAGCAAGGGCATAATTGTAAATTGTGCCAAGGCTCCTATAAAAACATCTTTTGGATTTTTTAAAATCGCTTTAAAAGAATCTGAATCTATGGATGTTCCCATGCCAAACATAGCAAGGGCAAGAAAAATTGTGGTGTAATTTGTCATCCAAGAAAAATATTGGGGAATAAAATATGCAATTACTGAAAAAATTACTATAATCAGTCCAATATTTTGGGTTATTTTTTCTGAAATTCTAGAAATTTTTTCCATCTTTATACCTCATAAATAAAATTATCGATTAATCTAGTTTTGCCGATAAATACTGCTATGGCAACAAGACTATCTTTGTCGAAATTATCAACATCTTCTATTGTTTCAAGGTCAACGGCGCTGATGTAGTCGATTTTTGCAAGTTTTTCTGATGAAATTATTTCTTTCATTTTTTCCAAAACTTCTTTCACACTTGCTCCATTATTTGCCATTTTTTCTCCCTCAAAAATTGCTTTTGAAAGACAAAGAGCAGCCTTTCTTTCGTCAGTTGAAAGATAAGTATTTCTTGATGACATAGCAAGTCCGTCGTCTTCTCTTACAATTGGGCAGGCAACAATTTCAACTGGAATATTTAAATCAAAAACTAATTTTTTAATGATTGCAAGTTGTTGGGCATCTTTTTGTCCAAAATATGCTCTGTTAGGGCCGACAATATTAAATAATTTTGTACAAACTGTACAAACTCCCCTAAAATGTCCAGCTCTTCTTGCTCCACATAAATTATCAGAAAGTACCTCAATATCCACAAAGGCTTTTTTGTCGTGATACATTTCGCTTGGTTCTGGATTAAAAATAAAATCAGCGCCCAAATCTTCACACAATTTGCTGTCAGCATTTATATCTCTTGGATAAGCTTCCAAATCTTCATTTGGTCCAAATTGGATTGGATTTACAAAATCAGAAACAACTACGATGTCATTTTCTGAAACAGCTTTTTTAATCAAACTTGCATGACCTTTGTGCAAAAATCCCATTGTAGGAACAAGACCGATAGATTTTCCCTCACTTTTAAAATCTTTCAAAACATCTTTCAATTCATCAATTTTTTTGATAACTTTCATTTTCTTCTCCTCTAAAAATATTTAGAGATAGTCTAATACACCACTAAAATTTATTTATGATAATCTCCCGTGTTTTTCGTAAGATGAAATTTTTTCGATTTTATTTTCATCATCAACAAAAACAACTTTCGGACTATAATTTTTTAAATCTTCTTCACTATAAGAGGCATAAGCCATTATAATAACCAAATCATTAGGCGAAAAATGTCTTGCAGCAGCACCATTTAAACAAATAACACCGCTATCCTTCTCACCGGCAATCGTATAAGTTTCAATTCGATTTCCGTTGTTAATATTAACTACTTGCACTTTCTGATACTCTCTAATTCCAGCTGCATCGAGCAAAGCCTCATCAACAGTAATAGAACCAACATAGTCAAGTTCAGCTTGAGTCACAGTAGCCCTATGAATTTTTCCTTTTAACATTTCAATTTCCATAAAATCTCCTTAAAAAAAGCAAGGCAAAAGCAGTTTATATTTAATAAACAGACAAAAACCTTGCACAAGTAACAAAATATTTTGAGTCTCACTAAATATATAAGCTCGTTTTTTAAAAATTTAAATATAATGGTGTAAAAGAGTATAGTTTTAAAACTTAAATACTATCTCTAGGGGTATTATAAATCATTAATATAAAATTAACAATGTTTGAGGGGGAATTTTTTTGAAAATTTTATAATGATACTAGAAGATATTGATTCATCAGATTCTTTGGGATTTATTTCTAAGGCTATAATTTCTTATTTGTCAGAAAATGAAAAATTTTTAGATATGCATAATGCCAAAAATTATAAATCCTACTGCCACGATAATCTATATCCAATAAAAAAGTTCTACAAAAAAAACATGGTCTATCAGTACAGAATTAGGTCTTTTGATGAAGGATTTGTAAATTATATTTTGCATGGTTTTTCTGATTATAAGGATAAGGTTTTCAAAAATTTAACTGTTGATGTTAGCATAATTCCAAAATCATCAATTTCAAAATTATTTACCTTAAATCCTATAATAATCAAAAATGATTTTGGATATTGGAAAGATAATTTGACTTTAGAAGAATTTGAAAAGAGAATCACAGATAATTTAATAAAAAAATACAAATTTTTTATTGATGAAAATATAGAGGATGGGAAATTTTATACAGGTCTTAAATTTTTAAATGAAATGCCAATTGCTTTTAAATTTAAAAATATAAAACTTTTGGGCGATAAGCTTGAGCTGGAAATCAATATGGATAAAAGAAGCCAAGACTTAGCTTATTTTGCACTTGCTGTGACATTTAGCGAAAATTCAGCTTATGGGGCAGGATTTTTGAGCTACAAATATTTAATTTAGGAGGTGATTATGTGCTAGAAGAGTGTTTGGAGATTTTTAAAAAGAATTTGGACGAAGATCCTGACATGGTTTTGAGAGGGTATATTCCTAAAGATGGTAAATATTATCTTGTTACTATGAAAGAAAAAGGTCCTTGGGAAGTAAGTCCAAGTTTTAAGATTAAATATGACAAAAAAGAAAAGAAAATTGAAAATCAACCATTAAATTATTCTTTTATTAAAAATTTGGACTTTTATTCTAATATTATAGATACTCAAAAACCAATAGATTCAAAAAAGTCAATCCATAGTTCTACTTATTATAGTTTTTTCTTCAAGGAAAATTCTTATGAAGATAATATTAATAGAGAAGCTATTGAAAGGTATTTTTCAATTTTGAAAAATCCACTAAAAAAATATAAGGATAAAAGAGCGAAAAATCTTTATTTAGAAAATGAAGAAAAATTAGGACCTGTAAATGTAGAAGAAGCTGAAAAAATTGAAAAATGGCTTATTGAAAATATTAATAAGAAAGAATTATTTGATATTGATGAAAATTCAAAAGATTATTTTAAAATATTTTTTGTCTATGAAGATGAAGAAAAAACAAAAAAAGCTTATCAAAGGGAACAAGATAGGTATTTGCTTACCAATTTATTTAATAAAAATAAATACAATATAGAAGTTAGTGGTAAGACTTTTGGGGTATCTAATGATAATTTTGGAGTAGATATGAAAAAGCCTTATTTGGAAAACTTATCTAGGAAGGTAAAACAACCCTATCTAATAAGTATGGATACCGCAAAGCTACAAAATTTATTTTTTTCTTACCTTTCTTCATCTGTAAAAAGAGGAAATAACAAAATATATTTTAATACAGGAAATAAAGAAATAAGTTTCGAAAAAAATAAGAATTTTATAGGATTTGAATTATTCCTGTATCCTGAAAAAAAAGAAGCAGCAATTTTAGATTATAATATTTATTCAAATGATTTCGATGAGATAGAAATTAAAATTAACCAATACATTGAAGAATATTTGCCAGAAAATGCTAAAGCAGATGATTTTTCTAAAAGAGAAGAAAAATACGGTCTTGTTACTGAAAAGAAGACACTTTTAAATAAAATAGATTCAGTTTTTTTCTATAATTATTACCAAAGAAATAAGTATAATTTGGAGAATTTGAATATAAAAGAATTGAATTTTAAAATGATAATTTTAAATTATGGGAAGAGTTTGGAAGTAGCTATAATAAATAATAAAAATAAAGAAGTAGTTAGGATTTTAGATAGACTTTTAGAAGATTCTATAAAGTATTGCCTTATAAATGACTATAATACCAAGGCTATCACCCAATTTAATTATTATTTATCTTTGAAAGAATATTATGAAAAAAAGGAGGAAAATTACATGGATTTTCAAGAAAATATGAAAAGAAAGTTAGAAGCAGCTGGAGAAATTTCCCTTGATGGTGACGAAGAAATTTTGTTTGCCCTTGGGCAAGTTTTGAGAAAATTGCTTAATTATTCAAAGATTAACGATAAAAATTTAACGTATATTAGAAATTTCTTGGGTGGACAAAAAACTTCCAGGATAATTGAAAATTTGGAACACTTGCTTGTAACTTATGCCCACAATGTTAGCATTAAAGATGTAAGGCTTAATAGAGCTGTAAGTCAAATTCTTGTTCATAAATTTGAAAATAAAAAGGCAGAAGATAGGTGGATAATGGCAGGGTTTTTAGATGAATCATATCTTTATGGAAAAAAACTAAGTGAAGGAGAAGAAGATGACAGAGCTTAATAAAAGAGTTTATGGAATTATTGGTATAGGATCAAAAATGGCAAATTGGAATGCAGATTTTTCAGGATTTCCAAAATCTTTGTCTTCAGGTGAAATTTTTGGTTCAGATAAGGCGTTAAAATATACAATGAAGAAAAAATGGTCTGAACAAGGTGAAAAGGTAATTTATATAAAAAGTTACATAATAGATAATAAAGGAAATCTAATACCTAGAACTTTAAAGGAAAGATATGAACAAGTTTTTGATACAGAAATAAAATTGGGTGAATCTGAAAAAATCTTGACCAACTTATTTTCAGCGACAGATGTAAAAAATTTTGGGGCTACTTTTGCAGAAAAAGGAAATATTATTTCTATAACTGGAGCTGTTCAAATTTCCCAAGGGATGAACAAATATGAAGATAGCAGGGCTCTAGACCAACAAATTTTATCTCCTTTTAGAGATCCTAATGCCAAAGAAAAAAGTAAATTAGAAGAAGATGCAAAAAATTCTACTTTAGGAAATAAAATTATATCTGACGAAGCTCATTATTTTTATTCTTTTGTAATAAATCCAAAATCCTATGATGATTACAAAAAATTGGGAGTTACAGAAGGATATAGCGAAGAAGATTATGAGAAATTCAAATTAGCCGCAACTGATTCGGCAACTTCCTATGCTACAAATGCGAAAGAAGGAGCAAACAATGAATTTTCTATGTTTGTTGAAACAAAATTAGATACCTATCTTCCAAGTCTTGCAAATTACATTGAATTTGAAAAAAATTCTGAAAAAGACTCAAAAGATAAGATAATTTTTACAGGAAAATATTTTCTAAAAGAAAGAGATGATATAGGAAAAATCCAAATTTATTATGACAATGAAAAAATAGACTTGGTTGATTTTCCAGATAATATAGAAATTTATAATATATACACAAGAGAAAAAATTGAGGCTTGATATGAAAGCTTTGAGATTTAGATTAAGTGGTAAAACAGGTTTTTTCAAACAGCCAGATGTAAATACTTATCTATATTATACTTATGGACAAATTCACAGAGTCGCTCTTCTTGGACTTTTGGGAGCAATTCTCGGTTACAAGGGATATAACGAAAAAGACAGGGAAAAATATCCTGAATTTTATAAAAAATTAAAAGACCTTAAAATTTCTGTAGTTTCTGAGGGAAATAATGGAATTTTTGACAGAAAATTACAAGTTTTTAATAATTCCACAGCCTTTGCATCAAACCATCAAGGTGGAAACCTAGTAATACACCAAGTTCGGCTAGAAAATCCTTCATGGCTAATTTATATTTTATTAGACAATGATCAAAGTGAATTGATAAAAGAATATATTTTAAATAAAAAAACAATTTTTACTCCTTATCTTGGAACAAATGATCACATGGCAAATATTGGTGATTGTGAAATTGTTGATATAGGAAAAAGTGATGAAAATATTATAGATTCCCTTTTTTGTGCTGAAGATTTCAAACTTAGATTAAAAAGTAAGATTTATAAATATGAGGAAAATCTTCCGTTTTTCTTAGAGGAAGACACTGAAAGATATATAAGAAAAAAACCTTGGCAAGTAATGGAGAAGTTAGAAAAAAATCAGATAAAAATGTAATATTTGAAGATTTGGATAATAATTTAAAACTTGTTTTTTACAACGAAGAAGGAATTTATGAAACTTGATTTTATAGTTAAAAATCCAGATCAATACCTAGGTCACATAGATGGAGTAGGAAATAATAAAGAAAAATTAGAAGATCATATTGATAAAACTTTTGGATATTATCAAAAAATTTTAGAAGAAAAAAACTTGGGAAGAGTCTTTGAAAGATTTTTCCTAAGTATTTTTGATGAAAAAGAGGGATATTCATATTTTAAATATTTAATAGATTCTGTAATATTGTTTCATGATTTGGGAAAAATTAATTCAAGATTTCAAAGAAATAAATTGAAAAACTTTGAAATACGCCTTACAGATTTGGGAATAGAAGGAGAACATTCTATACTTTCATCATTTATTTATGTTTATATTTGTGTAGAGAAAATTAGAAATTTAAAAATTGATGATGAATTAAAAGAAAAATTTTATTATCTTATTTTTTTAAATGCCTTTGTAATTTCGAGGCACCATAGTGATTTATCTGATTTTTCATATTCAATCCATAATTTTTTTGATTTATTTATCGATGAAAGAAGTAAATTTTATAAAACTTTAAAATATTTAGGAACAGATAAGAATATAAAGGAAGAATTTTTTGATGATTTTGAAGAAATTTCAAATGATATTATGGATCTTGTTTATGATTTTGATATGGATTCTTCTTATAAAGATTTCAAAAAATCAAAGTCCAAAGAAATATACATATACACAAGACTTATTTACTCTATTTTAGTTGCATCTGACTTTTATGCTACAACCGATTATATGAATGGATATAAGACAAAACTTCCAAGAATCGACCAAAATGACCTTATAAAAATATACAATAATTCAAAACTTATAAAAAGTATTAGAAAAAGTGAAAAGGATAAGTCTTATGAGAAAAAAGAAGATATAAATGACCTTAGGACAAAAATTTTTCTAAATGCGGAAAAAAATTTAGAAGAAGAAAAGGATAAGAATATTTTTTTCCTAGAAGCTCCTACAGGATCGGGCAAATCTAATACTGCTATGAATTTATCTTTTAAATTATTAAATGATCAAATTAATAAAATAATCTATGCATATCCCTTTAATACCTTGGTGGAACAAAATAAAAATACTCTTTTAAAATATTATAAAAAAACCAGCATAGAAGAAAAAATTTCAATTATAAATTCAATAACTCCAATTGGAAAAAGTGACAATGATGATTTTATGAAAGATTGGGATTATTATATAAAATCTTTATTGGATAGACAGTTTCTTCATTCTCCCTTTATAATCACATCTAATGTAGGGCTGTTTAATACGCTTTTTTCAAACAAAAGAAAAAATATATTTGGTCTTTATCAAATTACAAATTCTGTCATTGTTTTAGATGAAATCCAAGCTTACAGGGAAGATTTGTGGAATGAAATTATAGAAATGTTGGAAATTTATGCCAAGATTTTTAATTTAAAAATAATTATTATGTCAGCAACCCTTCCTGATTTATCAGCCCTATTAGATGGGGATAAAAAGAAAAATATAGGAAAATTAATTAAAAATCCAAGAGAAATTTTTGATGAGCCTTTATTTAAAAATAGGGTCAAAATAAACTATGATTTGTTAGATTTGGGAAAGATTGACTATGATCATCTTTTAAATCATATGAAAGAAAATATAGGAAATCACAAAAAAATATTGGTAGAATTTATTAGAAAAAAAGATGCGGAAAATTTCTTTAAAATTTTAAATGAGGAGGAATTTTTTAACCAATATAATATTTTGATTTTAACAGGCGATGATAATTTGAGAAGAAAGTCTCAAGTTATCAGACAGATAAGTGGAGAAGTTATTAAAAAAACCATATTAATTGCGAGTCAGGTCGTAGAAGCAGGTATTGATATTGACATGGATATTGGTTACAAAGATATAGATATTTTGCCTTAAAATTACAAAAAGCAAAAAATGATAGGGACGAATATGCCTATATAAATTTTGAAAAAGACCTTGTTAAATTAAATTTTGAAAAAATATCCAAACACATGGAATTAATTAACGATAACAGACAAATGATTGAATTATTTTTAAATAGAAATTTAAGGATAAATGGAAAAGAAATAAAGGGATCTGAAATTTGGAATCAATACACAAATCTTATTGAAAATAAAGATATGAATTATAGTGAAAAAATTGTAAAACTTTCAGAAAAGAAAGCTCAAATGTCAGATTTTCTATATAGAATTACAAAAAGAGATTTTTTAAAATATATACAAACAGCAAACGACATAATAGGAAACATCGTTTATATAGAAGATGGGGAAAAATATATTTACAATGAAAGATTAAATTATAAAGATGAAAATGATGAATTTGAGGACATAATATGAATGGCACAATAATTAATTATTATTTTCATTGCAAAAGGCAGTGTTATTTATTTGCAAATAAATTGAATTTCGAAGATAACAGTGAACTTGTAAAAATAGGAAAAGAAATCCACCTAAATAAAAGCGAAAA
>QWCE01004657.1_pt1 | contig 13838 bp, 12 predicted proteins | sample 1972531 | NCBI WGS metagenome assembly QWCE01 (sample SAMN09866716, study PRJNA288562) | Human gut metagenome isolate term4_stool, whole genome shotgun sequencing... | reverse complement strand
TTGATCTGTGCGAAGTCAGCAGACTGGTATTCCTTAAACGGTTTCTTCATTGGAGCTTTCGTATAAGATATGCCCACAAAGATACAGAAACTTGTCCAAATAGGACTAGCAAAGAGAGAGACTGTTGCAAATGCAGCAGCCTCTCTCTTTGAGTGCAAACCGTAGCTAGTACGGTTTATTGCTTAGTAGTCAATCTCGTCGGGACCATTTAGGGGTACGAAAGCCATGCCAGCGCCCTTCATCGTGAAGTTATTCACTTTGACCTTGCTCCAGGTCTCAAAGGTGAACTTGCTAGCCTTATCCTTATTGTCGTAAACCTGACGATGGTTGGCACCCTTGCGAGAGACGTATCCATCCTTCTTTATCATATTGATAAAGTATTGGTAAGGATTGATGGCATCTCCACTGAGCTGGTAAACGTAGTCATTAGGGATTACGATAGAGGTGGCCTTGATGAGCTTATCGCCCTGGAAGTCGTATAGACGAATAAACAGCTCGGTAAACTCATCTTTCTCCGTCTTCTTGGAGAATTGGTAACGCTTTATTTCCCCATTCTTGACCGTAGACTCCTTGGGACCGGTGAAGCCTGCTTGAGTCTCAAAGGCCTTGACATCATCCAGTGAGGCTTGCCAATTTAGCAGAGGATAGGGTACGCTACTTAGTTCTGGCGCCTTCATCGCGAAGACAAGAGCTGTAGGCATAACATTTCCCTCGCCTAGATCTATAGGTGCCACTACCGAGTAGACGGTCAATTGCTTATACTTCTTAGAGGTAAAGTACTGCATTGAGTTTTGAGGCTCACCTGTAGGCTCGAATCCATTCTCCTTCATAAAGGCGTAGAAGCTAGGACTAGTCAGGACCTCAGTGGCCATCTCCATCTGTGCATACATACCGACGATGTATGAGATCTTGGGTTGTAGCTTGTTGCCCGTGCTATAGACGTAGAGATCGAAAGAGGGATCGTAAGACTCCTGCTTGCTACCACGAGCAGACTCAAAAGCCTTGATTCCATCACTTCCGTCCCACCATCTGAGGAAAGGCAAGATGTAGGTACTGTCTTCTCCAGGCGTCGGCGTCGGCGTTGGCGTCGGCGTTGGTGTTGGGGTAGGCGTCGGCGTCGGGGTAGGTGTTGGCTCATTGTTAGGACAGTCTGACTGGCAGGCGTTGAATCCTAGAAGGAGAGCTACAAGAGCTAGAGTAGAAAGAATCTTTTTCATAGCTATAGTGTGATTTAAGTATGTTATGCGAGAAGTATCCGGACGCAGGTCGTCACTAACGAAACTGTCTCTATCACAAAGATAGAAAAAAATCTATAAGTATCCACTAGTTTGTGTATCTCTTTTGGGAATAGGTCAATCCTCACCGAGGAGTTTGCAATATCCTCCCTAGAAATGAAAAACATCTAGGTGCCCATTGGGGTGAAACTCGAAGGTGTCTGTATATACGTCAGTCCTGCTGTATAAGGATTAAGAGAATCTGTTCGGATTCGAATAGTTACCTTTGCAATGCACTAGAGACTGAGACACGATGATACAGATAGAGGACAAGAAGCGTTGCTGTGGCTGCGAAGCGTGCCGACAGGTATGCCCCAAGGAGTGCATACGACTGGAGCGTGACGAGGAGGGCTTTGGCTATCCAGTCGTCGATCTGGAGCGTTGCATTGAGTGCCATAGGTGTGAGCGCGTCTGCCCCTTTATGAAGCTGGGTGCGCCTCGTGAGCCACTGGCTGTCTATGCCGCATGTGCTACCGACGAAGGGCTCCGCGAGACGAGTTCGTCGGGCGGGCTCTTTACGCTGCTTGCTGAGGAGACGCTACGTCGTGGGGGCGTGGTCTTTGGGGCGCGATTTGATGAGACCTGGGGCGTCTGTCACGACTACACGGAGGCGGTGGCGGGGCTGGCACCTTTTCGGGGTAGTAAGTACCTGCAGAGCCGTATAGGCGATAACTATCAGCGGGCGGAGCAGTTTCTCAAAGAGGAACGACCCGTCCTCTTCTCTGGGACTCCCTGTCAGATCAAAGGGTTGGTCCACTACCTCGGGCGTGCCTACGATAACTTGACAACGGTCGATGTGGTCTGCCACGGCGTACCCTCGCCGATGGTGTGGCAAAGGTATCTGACGACACTGCGAGCAGGGCAGGGAGAGATCACGGGAATCTCCTTTCGCGACAAATCGGTCTCGGGATGGCGACGCTATGACTTTGTGGTACAGAGCACTGAGGGGGAGGGCGTGCGACAGTTTTACGGAGACAATATCTATATGCGGGGCTTCCTGCACGACCTCTACTTGCGCCCTAGTTGCTACGCCTGCATGGCGAAGGGGGGCCGCAGTCAGAGCGACCTGACGCTGGGCGACTATTGGGGCGTGGAGCGCACCTGCCCCGACCTAGATCAAGCGCTGGACGAGAATAAAGGTACGAGCGTCGTGCTGATTCACAGCGAGCGAGGACGAAGCCTGCTGGAGGGGTTGCCATGTCGCTATCAGGAGACCAACTATGCGAGTGCCGTGGCGGGCAATCCCGCTATCGAGCAGAGTGTCGCGGAGCCACCGAAGCGCCAGCTCTTCTTCGAGCAACTAACCGCAGAGCCATTAGATTCGTTGATCGCTCGTCTCACGACCACGCCCCTCCACAAACGCCTCTGGCGCCGTCTGCACCACCAAGCTCACCGCGTCAAGCTACGCCTCCGCCGACTGGCTAGAGGCTAATCGGAGCTATCAGACCCCTCGGAGCTGTCAGAGCTGTCAGAATGATCGGATCTCTAACCTCTAACCTCTAACCTCTAATCTCTAACCCCTCACTTCTAATTTCAGTATCTTTGTAGCAGTACCAACCGTTATCTTACGCTTATGTCTATCATGAAGGGACTCGTGCCTGAGTTTTTTCTCTCTCTACGTGGTTATTCACGACAGGACTTTCTCAAGGATCTCACAGCGGGTATCATCGTCGGGGTGGTCGCCCTGCCACTAGCTATTGCCTTCGGTATCGCCAGTGGAGTCTCGCCGACGGAAGGCTTGCTGACGGCCATCATCGGTGGCTTCCTCGTCTCGCTACTGGGCGGTAGCAAGGTGCAGATCGGGGGACCGACGGGGGCATTCATCGTGATCGTCTATGGGATCATCCAGCAGCACGGACTGGATGGGCTGGCCATTGCGACGATCATGGCGGGCTTGCTCTTGATGCTACTGGGCTTCTTGCGCTTGGGCGGCTTGGTGCGCTTCATCCCTTATCCGATCATCGTGGGCTTTACGGCGGGTATTGCGGTGACCATCTTTACGACGCAGATCGCTGATCTCTTCGGGCTACAGATTGAGTCGATGCCTGGGAACTTCATCGGCAAGTGGCAGGTGCTGATAGCCAACTTTGCGACGGGCTCGTGGATTCCCTTTGCTTTTGCGGTCGGCACGATACTGATCATTTGGCTTTTGCCTAAGGTGAATGCGAAAATCCCGAGCACGCTGGTGGCACTGGTGCTGCTCACGTTGGTGAGCTTTGGGCTCCAGCAACTGGGCTACCTCAGACCGGAAAACATCGGGGACAACTATACGATAGAGCGTGCGCTGCCGACCTTCGTCATGCCTACGATCACGGTGGAGCGTATCGTGGCGCTCTTCCCCTCTGCGCTGACGATCATGCTACTGGGTGCCATGGAGAGCTTGCTCTCGGCATCGGTGGCGGACGGTGTGATTGGGGCGAAGCACAACCCTGACAGCGAATTGATCGGTCAGGGTGTGGCTAATGTGGTGGTGCCTTTCTTCGGGGGGATCCCGGTGACAGGGGCTATCGCTCGTACGATGACCAATATCAATAGCGGTGGACGGACTCCTATGGCGGGTATCATCCATGCGGTGGTGCTCCTGCTGATCATGCTCCTGCTCTCGCCCCTGACGGCGCATATCCCGATGGCGGTGCTGGCGGGCGTGCTGGTGGTGGTCTCTTATAATATGAGTGGCTGGCGCTCCTTTGTCTCGATCTTTAGAGGCCCACGAGGGGATACGGTCATTCTGCTGGTGACTTTCTTGCTGACGGTGCTGACGGACCTGACGGTGGCGATCGGTGTGGGTATGCTGCTGGCGATTGCGTTGCTCTTCCGTCGTATCCTCAACGTGAGCTCTGTCGAGCAGATTGGGGTTGGCGAGATTACGGACGAACCTTTGGCTGATGAAGATGTGGAACTTCCGTCTCGAGTGGAGGTTTACGAGGTGGAGGGTCCGTTTTTCTTTGGGATTGCCAATAAGTTTGAGGAGGTGATGGTGACGGTTCACGACCATCCAGAGGTACGCATCATCCGCATGCGTCGCGTGCCTTTCATCGACAGCACGGGGCTACACAACCTGCAGATGGTCCTATCGCGACAGCGTAGGCGTGGCGTGCATGTCGTACTGAGTGGTGTGCGTCCTGCGGTCTATACGCATCTGGAGCAGACGGGTATCATCGATCAGCTGGGACGGGAGAATGTGTTGCCGTCCTTTGCAGAAGCGCAGAAGCGTGCCGTGGCACTTTACGAGGAGATCAGTAGGGGTGAAGCATGATAAAAATGAGCTTGTCTGATTTCCTACCTAGGAATTTGCCAAATAGGTACCTAGGAATTTGTCCAATTCCTACCTAGGAAATAAAAAATACTTCGGAGGAATCAAATGAAACTTCGGAGGAATCAAAAAATAAGTCCGAAGAATTTTTTATTTCCTAGGTAGCAAATCAGAAATATCTACGGAGGAATTTTGGCAATTCCTAGGTAGCAATTGAAACGAGCTCATTTTTATCATGCGTCAGTCCTAGGAAAATCAGTGCGACAGAGATCAGATCTCAGGAATAGTATTAACTTTGGGGTATAACCCAAAGACGTTACGATGATGACAGAACGATTGATGCGACTGATGCTCTGCACGATGCTACTAGCACTAAGCTCACTCGGGCTAGTTGCTCAGGAAGTCGTGGTGCCTGGCGAGCCTGAGCCTCCGACGCCCGAAAAGCGCAACGAAGTACGACTGAATCTACAAGCTCCGATACCTTATCAGGCTGTTTCACTGGAGTATGAGCGTGCGGTGGCACTAGATGTGGGGGTCGGGGTTATGGCCAGTGCTTACTTTGGCACTGAGCGGGCTAACGTCCTCTTTTTCCCCACGGCGGGCGTGATGCCTTATGGCCGCTGGTACTTTGGTGGTCTCTTGTTTTCTATGGCCAAGCCTAATGCTGGCTTTTTCCTAGAGGCTAATAGCTCGATCGCTTACAACGACAATCTGCACAATGTGCACTATGACAAATCTTCTGGTAAGTGGGAGCAGAAGATTGAAGATCGAAGAGGCATCTCGTGGGGCATCGGCTTAGGAGGTGGATTCAAGCTGGTCACTCGCAGCAACTGGAGCGGAGAGATAAGCTGTCGTCTAGGACGTAATATCGCGAAGGTGAGTAAGTGGAACATCGCTTACATATACCCTGCGATCTCTGTGGGCTACCGCTTCTAGCAGTGTTGTGATAGATCCCAAGAGACTACGATGATACCGCGGATACGGACGAAACTAACGCTATTGACGATCTTCCTGACACTAGGCTCACTCGGGCTAGCTGCTCAGGAGGTTGGGGAGTCTTCATATCTCATCAAGTATCACGAGGTTCGGCTTAACCTTTTTGCGTTGCCTTTTGCATCTGAGTTCTCTGCGGAGTATGAATATGCGACAGCGCCAAACCTTAGTATTGGTTGTACTATGAGTGCCTATATAGGTGATAAATCGGCTTGTAGACTCTTCTTCCCAACTTTTGGGGTGATGCCTTATGGACGCTGGTACTTTGGCGGGAATTGGTTCTCTATTGCTAGCCCTAATGCGGGGTTCTTGATAGAGGTGAATAGTGCTATTGGCTACTATGACAAACTGAAAAATGTGCACTATTCGGGTAATTGGCTAAACTGGAAGAGAACAGAAGAGATCGTGAGCGGCACTTCGTTCGGTATCGGTCTAGGGGCTGGGTTTAAGTATGTAACGCGAAATGGTTGGAGTGCAGAGGCGAGTCTGCGTCTAGGTCGTAATCTTGTGAAAGCATCTAATAGAAATGGGGGTTACATATACCCCGCAATCTCTGTGGGCTACCGCTTCTAGCGAGTGTCAAGCTCTGGGCGAAACAAAAAAGGTTCTAACCTCTCTCGTGAGGCTAGAACCTTTTATCATAATAGGAGTGTGAGAGCTTATGCTCCTTGCTGCTCTTGGGTGCTAAGCATACCGCAGGCAGCGCTGATGTCTTCGCCACGGGAGGTGCGGATGGTGGTCGGTATGCCCGCCTCGCAGAGCCGATCGCGTAGCCACTCCATGCGGGTCATATCGGAGCTGGGCAGGTCGATGTGCGGGATGCGGTGGTAGCGGATCAGGTTGACGTGGCAGTCGAGCTGTGCAAGTAGACGCTTGAGGGCGGCGAGGTGGCGGGGCGTGTCGTTGAGCCCCGAGAAGACGATGTACTCGAAGGTGAGGCGACGCTGATGGCTCCAGTCGTAGTGCCGTAGGAGTGCCACCGTGTCGGCAAGGGGCATGGCACGCTCCACGGGCATAATGGATAAACGCTCCTCCGGCAGTGGGTTGTGCAGGCTAATAGCGAGATGACAAGTGCACTCCTCCAGAAAACGCTCCAAACCTGGACGCAGTCCGATGGTCGATACGGTGATGCGCTTCGGACTCATCGCTAGTCCCTGCGGATCGGTCAGACAGCGGATCACTTGCAGGAGCGTGTCTATATTGTCCATCGGTTCGCCCATTCCCATGAAGACGATGTTTGTCAACTCATTGACCTCAGGCACGGAGAGGATCTGGTTGAGGATTTCGCTCGTCGAGAGGTTAGCGCCGAAGCCTTGCTTGCCCGTCATGCAGAAGAGGCAATTCATCTTGCAGCCTCGCTGGGAAGAAACGCAGAGCGTGGCGCGGTCTCCCTCGGGGATCATGACGGTCTCAACGAAGCCTCCGCCAGCGGCAAAGAGATACTTGACCGTGCCGTCTCGTGAAGTCTGCTGAAGATGAGGCGCAGCACGCCCTATCTCGTAGTGCGAGGCGAGCAGAGCGCGCGCTTTCTTGCTCAGATTGGTCATCTCGTCCCACGAGGAGACATGCTTCTGGTAGAGCCAGTCAGCGATCTGTCGACCCGTGTACTTGGGCAGTCCCAAGCCGACGGCTAGCTCGGTGAGCTGCGCGGGTGTTTTGCCGAGGATCTGATGCGTTGCTGTCATGTGAAGGGGGGCGAATCAGACGAGGTCAAAGTCAAGCTGTCGTTGCTCTAGGTCGGCACGAGCGACACGTACGGTGATCGGGTCGCCAAGGTTGTAGCGCTTGCCGGTGCGTCGTCCACGGAGACGGTAGTTCTTCTCGTCGTACTCAAAGTAGTCGTCCTCGAGCTTGCGAATCGGTATGAGCCCCTCGCAGTGCGACCCCTTGAGCTCGACGTAAAGGCCCCACTCGGCGACCCCGCTGATGACTCCGTCGAAGACTTGTCCCATGCGAGCTTTCATATACTCCACCTGCTTGTACTTCACCGAGTCACGCTCTGCCTGCGTAGCGATCTGCTCCTGCTCGCTACAGTGCTGGCACTGCTCCTCGAGCTTGCCCTTTGTCACAGAGCGACCACCCGCATAGTAGCGTGTCAAGAGACGGTGCACCATAAGGTCGGGGTAGCGACGGATGGGCGAGGTGAAGTGGGTGTAGAAGGCAAAGGAGAGTCCGTAGTGCCCGATGTTGTCAGGCGAGTACTCGGCACGAGTCATAGAGCGGATGGCGAGCGTCTCGATGAGATTCTCCTCACGCTTGCCCTGGACGCTGTCGAGGAGCTTGTTGAAGGAGCGGCTCACCTGACGATTCTCGCCACTGAGGTTGACTTTGTAGCCAAACTTACCGGCAAAAGAGGCGAGCGCCATCAACTTCTCTTCGCTAGGCTGTGCGTGGACACGGTAGACGAAGTTCTTCGCCTTCTTGCCCTTGGCACGAACCTGCCCGATGTCCTCGGCAACGGTGCGATTGGCCAGAAGCATAAACTCCTCGATGAGGTGGTGCGACTCATTATCTACCACCTCCTCGACACCCGTGGGGCGCCCCTTGGGGTCTAGCGTGAAGCGAACCTCTTGGCTCTGGAACTTGATCGCGCCATCGTCAAAGCGACGCTTGCGCAACTGCTGGGATAGCTCGAAAAGTGGCTGGATGATCGCCTGCTGGGTGTCACTGTGCCCCTCGATCACGTCCTGCGCCTCCTCGTAAGTCATGCGCTGATCGCTCCGTATTACCGTGCGACAGATGCGGTACTGCTGTACGTGCGCTGCATTGTCTAGCGTGAGGATACAGGAGTAAGCGTACTTATCCTCGTTGGGGCGTAGCGAACAGAGATTGTTGCACAGCACCTCGGGGAGCATAGGGATCGTGCGGTCCACGAGGTACACACTGGTACCACGTGCGTAAGCCTCTTCGTCGATCTTGGACCCCTCAGTGACGAAGTAGGAGACATCGGCAATGTGCACGCCCACCTCGTGGCGACCGTCGCCGAGGTCACGGTAGGAGAGCGCATCGTCAAAGTCCTTAGCGTCGGCTGGGTCAATGGTAAGCGTCGGCACCTCGCGAAAGTCCTCTCGCTGTGCCAGCTGCTCTTGGGTAATCTCTCCCGAAAGTCGCTCCGCCTCGTCAATAGCTGCTTGTGGGTAGTCGTAGTCTATATTGTACTCGGTCAGTATGGCGCGCATCTCGGTGTCGTTGTCGCCCGCCTTGCCGAGTACTTTGATGACACGCCCCGTGGGTATCTTGTCCGAGCTAGGCCACTCGGTGATAGCCACCTCCACCTTGGAGTCTCGCTGAGCACCGTGTAGCTCGCTGAGCGGTATCAGTATGTCGGTCGAGAGGGTGCGGTCTTCGGTGACAAAGATGGCCCAGTCCTTTTTGAACTCTAGTCGCCCGACGAAGGTATGCTTTGACCGTTCAATGATATTGATCACCTCAGCCTCTAGCTCTCCGCCCTGCCTCTTGGCAAAGAGACGAGCCTGCACCCGGTCACCGTTGAGTGCGTGCATAGAGTTGCGCTCAGCGATGAAGATGCTCTTGCCATCCTCGTCAGAGATGACCGCGTTGCGTCCATTGGAGCGACGCTCGAAGGTGCCGAAGAGCAGAGCCCCCGAGAGATTGTAGCGGTAGGTGCCTGGCTTGACACGTGTGAGCGTGTCGTCCATCGCCAGCACATCCAGGATGCGACTGATGGTCAGGCGCATCGGTTGCTCCGTGATGTCAAGCTGCTTGGAGACCTGCTTGTAGTTCCACGTGTGGGTCGGGTTTGCGGCAAAAAGCTTGACGACGGCTCGTGTCAGTTCGTCAAGGTTAAGTTGCTTAGCTTTGGACCGTTTGGAGAGATTCTTCTTGGGTGTGTTTTTCTTTCTAGATGGTTTCGTCATAATCGTTTGGTTAATGTGTGTGTATGCGTTTGGGACTTACTGCTCGGGTCGGTAGGGCCCGCTGTGCTCGTCCTGGAGAATGCTCAGATAGCTCTTGTACCGTGAGGGGGCTATGCGTCCCTCCTCCAGCGCCTTGAGGACAGCGCAGCCAGGCTCGTGGAGGTGCGTGCAATTGGCAAAGCGACAGTCGCTCGAATAGGCGAAGAACTCACGAAAGAAGTGGCTCGTGTCCTCCTCGCTCATCTCTAGTGTGCCAAAAGCTTTGATCCCAGGCGTGTCAATGATCCAGCCCGAGTGCGGGCTCGGTAGCTGATACATCTCCGAGTAAGTGGTCGTGTGCTGCCCCGTCTCGTAGAGCGAAGAGATCGCTTGCGTGGCTAAGTCTAGGTCGGGTATCAAGCTATTGAGCAGGGTCGACTTGCCCGTGCCGGAGTGCCCAGCGATGAGTGTGCACTTGCCATCGAGGAGCGATAGAAGCGCATCGGTGCCTTGCTTTTGTAGAGCCGATATGGGGTGGCAGGGATAGCCTAGTGGGGTGTAGATCTCGGTCAATTCGCGCATCACCTTCTCCTCGTCAGGCTTGAGGTCGTCGACCTTGTTGATGAGGATTTCGGTAGGGATGCGGTACGCCTCAGCCGTGGCTAGAAAGCGATCGATGAAGGTGTAGGAAGTGCGAGGGCGAGCGATGGTGACCATCAGGAGGGCTAGGTCAATGTTTGCCGCAAGGATGTGCGACTCCTTCGAGAGGTTGGTGGCGCGCCGTATGATGTAGTTGCGCCGTGGCTCGATAGACTCTATATAAGTGACCTCCTGCTGTGGATCAGGCGTGAAGTGCACCCAGTCACCGACCACTACGGGGTTGGTACTGCGGATGCCCTGTATGCGCACCCGCCCTTTGATCAGGCAGGAGTAGACCCGCCCCTCCTCGGGGACGTGTACTGCACAGTTGTTGCCGATGACCTTGATGACTCTGCCTCGCATAGGATAGGAAAATGGTAAGAGCAAAGCCACAGCCCACAGCTAGAGAGTGCAAAGGTCAGACGAAGCGAAAGAGCGTCTCTCCGCTCCGCCTGCCAGCTCAGGCTGTAGGTGTGACTTGCATAGGGTGAAGTGTGATAGGGGAGTGGCGCAGAGTTAGATCGTCATGATCTCCTTCTCCTTAGCCGCTAGCACCTCCTCGACACGAGCTATGTACTTGTCGTGAAGCTTCTGGGCTTCGTTCTCCGTCTGCTTGACCACATCCTCTGACAGATCCTCCGCTTTGAGCGCCTTCTTGGCAGCGTCGATAGCGTCTCGACGTGCGTTGCGGATGCTAATCTTAGCCTCCTCGCTCTCAGCCTTAGACTGCTTGACCAGCTCCTTGCGGCGCTCCTCCGTGAGGGGCGGCATAGCGATGCGGATCATCTCGCCATTGTTCGTCGGTGTGATGCCTAGGTTAGAGTCGAGGATACCCTTCTCGATATCCTTGATGAGCTTCTTGTCCCACGGTGTGATAGCGAGCGTGCGCGCATCGGGTACAGTCACAGTGGCTACCTGATTGAGAGGCATCGGCGCCCCGTAAGCCTCGACGGTTATGTCGTCTAGGAGGACAGGATTCGCCTTGCCCGCACGTATGCGGTCTAGCTTATCCTGGAGGAATTCGACAGCCTTGAGCATAGACTGCTCAGCAGGTTTGGTAAATTGGCTTGTACTCATATTTCGTTCTGTTTGGTTTCTAGGTTATTGATTAGGAAACGATTGATCCGATCTCCTCGCCACGCATCACACGAGCTAGGTTGCCCGTCGTGTCCATGTCAAAGACGATGATCGGCAGGTGGTTCTCCTGACAAAGCGTCATAGCGGTCAGATCCATGATCTTGAGCCCACGGTCGTAAACCTCTTGGTAGGTGAGCCTAGAGAGCTTCGTCGCTGAGGGGTCGCGCTCAGGATCGGCCGTGTAGATACCATCGACGCGGGTCCCCTTGAGCATAATGTCAGCTTGTAGCTCTATGCCACGCAGAGCTGAGGCAGAGTCGGTGGTGAAAAACGGATTGCCCGTACCGCCAGCGATGAAGACGATATGCCCCTGCGCTAGCAGTTGGCGAGCCGTGAGCGCATCGTAGTAGCGAGCGTAAGGCTCCATCGGCGTACTGGTCATGACGACCGCGCGAGGCGTGCCCTGTATGGCGGGGCACTGCGCATTGATCGCCGCGCTGATGGCGAGCGCATTGATGACCGTGGCGAGCATGCCCATACGGTCGCCCGACACACGATCCAGCCCTTCGGCAGAGCCTGCCATCCCTCGGAATATGTTGCCACCGCCCACGACGATCGCCACCTCGACACCCATATCGCTGATCTCGATGATCTGCGAGGCGTAGTCGTGGAGCCGTGTCGTGTCGATGCCTTGCTTAGAGCCCGCCGCGAGCGACTCGCCGCTGAGCTTGAGTAGTACTCGTTTGTAGTGAGCCATAATGGTCTTATCTCATTGTATCCTCTACAAAGATAGGGAAAAAGAGCTTAGCGGTGAAGCCGCGCTGAGGATCTCCTGCTTGAAAATGGATTTTCATCCAGTTCGAAAACGGGTCTCCTCCAGTTTTAAGGTGCGTGGAGCATGGAGGCGCAGACAGTGCCCTGGTATAAAGCGAGAGGCTCAACCATAAAGCGAGAGGCTCCACCGCTGAATGAGCGATGGAGCCTCTCTTGGGTATGTGGCAGGGCTACTTCATCTGGTAGAAGGAGACGGGATTGCCCTCTACTTCAAAGACGGGTCCGTCAGAGACGGCACCTGTCTTGGGATCGTAGGAGTAAAATCCGCTATGCTCCTTGCCTGCCGAGCCGATCATGATCCGATCGTTGTAGCGCCCGAGAGCGCATGCGTGAGGATTGGACGCGGGGATGCCCTCGATCTGCTGGATGGTACGCTGCTCTAGGTCTATGACTGCAGGAATACAGTAGAGAGCCGTGTAGGGGTTCTTGCTCGTGGGGTCGAGTGCATAGATACCCATGATGGCGACCGCCTTAGAGCCAGAGACGTAGTGCATCGATGCGATGTAGTTGGCGGGTAGCTTGGTCGTCTTGGGTAGGACACCCTTGACCTCTATGTTGATCTCCGAGAGATTCATAGACCATGAGGGGTCGATCTCGGTCTCACCCTTTTTGATGCGAACGATACCTCCAGGGAACTCAGGGCTGAAGCCAAAGTTTCCCAGGCAGAGTATGTACAGATCGCCCTTGTCATCGAGGAAGATCGAGTTAGCCACGATCGGACGGGTAGCGACACAGAGCCCCGAGGTGGTAGAGGAAATCTTCTTCTCCACCTTGTCCGTTGCGATGTCTATGAGTGCTAGCTCGACCTCCTTGTGTAGTGGCATCCACTTGGGGTCCATCTGACAGAGTCCTACGTAGAGCTTGCCGTCGCGTACTGCCATAGCACCTGGCATCACATTGGTATCAGCGTGCTTGTACTGGTTGAGGTCTATCACGGCCGTCTTGGTCATCGTCTTGGGGTTAAACGCCCAGACCTGTCCGATATTTTGGAAGCTGATGTAAGCCTTCTCAGGCGAGACCTCGACCACATTGCAGGCAGCGCCTCCTCCTGGGAGCTCCATAGCGCCACGCTTGGTGAGCTGCAGCTCCTTGCTTACGGTGTAATAGACGAGCTCAGCCTGGCCCATTCCCATATAGTCGGGCAGGACGTAGAGATGATCTCCGCAGTAGATAGGCTCCGTGCCGAAGCCGACTGGCACGCCACGGAGAAGAGAATCCGCTCGCTACCCGTCTGGGGTGTCGGCTTAGGCTCCTTGTCACAGCTGGTGAGCGCTAGCCCTAGTAGGAGGGCAGCGATAAGGGTGAGCCTGTTGGTTAGTTTGTTGAATCTGTTCATAGTGAAATCTGTTATTTGAATTGGTGAATATATAGTGCTACTGTTGCAAAAGTCAATAGTCTCATAGTTGTCATCTGAAGAGGTAGCGCAGCTTTACCGAGAAGTTAATACCAGGTAACGGACGGTTTAGCTCCGACATCTGACGCTGGTTGGTCAGGTTCTTGACCTTGAAGGTAATCGTCCACTGATTATTGCGCAGGCTCTGCTCTAGTCCTAAGTCTAGGCGCAGAGCAGTCGGTATCTTGCGCTCTTGGTACTGGCTCACCTCGAAGTCGTAGTAGTACTGATGCACATAGGATGCGTCGAGCATCAGACGGCTGTTGTAGCCCTCCCCGCCGAAGAGATTCTCCTTGTGTAGCTCCAAGCCCGCATTGGCTAGGAAGTAGGGGATGTTTGGCATACGCTTGAGGTAAGTCGGGTTAGCGACATTCGTCGAGGGGATCAGTCGGCGCGTGTCTCTGAGGTCTTGGTAAGTCGCATTGCCATAGAGGTAGAGCCAGGGGAGGGCATCCCACTTCACCTCGCCCTCTACGCCCCACGTGCGGATGCTCCCGAAGTTCTGATAGCAGCTCATC
>QWCE01004641.1_pt1 | contig 13867 bp, 13 predicted proteins | sample 1972531 | NCBI WGS metagenome assembly QWCE01 (sample SAMN09866716, study PRJNA288562) | Human gut metagenome isolate term4_stool, whole genome shotgun sequencing... | reverse complement strand
ACTCCGCTCATTTCTAAATCGTTACCTATCCGCATCTCCCCAAAAGGTAACCTCTTACTTCTCAGCTAGATAGTCCGAAACCAAAAAATCACGGAGGGAGATTTTCGTCCCAAGGCAGGTGGGAGATTTTCGTCCCATCTGTATGGGATGGTCTCTCACGCAGATTATCCACACCGTGGGGGCTTCACAGAGTACTCCTCTTAGACAAAAAACGGAGGCTCTATCCCAGATGCCATAGGTAGCAAAGTTGTAGGGGAGCAGGCCGTCGGAGCGTCCGTTGTGTCGAAGGTTACAGCATCATGGTTTTAACGAGGACGGACGCATAGGTCGTGCGTCCCTACAGGGGGCGGTCTCGCTTTAATACAACGGTCGCCACACGTGAGATTTGCGGGATCAAAGAGTCTGGTGGGGTGTTGTGGCTTCGCTAGAGTTTTGTATCTTTGGAAATATGAAGGAGACAAGATGGCTCTTCGGGAACCCTCTCCAGCTATCCTGCGCGTTGTGGGATACTTTTCGTAGACAATTAGACAAACTGTGATCGTATGAAACAGAAACGGATAACTAAACTTTTACTTTTCGCACTTCTCCTTGGTGTAGGAGCAAGTAGTATGGTAGCCTCTGACCGACAGCAGGTCTACGAAGCGTATGTAAAGCGTGACATCAACAGCTGGAAGCGGGTCGTAGACCATATGCACGCTGAGCCTAACAAGAGCTATGCACGTATAGCCGAGCTGGTGGAGTATGAGTACGGCTACATCGCTGAGTGCATCCTGCGCGACAGAAACAATGAGGCGGAGCAGTACCTCAAGCGTTACAAAGCGCACGTGGACTACCTCCTAGAGTGTGACTACAAGGAGGCTGAGATGACCGCCTACCTATCGGCTTACTACAGCTATCGTGTCGGCATCTCGTGGCTACGAGCCCCGCTCGTAGGCAATAAGTGCATCAGCCTGATGAATCGTTCGATCAAGATGGACCAGCAAAACGCTATCGGCCTGATCCAGCGGGGCAATGCGCAGTACTTTGCGCCACTTTTCTTCAAGGGAGATGCTAAGCGAGATGCTATCGACTACCTACTTCGTGCAGAGCGTGCGATGGTTTCGCAGGGCAAGAGCAAGGGGTCGTGGCTCTACCTGAACCTCGTCGTACAGATTGCCGAGTGCTACGTAGGCGTCGGCGAGCAGACGCAAGCAGAGGTGTGGTATCGCAAGGCGATGAAGCTGGAGCCACGGCTCACCTGGGCGCTCGATAGTAAGTATCTAGAAAGCAAGCAGAAGCACGGAAAGCCAAACTAACGGCAAAATAGAGTGTAGGAGTCATGTCCTTCCAACTAACCTCAAAGTATAAGCCGACGGGCGACCAGCCGGAGGCTATTGCTCAGCTCTCGCAGGGAGTGCTTGATGGGTTGCCTCATCAGACGCTCCTCGGTGTGACGGGCTCGGGCAAGACCTTTACGATCGCCAATGTGATCCAGCAGGTGGACCGACCAACGCTGGTCATTAGCCACAATAAGACGTTGGCGGCGCAGCTGTACAGTGAGTTTAAGGCTTTCTTCCCCAACAATGCGGTAGAGTACTTTGTCTCTTACTATGACTATTACCAGCCAGAGGCTTATCTGATCAATACAGATACCTATATAGAGAAGGACATGGCGATCAATGCGGAGCTGGACAAGCTACGACTACGTGCTACCGCCTCGCTCCTCTCGGGTCGTCGCGACGTCATTGTGGTCGCCTCGGTCTCCTGCATCTATGGTATGGCCAATCCGAATGACTTTGAGAATAAGATCATCAAGCTGGAGGTGGGCATGCAGATCGAGCGGGACGCACTGATGCGACGTCTAGCGGAGTCTTACTATGTCAATAACAAGGCGGACTTCGTGAGTGGCTCCTTTAGGGTGAAGGGGGATACGATCGACATCTTTCCCGCCATCGAGTCCTTCGAGGGGGTTGCCTACCGCATCGAGCTGTGGGATGACGAGATCGATCGGATCACTATCATCGATCCAGTCTCGGCTGAGAGCCAGGGGACGCTGGATAGCCTACGCATCTACCCGGCCAACCTCTTTGTAACAACGGAGGAACAGACGCAGCGTGCGATCGTCGAGATCAAAAAAGATCTAGGTGACCGCACGGCAGAGCTGGAGCGCGAGGGACATCTCTTTGAGGCGAAGCGACTCTACGAGCGGGTCTCCTACGACCTGGAGATGATCAAGGCGGTGGGCTACTGCTCGGGCATTGAGAACTACTCGCGCTACTTCGACGGTCGCAAGCCAGGCGAGCGACCCTTCTGCCTGATGGACTACTTCCCCGATGACTACCTCCTAGTCATCGACGAGAGCCACGTATCGATACCGCAGATACGCGCTATGTATGGCGGAGACAAGGCGCGTAAGACCACCTTGGTGGAGTATGGCTTTCGTCTGCCAGCGGCTTTGGACAATAGACCCTTGGAGTTTGGCGAGTTTGTCAATCTGACCAACCAAGTGATCTATGTCAGCGCCACGCCAGCTGACTACGAGCTTAACATGAGCGAGGGCGTGGTGGTCGAGCAGGTGATACGTCCCACGGGACTACTAGACCCGCCTATCGAGATACGCCCCACGGAGCATCAGGTGGACGACCTGATGGAGGAGATCGTCATACGCACGGAGCGCAACGAGCGGACACTTGTCACGACCCTGACGAAGCGTATGGCGGAGGAGCTGAGCGACTACCTCATACGAGCGGGCGTCAAGTGCGCCTACATACACAGCGATGTGGACACGCTAGAGCGTATACAGATTATGGACAGCCTGCGTGAGGGGGCTTACGATGTCTTGGTCGGGGTCAACCTCCTTCGTGAGGGGTTGGACTTTCCCGAGGTCTCGCTCGTAGCGATCCTCGATGCGGACAAGGAGGGCTTCCTCCGCTCGCATCGCTCGCTCACGCAGACGGCGGGACGTGCTGCCCGCAATGTACACGGGCTGGTTATCTTCTATGCGGACAGCATCACCGATAGTATGCAGGCGACCATCGACGAGACCAACCGCCGCCGAGCTAAGCAGATAGCCTACAATGAGGCGCATAACATCACCCCGACGCAGGTGGTGAGCAAACGAACAAATGCGCTCTCGCAGGAGGGCTATGTAACAACAAAATCCTCGGCACAAGCCGAAGCTTATGTCGAGGATCAGATAGCTGTCGCCTCACCTGTCGCTGAGTATCTCACTCAGGACAAGCTCCCAGACCTGATCGAGCAGGTACGCAAGCAGATGTATGCTGCTGCCAAAGAGCTTAACTTCGTCGAGGCTGCACGCCTACGCGACGAAATGTACGCACTGCAGAGTCGCCTAGAGGATCAAAAGAAGTAGCTAAGCGTCTCGTACAGACGAGTAACCCGCTGTAGGGACGCACAAGAGTGTCTAGCGAGAGGGCGTCCGTTGTGTCAAAGGTTACAGCATCGTTGTTTTAACGGGAACGGATGCCCTCCGACTAGATACTAGCCGAGCGTCCCCACAAATCGTTACTCTTCACGGCTAGCAGCAAGCGTGACACTGGCGGCATCGATGACTCCAGCGATAGGCGGGATCGCCTTTTGGATCGTTATCTCGCAGCTGTCGACCAACTTGTAGTTGTCTAGGATTTCTGTAAGTATCTGCCCAGCGACATACTCGAGGAGGTTGTCCCGCGAGTGTTCTATCTTGTCCGCTATCACGTCGTAGAGATCAGCGTAGCTCACGGCATCAGCGACATCGTCGCTCGCGACCGCCTTGGTCGCATCGTAAGTAGCGGTGAGGTTGACGATATATCTATTGCCCAGCACCTGCTCCTCAGGGAGAGCTCCTATGTAAGAGTAGAAGTGCGCATTAACGATCCGAATGGTTGCTTTCATAAGAAGGAAGGATTGACTTTTCGTTGGGGTCTTTTCACTATTCGTGACCTGTATTCATCATAGCCATCGGCTCCACATGGACGACTACATGGGTGCGCTCACCGTAATGCTCCTTGAGCTTGTTCTCTATGTGAGTAGCCCGCTCGTGAGCGAGGATGACTGGCGTCTCGTCAGGCAGATAGATATCCACCTCGATAGCGACGGCAGAGCCTAAGCTACGGGTGTTGAGATTGTGCGGATGATGCCCTGGATACTCCGCCTCGATAATCTCTAGGATCGTCTGCTGCTCCTCCTCAGAGAGACTATGCTCGGTGAGTTCCCGCCACGGGGTCGAGATAAGCTGCACCCCCGCCCAGACAATGAAGAGACTGACTCCTGCACACGCCACTTGGTCGAGGATCGCCCACTTATTGCCCAGCAAGGAAGCCCCCAAGACACCCACGAGGACAGCGATAGAGGAGTAAGCGTCGGTACGATGGTGCCACGCATTCGCCAGCACCGTATTACTCTGCACCCGCTCAGCGACTCCCTTGGTGTAGCGAAAGAGCCACTCCTTCGACAGAACAGAGATAAAAGCTATGATCGCCGCCCAGAGCGAAGGGCGCTGTGGGATAACCCCAGAGGCAAAGAAGAGATAGATCGCCTCTCCACTCTTGAGCAACATAGAGATGCCGATGCCCATCAGCACGGCAGCTATGATCAGCGTAGCTATCGACTCATACTTACCATATCCGTAGCGATACTTGGTATCTCTCGGCTTACCTGCGATGCCCATAAAGAGCGTCACGACAATATCTGTACAGAAGTCCGAGAGCGAGTGTACCGCATCAGCAATCAAAGCAGCACTATGCCCCACGAAGCCCACGATGAGCTTGAGGAGCGTGAGCGCTACGTTGACCAAAGCACCGACCAATGTGACCCGATAGATACTCCGGGTGCGCGGGTCGGTATGCTTCTGTTTATTCATTAGATCAGCTTATGAACAGGCTTAGTCCTCGATGAGGATCTTGCCACCATACTTCTCGTGGAGGATAGCTAGTCCACCCTCAGCCGTCTCTTTGTAGAGGCTCGGCAGATCCTTGCCCGTCTGGTGCATCGCTGCGACCACTTGGTCAAAGCTGACACGGTGACGACCATCGGTGAAGTTGGCATAAGTATTCGCATCCAGCGCACGACTAGCGGCAAAGGCATTGCGCTCGATACAGGGGATCTGTACCAGTCCGCAGACAGGATCGCAGGTAAGCCCGAGGTGATGCTCCAAACCCATCTCGGCCGCATACTCGATCTGGTGTAGCGTACCACCGAAGAGCTGACTAGCAGCCGCAGCAGCCATAGCGCAAGCGACACCTACCTCGCCCTGACAGCCCACCTCAGCACCACTGATAGAGGCATTGGTACGCACCACATTAGCAAAGAGTCCCGCCGTAGCTAAGGCACGTAGGATACGCTCATCACGGAAGCTGCGCGTCTCCTGAAGGTAGAGGAGTACCGCTGGCATCACACCGCAAGAACCGCAGGTAGGAGCTGTGACGACACGTCCGCCAGCAGCATTTTGCTCACTGACGGCTAGTGCGTAGGAGTAAACCATACCACGAGTCCGGACGCTATCCTTGTAGCTCAGAGACTTGACCAGTGTGTCGGCCGCTTTGCGACGCAGGCGCAGACCACCAGGCAGAACCCCCTCAGCAGCCAAGCCCTCCTGCACGCTCTGTTTCATCACCTGCCATACCTCAGCGAGGTAGTCCCATATGTCGGGACCCTCGCAGCGCTCCACGTACTCCCAGTAAGAGAGTCCGCGCTTGTCGAGATACTCCATAATGTCAGCCATCGTGGAGAGTTCGTAGACAGGCGTGGTGACCTGCTCGTTGAAGGTCTCGTTGGCAAGCGTTCCGCCGCCGATGCTGTATACTTTGAACTCCTTGAGCTCCTCCCCCTCCTTATCAAAGGCAGCAAACTTCAATCCATTGGGGTGGAAGGTAAGCTCCACACGAGGCTCCCAGAGAATGGTCGTAGGATAGACGGGATTGAGTACAGAGAGTATCGCTTGGTCGGTCATGTGCCCCTTGCCCGTGGCTGCGAGGCTACCGTAGAGGGTCACCTCGAGACGATCCACCGGTAGCTCCTTGATTTGAGAAAGAAACATTTCAGAGGCCCGCATAGGAGCTATAGTGTGACTACTGCTCGGTCCGTGACCGATCTTGTAGATTTGCTTGATAGAGTCCATCATAGTTGTTAGGCGTGTAGTCTAATTAACGCATCAAAGGTACGAAAAAAGGGGGCATCAGCCCCCCTTACTTGGTTAGCACAGTTCACTTCTCTGCACAAGCAAAGAAGTTAGGACAAGCTCTTTTGCTATCGCTACGCTTTGATACTGGCGAGGTACTGGCCATAGGTGCTACCTCGCTGCTGGTGGGCGGCTTCTTGCATCTGATCCATAGTGATCCATCCCTGACGAAGAGCGATCTCCTCCAGGCAAGCGATCACCAACCCCTGACGCTTCTGTATGACGCTGACATAGTTGGTCGCCTCCATGAGCGCCTCATGAGTGCCCGTATCGAGCCAGGCGAAGCCACGTCCGAGGGAGATGACGGAGAGTTGTTGCTGCTGTAGGTAGTAGTCATTGACAGCTGTGATCTCTAGCTCCCCACGCTCCGAGGGGGTGATGCTTTGCGCCACTTGGACCACATCATTCGGATAGAAGTAAAGCCCCACGACCGCTAGATTGCTCTTCGGGTGCTTAGGCTTCTCCTCTATATCGGTCGGCTTGCCATGAGCATCTAGAGAGACGACTCCATAGCGTGTTGGGTCAGAGACGGGATAGCCGAAGATGGTGGCAAGGCGATGCTGGGTGACGTTGTCGCGAGCAGCCGCCAGCTGCGTGGCAAAGCTAGAACCGTGGAAGAGGTTATCGCCAAGTACCATACAGACATCGTCTGAGCCGATGAACTCACGACCTATGATGAAGGCTTGCGCCAATCCCTCGGGGCGAGGCTGCTCAGCGTAAGTTAGCTCAATGCCATAAGCGGAGCCATCGCCTAGGAGACGCTCGAAACTCGGCAGATCTTGAGGCGTGCTGATGATCAGAATATCGCGAATGCCAGCTAGCATGAGCGTAGAGAGCGGATAGTAGATCATCGGCTTGTCATAGACAGGCAGTAGTTGCTTGCTGACAGACTTGGTCAGTGGGTAGAGCCGGCTACCCGTGCCACCAGCTAGTATGATACCCTTCATAGCGTAATAGATTAAAGTGTAGAAACGTAGCGTCTGACCTCAGCGAGCGAAGCCTCTCGCTGTAGCACGACACCATCGGACGAGATGACGTATATGACTGGCGTGACAGCTAGGTCATAGAGCGACTCATCGAGGAGACGCAGATCACTATTGAAAGCGGGCGTACCAAAGGTTGGGAGGTCCGCAAGCCCTCTCTCCCACTCGCTACGCTCATAGACGAGCGATACGTAGAGTATCTCCGCCTTACCTCCCTCGGTAACACGCTGCAGGATCTGATCGTGAGACACTTCCTCCAGCAGATGTATACATCGATCACACCCTGGGGTGTAAAAGATGACTACCTTGGGCTTGTCACGCAGTGCGTAGAGCGTTGTGTCGGCAAAGGTGTACCCCTCCGCAACTGGCTGTGCTAGGGTTATGGCGAAGTCTGAGGCTGGTGTACCGACTTGGTTTTGCGACACGAGTGACAGCATATCCTTATAGACCACTTGATCCACATACTCCACCTGCGGAGATGTTGTCGCCCACTGGAGGGCTTGGATATAGAGCGCATGATTCTTCAGCGGAGAGCCACTTTCATAAAGATACTTGGTGTAGAGTCGTAGAGCTTCACTTAGAGCTTTGCCACGCATCAGCTTGAGCGGGCGCAATAGATCTTCCTGCGAGACACTTCCTGCGGGCATACTGCTATACACATATAGGTAGTCCACCAGCCCCTGCTCCATAGCTTCGGCGTCGATGACTTGCTCCATAGCTGCATCTGGCCAGCGGTCGAAAAAGTGCTCCAAAGTGTAGCGTGCCCGCTGTAGTGGCGCCTGTATGTTTTCGGGGATCTCCACCATAGGATAGGGTTCTGCAGTTGTACCTTCGCTCAGCCGAGTTGTGTCCACGACCTCAAAGGAGGTCTCCACAGACGAAGGTGTCTGTGAGCGTTGCTTACCAGTAGCACTGCATGATAGAAGAGCCAAGGAGACCAAAAAGGTCGTAGAGATGAGTTGTAGGAGGTGTGACATATAGCTCTTGCTGTGAATGATACCAAGATGATAAAAAAGAAACGCACCACGCTCTGACTCGTGCAGTGCGTGATGCGTTTGGAGGAGTGAGACTACTTCAGCGTACCAGCCTTAGCCTCTTCGATCATCTTCTGGCTAGGTAGGATGAAGACCTCTACACGACGGTTCTTACGCTTACCCTCAGCCGTTGCGTTCGTATCAACGGGCTCGTGGCTACCACGACCCTCGTACTTCATACGTACGGAAGAGACACCCTGTCCCTCGAGGAAGTCACGGACGCTCTTAGCGCGATTCAGAGAGAGCGGATCGTTAATGCGATCGTTGCCCGAACTATCGGTGTGACCGATGATCTCTAGGACCGTGTCGTCGTTCTTGTTTAGGTTGTCAGCGAACTTGCGGAGATCGTTGCGAGAAGAAGAGCTCAGCGTGCTCGAGCTGGTGTTGAAGAGTAGACCGCTGTCGAAGACGACCTTGATAGCTTGTCCCTCATTGACTGTCTCGACCTGCGTACCCGCGGGTAGCTGCTGCTCGAGCTCCTTCTTTTGCTTCTCCATACGATTACCGATGAGTGCGCCAGCAGCACCGCCTACGACGGCACCAATAGCTGCGCCAGCACCCGTATTGCCTGCAACCTTACCGATACCAGCACCAAGGCCAGCACCTACGGCTGTACCAGCGCCAGCACCGAGTAGCGTCTCGTTTATCGCGCCACAACCCGATAGGGATAGAGCTACGGCCACGATGCCTGCTGTGATAGATAGTCTGTTCATAGTTTCTGTGATATTTGAGTTAGTAAATATGTCGTTGTTGTCTGTTTCTCTTAAGTGCTAGCTACGCTTTACTGCTAAAGTAACGCATAAACTGCGAGCGCATGTAGAGCTCCTGATCTGACTGCTTAGAGGCGTTGAGATTACCTCTAAACTCTTCTATGGATCGGTACCCGTGCTGAGTCATCCACTGTGTGAGTTCCTCCAGCATCTTCGTCAAGTAAGGTACTCCGTGCTGATATAGTGCAGAGGCAATCTGTACAGAGCTTGCCCCGACGAGGAGGCTCTTGACGACGCCCGCGTAGTCCATCACACCGCCCGAAGCGGAGATGGAGAGCTGGGACAGCTTGCCCGAGAGGAGACCCGTGTACTTCAGCGTGTTGTATAGCTCTTGTCCTGTCGAAACAACAGGACCTTGGACGATCTCCAGGGTATCTATATTAATGTCTGTCTGCCAACTCTTGTTAAAGCAGGTCAAGCCCTTGACACCGCTCTTGACTAGCTCCTGCGCTAGGTAAAGGATATTGGTAAAGCGGTCTGAGATCTTAAAGACGACAGGTATCTGCACCGTACGGGTGATCGAGATAGCCAGATCTACCAGCTCCTTCTCTAGATCACTACCACGCTGAGCTGGATCTGTTTCGATGCGCATCACATTGAGCTCGAGTGCATCCGCACCTGCCTCCTGTATGCTCTTGGCAAAAGTCTCCCACTCGCCTCCTCGGTAACAGTTAATACTGGCTATGACAGGGATGTCGACTGCCTTCTTAGCCTCACGGATCAGGTCTAGGTACTTCTCTACCTCATGCTGGCGCGTGTAGTGCAGCATATAGTCGAGACCCTCAGGGTAAGAGGTCTCCACCTCTGCCTGTGCTTGCAGAGCCGTCGCCTCGATCTGCTCCTCAAAAAGAGACTTCAGGATTACCGCACTAGCTCCCGCCTGTGCTATTGCCGTAACTTGCTGGAGTGAGGCCGTGAGACCAGAGCTACCAGCTATGATTGGATTGCGGAGGGCGATACCTCCGTAGTGTGATGTCAAGTCCACCATGCTATTTGTGCTATGTTACTACTCGCAAAGATACAAAATAACATCGATTGTACCAGCGTTTGGTCAATTCAAAAAGTTGTCGTACCTTTGCATCACCAAAACGCAAGAAGCATGGTGCCATAGCTCAGTTGGTAGAGCAAAGGACTGAAAATCCTTGTGTCCCCGGTTCGATTCCTGGTGGCACCACTTCAATAACAATCAGAGACCTCGCAATGAAGCATTGCGGGGTCTTTTTTTTTGCGCCTATCGAGCTACAGCCCGACCACTTGGCGTGACGTCCCTAGTGAGACGTTACCTTAGGCAACAACCTTAACGGAAGCTTTATAAGCGACTCGTTGGGTAATCCGACATTTATCAGTACTTTTGTGAAAGCATAGTCTAACACTAGAACCCGAAACGATTAACTTATGACACATAGCACACAGCATAGTAGATGGGGCTGGCTAATAGCTCTACTCGCTCTCTCCTTTGGGATCATATCTGCACAGCAGAGTACCACACCTCAGCGAGTCACGGTCGCATTCTATAACTTGGAGAACCTCTTTGACACCATCGATCAGGAAAACAATGACGAGGAGTTCCTTCCCGAAGGCACCAATCGCTGGACGCCCGAGCGCTACCAGCACAAGCTTCGCAACATGTCGCACGTCATCTCACTCATCGGAGGCGATGGCCCCGCCATCATCGGAGTCGCTGAGATAGAGAACCGCGGCGTCCTCGAGGATCTAATTGCCCAAGACTCACTACGAGACAAGCACTACGACATCGTACACTACGACTCCCCCGACCGTCGAGGCATAGACTGTGCTATACTTTACCAACCAGAGGTCTATAAAGTCTTTGCATCCGGAGCTAGAGCAGTAGAGATCCCAAACGAGCCATGGATCAAGACAAGAGATGTGGTCTACGCCTCAGGGCTCCTCGATGGCGAGATCGTGCATATCCTCGTAGGACACTGGCCTTCACGCAGTGGCGGAGAGGCAGCCTCCCTGCACCGTCGTATGGCAGCTGCTAAGACGATGCGTAGCGTCGCTGACTCACTTTATACGCTCTTCCCGGGTAGCAAAGTGATCATGATGGGAGACTTCAACGACGACCCCATCAGTCCTAGCGTACGTGACGGTCTCGGCGTGCAAAATCATCCTGACCAGACGAAATCTGCTGACTACTATACCCCCATGCTACAACTATATAATAAAGGTATGGGTACGCTCGCCTATCGTGACGTGTGGAACCTCTTTGACATCATCGTGGTCAATGGAGAGCTCATCGGCAACAATCCTGCCACCTGGCAGCTATACCGCGATCCCGAGACGACCAATATGGGCTTTATCTTCAAGCAGCCCTTTATGATCCAGCAGAGTGGCCAGTACAAGGGATACACGTTCCGCACCTTCGTCGGGGGGCAGTGGCAGGGAGGCTACTCAGATCACTTCCCTGTATATGTCTATCTAGTCAAAGGTGCGACAAAACGACCATAACCCCTTCCACCCAGCTGTAGCCACACACCATCAGAGTGCCCACTGAGCATGACCGAAGATGAACTGCAAGAGCAGATTATGAATCCTGACACCCGCGCGGTCGCTTTTACAGAGGGGGTGCAGATGTATCAGGAGAAGCTCTACTGGTTGATACGTCGTATCGTCAGGCAGCATGACGATGCGGACGACGTGCTACAAGAGACCTTTCTGAAAGCGTGGCAAAACTTAAACTCTTTCAGAGGAGAGGCGAAGTTCTACACATGGATCTATCGCATTGCCCTCTTTGAGGCGATCAACTATAACAAGAAGAAAACGCGCATCGCAACCAACGAGTACGCCGTCAGCGAAGAGACAAGCTACCTCCTAGAGAGTGCCGTAGCCGACCCTTACTTCGACGGAGACCGGGGCGAGCTGATCTTACAGCAAGCGCTCGATAAGCTCCCGCCCAAGCAGCGACAAGTCTTTGAGATGCGCTACTTCGACGAGATGCCCTATCGAGATATTGCGGCCATCACAGAGACCTCAGAGGGAGCGCTCAAGGCATCTTACCACCACGCGGTCAAGAAGATTCAGCTGTATATCTCCAATCTGAATTAAACTTACCAAGCTTATCTCTATCCAATAAGGTGTAAGAAGCGACCTCCCCACGAGGTCGCACTTAGACTATACTTAATCACCTCTTATGCCTAGACCTTCAGAAGACTTGACCCGTCAGATACCCACGCTCTCGGAGCGGCTGGAGCATTACCGTGTTCCTGAGGGGTACTTTGATGACCTATCCACTCGTATCCTATCGCAGATACCGCTCGATGAGCAGGCTCCTGCGACAGACGCTGTGGTGGCACCTAGGGTGCAGCATAGAGCTAAGCTCTGGGTGAGGCTCCGTCCGTGGACAGCTATCGCAGCAACGCTGGTAGCCGTAGTGGCTCTTTGGGGTGTATGGCAAGTCACTACGCAGGAACCTCTGCGCTCTAGTGACGAGGTGGCGAGCTCAGTCTACGATCTCAGCGTCACTCCGCTCACTGACGCCGAGTTCGCAGACTACCTGTATGAGACCTGTGTAGACATCCTCATCGATGACTACGCTATGGGGGAGACTTTCGAGGCACTCTCTGAGGAGGAGATATAAACGATCACAACGTATGGACACGACGATATGATGACACGACATAATCTTTACCGCTTTCTATTGGTAGCACTCCCCCTATTACTATTACCTGGTATGGTCCTAGCACAGCAGCCTCGCAGTGAGACTGACAAGTGTGGGAGAGAGGAGCTACTCAAGCAGCGCAAGGAGTTTTTTGCTCAGGAGCTAGAGCTGACAGCTGACGAAGCTACCTACCTAGATCGCACCCTGCGAGAAGCTGACAAGAAGCGCATACCCCTATGGCGTGAGCTGCGCGAGCAGTACGAAGCGACAAGAAGTGAGTCTCTATCTGAGAAGCAGGCTACCAAGTGGCTCGAGCGTGAGCAGCAACTCAAGTCTCAGCTGGCAGAGATAGATGACCAGACCATGACAGAGCTACGTAAACAGATCCCTGCACGCAAACTGGTCAACTACCAGCAGGTACAGCGTGAGTTTGCCCGAAAGTATGTCAAGCGCAGTCAACTCCAACGCACTAACAGGAAGTAGTAGCACAAAAGCCCCCCGAACACGAAGAAGCTCCATCGCAAATGAGATTTGCGGCGGAGCTTCTTCTCTTTATCTCTCAGCGCATAAATGAGGAGCCCTACGTATCCCGATCGGACACGTAGGGCTCTTCTTTTGTCTATTGCTCCTAGACGACTGGAGCCAGCGTGTATGCTAGCGCACAGCGCGGCGCTGAGGGTGAGGTCTGAAGGGAGCATACCTCCGTATGTGACCGAAGCCGAATCCCGAAAGCAACACAGCGATTCGCCTTTATGCAACAGTCTCCGAATAGGCTCGCAGGGGATTACATCATACCGCCCATACCAGCGGCTCCTGCCATAGCAGCAGGATCGGGCTTGTCCTCCTTTATATCCGCGATAACGCACTCGGTCGTGAGGAACATACCAGCAATAGATGCTGCATTCTCCAGAGCCACACGCGTTACCTTGGCGGGGTCAATGACACCCTGCTTCATCAGATCCTCAAAGCTGTCCGTACGTGCATTGTATCCGAAGGCACCCTTGCCGTCACGGACACGCTGTACGACTACCGCACCCTCCTTAGCAGCGTTAGCTACGATCTGACGGAGAGGCTCCTCGATAGCACGCTTGACGATCTCGATACCAGTGCGCTCATCATCGGTGTCGCCCTTAAGCTTCTCGACAGAGGAGATAGCACGGATATAAGCAGTACCACCACCCGGCACGGTACCCTCCTCGATCGCAGCACGTGTAGCGCTGAGCGCATCCTCGACACGATCCTTCTTCTCCTTCATCTCGACCTCGCTGCCAGCACCTACGTAGAGGACGGCAACACCGCCTGAG
>QWCE01004448.1_pt1 | contig 13872 bp, 15 predicted proteins | sample 1972531 | NCBI WGS metagenome assembly QWCE01 (sample SAMN09866716, study PRJNA288562) | Human gut metagenome isolate term4_stool, whole genome shotgun sequencing... | reverse complement strand
AAGTACCTCCTTTCCAGCATATTTTGTCGGATTCAGTCCTGATACTCACCGATTGCGGTTTTCTCTGACTATCCCAATTATACAGCGAACTTCGGCCTTAAAGTCGATAGCCGGGGAGACCACGGCGTTGGCAAAGCCGGTGATAGGCACCAGGGTCCCGGCCCCGCCGTAACGGGCAAGACGGTGGTAGAGGTTCAGGCCCGTAAGCAGGGCGGAGAGGAAAACCAAGCTGACGGAGGTGGCGGTAGCCGCCTCCTCCCGAGGCAGGCCCGCGGCAATATAGCCGTCCAAAATAAGCTGGCCCAGCACGCAGATGAGTCCGCCGATGAGGAAGGCCAGGGCCATGTCCTTGCCCAGGGGCGACTTTTTTTGCTTTTGCCGCACATAGGCCCGGTACTTTTCAGGTGTTGTTTCCATGGGTACACATCCTTTCCGAAACACTACCTCTATTTTGGTCCATTGCGCGCAGGCTTATTCCCACAAAAGCGCGCAGGTCTCCCGATTTCTCACAAGCGGGCCCTGAAAGGCAAAAAAGGCAAAAAAATAAACGGCGTTTCCGCCGATGCAGCTATCAAAAAATCCCCCAGACCTTGCCGCCTCTATACGGCAAAATCCGGCTATAAAGAAGGTAGCCCTTGACTGCTTGGATCTCGCTGCAGTCAAGGGCTACCCTTCACTCTTGATATCTAACATCATTTTTTATACCTCGCTTTCTTCGGATTCATGGCACCTGTCTTTTGTCTGTTGCTCTTACGCCCTACCTATATGTAAACACCGCCGTGCGATGATCCTGCCGTTTATGACGGCTTTCATTAGGCGACTACAGTTTTTTTGTCGGTGCCATCTTCCCCATACTCCAGCGGTTGGGGGTACTTCTTAGGTCATTGGACTCACCCTTTCTGTATCTAAAGCATAGCAAATATCGCAGCAGAAAGCAAGAGGGATTCTATACGGAATCCCCACGGAAAATCTATGCATTACTACGAAAATAGTCCGATTACCACCGGAGCTATTGACTATTATGCAAATAGATTATATAATGATAGTGTTGTGAGTCGGGGTGTCGAAAGAGTTTTTCGACACCCCGACTCAATTTTTAAAGCCTTGGAGCTATCAGGCAAGGGGCTTTGCGCTCCGGCGCAGCAGGGAGAGGCTGGCCTTTACCACACGGCTGACAAAGCGAATGGTTTCCTCCTTGCTGTATTTGTCATAGCCCTCCACGACCACATGCATCAGCCCGTTTGACAGATGGGTATACATCATTGCAAGCTCCGTCTCGCTGGCCTCGGGCAGCTCCCTGCGCCAGTAGGCAAGGCTGTCCTCCTTGGCCAGGGCAATCATGCGCATAAGCACCGCCGAGCCGGGATCGTCCAGGATCAAGACCCGGCAGGCCTCCTGATTCTGCTCGACCATGTCGTAAATGGCCTCGATCAGGGCCGTTACATCAAAGGAATTGACATAGCGCAGAGATTTTTCAAACGCCACGATCAGCTCATTTTCAATGCTCTCCTTCAGAGCAAAGCAGTCGCTGTAATGGGCATAGAAGGTGGCGCGGTTGAGCTGCGCCAGTGCGCAGACCTCCTTCACCGTGATCCGGTTGACAGGCTTCTGCTGCAGCAGCTTCAAAAAGGACTGCTTGAGCATCATCTGCGTATAGCGTTTTCTGGCATCCAGCTTCTCCATACAGAGCCCTCCTAAAAAAGTTTACAAAGTACGGCAACACTCCGCCGTCCACTGTTGCTTTTCTTACAGCCCCGGAGCAAGTGCCGATTGTTTCCGGTCTTTTCTTTCAGTATACTGTACTTGTGAAAGATAAGCAACACTTGTATTTCTATTTTCGGGGAGGAGGTTTTGTATGTACAATAAATATCTCGTTACAGGTGCCACCGGCTTCCTGGGCAGAGCCGTTGTGGAGGAGCTGGCCCGCCGGGGCGCACAGGTACACGCCCTTGCGCTGCCCGATGACCCCTACACCCATTTGCTCCTGAAGGAGGTTCGCACCGTCACCGGCGATGTGTGCGAAGGCGATGGGCTGGCAGATTTTTTCGCAGATGCCGACAGCCGCACCTGCGTGATCCACTGTGCAGGCATCGTCTCCGTCGCCTCCCGGCCCGGCTCCAAGCTCTATCAGGTCAATGTAGGCGGGACATGGCGGATCCTCCGGCAATGCATAGCCCACGGCGTGGGGAAAATGGTCTATGTCAGCTCCGTTCACGCCATACCGGAAAAGCCCAGAGGCTGCCCCATTACGGAGGACTGCAAGCTCGCCCCGGGGCTTGTGGACGGCGACTACGCCAAGAGCAAGGCCACCGCCACCAATCTGGTGCTTGACGCGGCGGCTCAGGGGCTGAACGCCAGCGTTGTCTTTCCCTCCGGCATCATCGGCCCGGGGGATGTGCAGGGCGGGAGCTTCACCTCCATGGCCGAATCCTTTCTTGCCGGAAGGCTGCCCTTTGCCGTTCGCGGCGGGTATGATTTCGTGGATGTGCGGGATGTGGCCCAGGGTCTTTTGGCCTGCTGCGAAAAGGGTCTGCCTGGAAAGGGGTATATCCTCTCCGGACACTATGCCACCATCGGCAGGATGCTGCAGATGGTAGGGGCGGCAGCCCGGCGGCGCTACCGCCCTCTCTGCCTGCCCCTAAGCCTTGCAAAATTGGCCGCTCCCTGCTACGAGCGCCACAGTCTGCGGGCGGGAAAGCAGCTGTTCTTCACCCCCTACTCCGTCTCCGTTCTCGGCTCCAACGGGCAGTTCAGCCATAGCGCCGCCACGGAATGCTTTGCCTATGAGCCCCGGCCTATGGAGCAGACCCTGCAGGACATGACAGCCTGGCTCCTGAGCCGGGAAAAGCGGACTGCCGGCGGCAACTGAGGCCGCCGAAGGAGCCTGCCCCGCCGAGATAATATCCGTGTTTTTCTTGCCAATCGGTGAAAAAAAGGGTATACTATGGGGAACAAACGGTGCCAAAAAGGTGCCGACTCGGTGAAGGACAAAGGTGGTTTTGATTTTATGGCTGACATGATCCATCCTTTTGGGAAAAAGATCCATGATCTGGCGGAGGTGATCCCGGTGAACTGTACCGGGTGCGGCATCTGTGCCATGTGGTGCGTGATGCACTGCATTGACCAGCAGCCGGACGGCATCTACAGGGTCCGCACCGAGGACTGCATCGGCTGCCGCTCCTGCAAGGTGAACTGCCCCAGCGACGCCATCCGTCTATACCGACCCCAGCAGGAGGACTGAGCCATGAAGAAAAACACAGTACAAAAAGATCTGCCCTTGGGCCTCTATATCCACATTCCCTTTTGCCGGAGCAAATGTGCCTACTGCGACTTTTACTCCCTGGCAGGCGCGGAGGAGCGCATGGACGACTACTGCCGGGCCCTGGAGCGGCACCTGGCGGAGGTGGCGCCCCAGGCGGAGTGCCACAAGGCGGACACGGTGTATTTCGGCGGCGGCACCCCCAGCTATCTGGGAGCGGAGCGGCTTTGCCGTCTGCTGGGCAGCATCCGGAAATTATATAAGGTGGACAAGCACGCGGAGATCACCCTGGAGGCAAATCCCGACTCCGCCACGGACAGAAAGACCCTGAAGCGGCTGCGCAAGGCGGGGTTCAACCGTCTTTCCCTGGGGGTGCAGTCTATGGACGACGCGCTTTTGCAGACCATCGGACGCATTCACACCCGGCAGCAGGTACAGGAGGCCGTGGCGGCAGCCCGGAAGGCGGGATTCAAAAATCTGAGCCTGGACCTGATTTACGGGCTGCCGGGGCAGACCATGGAGGGATGGGAAAAGACCCTGTCCGATGCAGTGGGCCTGCACCCGGAGCATCTGTCCTGCTACGGGCTGAAGCTGGAGGAGGGCACGCCGCTGTACCGGCGGCAGGGGGAGCTGACCTTCCCGGACGAGGATATGCAGGCGGATATGTACTTATATGCCGTGGAGTTTTTGAAGCAGTGCGGCTATGAGCAGTATGAGATTTCCAACTTCGCCAAGCCCGGCTTTGCCTCCCGGCACAACCTGAAATACTGGCTTATGCAGGAGTACGCCGGATTCGGGCCCGGGGCACACTCGGACTTCGGAAATGTGCGCTACGGCTATGCGCGGGACCTGGAGCGGTACCTGAAGGGAGAGCTGGTTCTGCAGGAATCGGAGACGGTGGACGCCGACGAGCGGGAGCGGGAATACCTGATGCTCCGGCTGCGCACGGTGCAGGGGGTGGATCCCCGGGAATTTGAGTATCGGTTCCGGCAGAGATTTGCGCCGCTGGCGGCACTTTTGCAGCAGTGCGCCCGAGAGGGGCTGGCAGAGCAGGACGGAAACGGCTGGCACCTGACGGCCAAGGGCTTCTTGGTGAGCAACCGCATTATCGGCCTGCTCCAGGATGAGCTGGCCCGGGAGAAAAACCGGCGGCTGGAGGCCGCAGCCCGGGGGGATTACCGAGTGGTGTAAAAAATACATAAGCTAAAAGGGAACGCCCGGGTGGGCGTTCCCTTTTTTGTGGGGGTGCGTTGGGTAGCGGGCGGACAGAGGCGTCCGCCCCTAGGGATAACAAGGAACTTTGTGCAAGTCCGGGAGCGGGGCGATGTGGGCATCGCCCCCTACGAAATCCTATCGGTAAACATTCCGTAGGGGCCGATGCCCACATCGGCCCGGTCGTACCAGCTTCCCTGTTATGCGTAGGACGGGGATGCGGATTGTCACGGGCGCTTTGCGCCCCCGCAATGACAGCGTTTTTTCACGAGGAGGGAAATGAAAAACGCCCCGCTTGGGCGGGGCGTGGGATTCCTTATGCTTTTCAGTTGTCGGTGCGGTGGCGCCACTCCAGCTCCTGATCCAAATCGTATTTCAGCTTCTTATTTTCCTCTACCAAATCGTCGTAGTGGCGGGACTGGACATAGTATTTCACAAAGGTGAAGGTGGCCTCGTTGAACTCCTCCTCCGTATACTCCGGCAGGAGGGAGCCGCCCTTGCGGCGCAGGCCCTGGACATTGATGACCACCAGGCGGCGGTGCTGCTCGGAGAGCTGGAACAGCTTCAGCTCCTGGGGTACCTCCAGCCCCAGGTCGAAGGTCTCGTTCACAATTTGCAGCAGGCGCGCCTGCTCGGGCTTGGCGGAGACGATGACGCCGTACTTCCCGAACAGCTTTTTCAAATAGTCTACGGAGACTTCCTCACGGGTGATGGTGCCCTTGCCGATGCCGGTGAGCATGGTGTTGGACAGGTTCAGGCTGACATAGACCTCCTGACCGGTCTTGGGATAGCTCATACAAGTACCTCCTAATTTAATATGTCCCATAGGGCCGCCGGAAACGGCCTTTTTTCTTGTGCTTTTACCGTACCACATTCCGGGTGGGATTGCAATAGGCATTCTGTTGCGGATGTGGATTTTATGCGAAAAAAGCTTTATTTTTTGCAAAAAATCCTGTTTTTATGATTCCAAATGTACCAAACAATACGAATCTGTCAGACCCCGGTGAGGTCGAAGGGCGGTGTGTATTCCTCCCGGGCGGAGGTGCGCTCCTGGGTGAAGCCGTCCGTGATGCCGCAGTTTTCCATGTAGCGGACCGCCCCTCGGTACTCCGCCGCCGTGACAGGACGGGCCAGGCTTCCCCGGGCCCCGGGCTGGGGCGTATACTGGCTCATCAGCGACACCAGCACCTCCCCGGGGCGGAAGGTGCGGGCGATCCAGTCCAGGCAGAGACGGGTATTCTCCGGATGGCCGGGAAGCACCAGATGGCGGATGAGGACGCCCCGCCGGAGAAGGCCCTTTTCCATAACACAGGGGCCAGTCTGGCGGAACATTTCCCGGATGGCAGCGGTAGCCACGGAAAAATAGTCCGGGGCGCAGGAGAGGTCCCGCGCCAGGTCTGCATCGGCGTATTTCAGGTCCGGCAGATATACCTGAACTTTCCCGTCTAATAGCTTCAGGGTCTCCACACTCTCGTAGCCGCCGCAGTTATATACCACCGGCACCGGCAGAGGTGGGTCCAGGGCGGGCAAAATAAACGGCACAAAGTGAGTGGGCGTCACCAGGTCGATGGTGGCGGCGCCCCGGGCGATAAGCTCCTCAAAAATCTCCCGCAGCCGGGAAGCGGACACGGGTCTGCCGAAGTTATCCCGGGAAATGGGGGCGTTTTGGCAGTAGGAGCAGCCCAGGTTGCAGCCGGAGAAGAACACGGTTCCCGCGCCCCGATGGCCGCAGAGCACCGGCTCCTCCCAGGGGTGCAGGGCCGCCCGGGCCACCACCGCCGTGGCGGGCATCCGGCAGAAGCCGCGGCCCTCCCTTTCCGTTCTTTCGGCCCCGCAGCGGCGGGGACAAAGCGTACAGATCATCCCTTTAAGGGCTTGAAGTCCGGGCCCAGGTCCCCGGCCATCCAGTGGCGGCGGCAAAGGCCGATATACTTATCATTGGCTCCCAGCACCACCTGGGCTCCCTCCTTGACCACACGGCCTTGCTCGTCAAACCGGGCGTTAAAGGCGGCTTTTTTGCCGCACCAGCAGATGGTTTTTACCTCCTCCAGCTTATCCGCCAGGACCAGGAGCTGATAGCTTCCGGGGAAAAGCTCCCCCTTAAAGTCGGCCTTCAGCCCGTAGCAGATAACGGGGATATTGCAGTCGTCCACCAGGTGGACCAGGTAGTAGACCTCCTCCTTGGTGAGGAACTGGGCCTCGTCCACAATGATGCAGGCGAATTTCTGCAGGTCGGAGTCTGCCATCTGCTGCATCTCGTGGAAGTAGATGCAGGGATGCTCCAGGCCGATGCGGGAGCGGACCATGTGGTCCCCGTCCCGGGTGTCCAGCTGGGGCTTCACCAAGAGGGTGTCCTGACCGCGCTCCTCATAATTAAACCGGGCCATGAGGGCGTTGGCGGATTTGCTGGAGCCCATGGCTCCGAATTTGAAGTAAAGCTGTGCCATTTACTTTATTCTCCTTCCCATTTTTGCAGGATGCGATTGGCTTTTTCAAAGGCGGAGGGGATGGCCTTTTGCCGGCGCTGCTCCTCCGAATACCACGACAGGTCCCCCTCGCCGGAAACCAGGACGGCATAGCCCTGCATCTGCCAGCGGACATGGGTGAATAGGTGGACGGCCTGCCAGGACTCCTCCCAATGCAGGGGCATAAGCCCCCAGGCGGCCAGCTGCCGGGCCGCCTGGGTCTCGGTGAGCAGGCCCGGCACATTGGGATACTCCCAAAGCCCCGCCAGGAGGCCGGTCTTGGGGCGCTGACCCAGGGCCACGGCACCGTCCGGGCGGCGCAGAAGAAACACGGTTTTTTCCTCCGGACGCTTGTCCTTTTTAGGGGCGCGGACCGGGATACGGGCCTGACTCCCCTCCCTTTCGGCGGTGCAGAGCCCCCGGAGAGGGCAGTCGGGGCAGCGGGGGGCGGCAGGCAGACACAGGGCCGAGCCCAGGTCCATAAGGGCCTGATTGAAGGCGCCGGGGCGATCCGAAGGAACCACCTCGGTCATCCAGCGGGTGATCTCTTTTTTGGTAGACTGCACATCCCGGTCCCAGCCGGTTATGCGGCTGGCAATGCGCAGAACATTGCCGTCCACCGCCGGGACGGGGAGTCCGAAGGCGATGGAGAGAATGGCTCCGGCGGTATAGTCCCCGATGCCCGGGAGGGCGATGAGTTCTTTATAGTCTGCCGGAAACACACCGGCGTAGTCCTCTGCCACTATCCGTGCGGCCTTTTGCAGATTGCGGGCGCGGCTGTAATAGCCCAGGCCCTCCCAGAGCTTCAGCAGCTCCTCCTCATCGCCCCGGGCCAGGTCCTGCACCGTGGGGTAGCGGGCCATGAAGCGCTGAAAGTAGGGTAGCACCGCGGCCACCCGGGTCTGCTGGAGCATGATCTCCGACACCCAGGTGCGGTAGGCAGACACCTCCTCCCGCCAGGGGAGGACGCGTCGGTTTTCGTCGTACCAGGTCAGAAGAGGGCTGACGATGGCTTGCAATTTTTCAATGTTTTGTTCCATAGCTTATTTCAGAAAACGGCGGGCATAGCCGCAGCGGCGGCACAGGTCCTCGGAGGGCCGGCGAGCGGCAAAGCCTGCGGCCATGGCGGCAGCTCGAGAGCTTCGGAGGATCTCCGGCAGGGCTTGGGTGAAGAGATTTCCCAGGGCGATGGTGCCCTCGCTATCCAGGCAGCAGGGGGTAACGGTGCCGTCGCACAGCACCGCAAGCTGCCGCGTGAGGCCGTGGCAGAAGTTGGCTCCGGTCTCCGGGGCGCTCAGATCCGGCCAGGCAAAGCGCTCCGCCCGCTCCAGGAAAAGATTCGGGGACAGGGTGCGGTTTCCACGGGCGTCTTGGGGCAGAGCTTCCGCATTTTGGCCGATTTGGTTGGATAGAAAGTTTATGATCTCGGCGTTGCAGCGCTGGGCGGCGCCTTCGTTCCACAGGCGCAAGGCGCAGAGGGTGCCCTTTTGAGATAGGGGTAGGACAGCGTCCCACACACCGCGGAGGTAATCGGACATATCGCCGCTTTGTGCGCTGCCCTCGAAGCTGTGGAGGGAGACGCTGAGCTTGTGAAGGCCCGGGGCGGCGAGAAGGGCATCCTTTTGCCGGGGCAGCAGGGTGCCGTTGGTGACCAGGCAGGTGCGAAAGCCCAGGCGATGAGCGATGGCAAGCAGCTCCGGCAGCTGCGGATGCAGCAGCGGCTCGCCCAAAACATGGAGATAGAGATAGTCGGTTTCGCCCCGGAGCTTTAGGGCCAGGGTCTCAAACTCCGCCGGGGTCATGGTGCGCGGAGGGCGACGGGTTCCGTGGCAGAAGTCACAGGAGAGGTTGCAGCGGTTGGTAATCTCGATGTAGATGCGGTTACGCATGGGCGGCGGTCCCTCCCCTGAGTATTGGTGTATAAAGCTTATTTTATCATATTTTGGGGCGGGGTGCAATGGGAGGTTGCAGGAGAGCACAGGGGTACGGATTGCCACAACCAGTGACTTCGGTCACTGGTCTCGCAATGACAGGTTTTTTGCAGGGGGTGCGGTGGTATGCAAAAAGGAGCGGCATTCTTTTAGAATACCGCTCCTTTTACACATTATATTTTTTGCTTTTTCAGTCCGTTATGAGGACATAGCTGCCGGTGGCGGGAGGCGTTTGGGTCAGCTGGACCAGCCGGGTCTCGGCATTGAAATCGGCGGGGAGGGTGGCGGTCAGGGCGGCCAGGTCCACGGTCTCGGGGTCCGCGTAGATGCGGTCAAAGAGCGCCAGGACCGCCGGGGTCAGGCCGCTGTTTTCCGGGGCGTTTTTCTCGATAGACACGGACAGGGCCGTGGTCTTGGGAAGGGTTTCCCGGAGGGCGGCGATGAGACTGGTGAGCACCGCCGGCTTATCCGTGCCGTCCGGCACCAGCATGGCGTCCATATTGCCCACGGCGGGCCAGCCGAAATTATCCAAAACGATCTCATCCACACCCAGATCCGCCAGGTCCTTGCAGACCTGCTTGAGATAAGCCTGGGCCGGGGCCTTGGCGGGGTCCAGCCAGCACTGGCTGCTGTAATCGTACCAGAGCCACTCGTCCCAGGTGCGCAGCAGACCCGCCTCATCCACATGGCTCTGGGCGTAGGCGGTGTCGCCGAAGGCGCTGATGCGGACCACCACATGCTTATCCGAGGCGGTGAGCTTCTTCAGATTCTCCGTGCTGACGGTGGAGCCTACGGTGCCCGATGCCTGGAAGGAGGGCTGATAGGTAAAGGTGCCGTCCGGGAGCTTTAAGGTGAGGACGACAGTCTTATCACTGCCGCTTATGAGGGCGGTGACATCCTGCTCCAGGGCGCTATCCGGCTGAGCGGTGGCATGAATGACCTCAATGGTGGGGCCCTGGGGCTCATCCCGGGTGAAGTCTACATCGTCGGGGTTGGGGCTGTCGTCGGAGGGCTTGGTCTGATCGTCTTTCTTATTCAAAAAGGGAAGATCCAGGTGGACCTTGCCGTTTTCATCGTAGACAAGGTGATTCTGGCAGTACAGGAAGGCGCCGCCTGCCAGCAGCAGAAGCACCAAAATGGGGATGAGTATTTTTTTCCAAAGCGGAGTCCGTCCGTGATAGCTATTATATCCCTTGGTGGCCATGAGGCACCTCCTTTTTGCGTTATCAGGGCTGGATGCTGTCCAGCAGGGCCACGCGCCGGGCGTGGCGGCCTCCCTCAAACTCGGTATTCAGGAAGACCTCCACCATACGACGGGCCAGGTTGGGGCCCACGATACCCGCGCCCATGGCGATGATATTGGCATCGTTATGGCGGCGGGTCATCTCGGCGCTGAGGCTGTCGGAGCAGAGGGCGCAGCGAATACCCTTCACCTTATTGGCGGCGATGGAAATGCCGATGCCGGTGGTGCAGATGACGATGCCCTTGTCGCATTCGCCGGAAGAGACCAGACGGGCCACCTTTTCACCGTAAATGGGATAGTCTACGCTGTCGGTATTATAGCAGCCCACATCCTCAAAGTCGATGTCGTGCTCCTCCAGCCAAATGAGGATGTCCTGCTTGAGCAGATAGCCGCCGTGGTCGCAGCCGATGGCAATTTTCATGGTGATGTCTCCTGTGTTCTTATAGTTTTTTGAATTCGGGCTTTCCACCGGTAAAGGTGGTAAAATACCGGAATCCGCAGTCCCGGAGAAGCTGCTGGCGCTCCCTTATAACGCAGCCCACATCCTTGGTCTCGTGGGCGTCGGAGCCCAGGGTGATAATTTCGCCCCCCATCTCCCGGTACAGACGCAGCAGGTCTGCGTCCGGCAGGGGCCGGTTTCCGCGGTTGGTATTACACTCGATGCCCACGCCCTTGGGAATGACGGTGGAGAAAATCTCCTGTACCCGGTCGCGCCAGGGGTCGAAGGTCAGGTCCATGTTCAGATGCTCCTTGAGATACCGCAGCGGCAGGGTCAGGTGACCCAGGACGCTGAAGCGGCCCCACCTGGCAATGGCTAGAACGCTGTCTAAGTAATCCTCGATGACGGCGGCATAGTAGTCGGGGCTCTTTCCCGCCTCCAGGAAGTAAAGGTCCAAACAATGGAACTTTTCACTACAAGTATGCACCGAACCGATGGAAAAGTCCAGCTTTTTTGCAGAATTCAGCAAAATTTCCGCTCTGTCGAAGGCCAGATTGGCCTCCCCCAGCTCCGCGCCCAGCTTAATGGACAGTTTATCGCCAAATTTATCCACCGCTTCCAAATATTGGGTCATGGAAGCGTCCCAGTCAAAGCTGTCCCGGGGCTCATTAGACCCCCAATAGATGGTGTCCACATGGTCGGTGATGCAAATTTCATCCAGTCCGGCCCGGAGGGCGGCCTCCGCCGCCTGGGACATGGTCATCTTGCCGTCGGGAGAGCAGGTGCTGTGTACATGGTAATCCGCTGCGTACATAGAGGCCTCACTTCTTCTTGAAAAAGCTCTTGCGCTTTTCGTAATTGTTTTCACCCAGGGTCTCGCTGAACCTGCGCAGAGCTTCCTTCTGCTCTTTATTCAGGCTGCGGGGCGTCTCAATGACCACGGTAACATACTGGTCGCCCCGGCCACGGCCATTGAGCACGGGAACACCCTTGCCCTTGAGACGGAACACGGTGCCGGTCTGGGTGCCCTCAGGGATGGAATACTTCACCTTGCCGTCGATGGTGGGGATCTCCAGCTCTGCGCCCAGCACCGCCTGGGTGAAGGTGATGGGGGCCTCGCAGAACACATCCACGCCGTCACGGCGGAAAATCTCGTGGGGCTGGACCATAACGGTGATGAGCAGGTCGCCTGCGGGACCGCCGTTTTTACCGGCGCCTCCCTGGCCCCGCAGAGAAATGGTCTGGCCGTGGTCGATGCCGGCGGGGATATTGACCTTGATGGTCCTGCGCTTACGCACGGCGCCGCTGCCGCGGCAGTCGGAACAGGGCTGGTGAATGAGACGGCCTGTGCCGCCGCACTTGCGGCAGGGCCCGTTGGAGGCGAACACGCCCATAGGGGTCTGGCGGCGGGTCTGAACGGTACCGGAGCCGTGGCAGTCGGGGCAAATCTCCGGCGTAGTACCCGGGGCGCAGCCGCTGCCCTTACAGGTGGGGCACTGCTCGCTGCGCTCGATGGTGACAGACTTTTCGCAGCCGAAGGCCGCCTCCGTGAAGCTGATGGAGACACTGGCCCGGATGCTCTCACCCCGCTGGGGGGCATTGGGGTTGCGACGCTGGCCGCCGAAGCCGCCACCGAAAAAGCTGCCGAATATATCGCCCAGGTCGCCGAAGTCAAAGCCGCCGCCATAGGCGCCGCCCCCGGCTCCCGCGCCGTAGTTGGGGTCTACCCCGGCAAAGCCGAACTGATCGTAGCGGGCCTTTTTCTCCGGGTCGGACAGGACCTCGTTGGCCTCATTGACCTCCTTGAACTTCTCCTCGGCCTCCTTATCGCCGGGGTTCATGTCCGGGTGGTACTTCCGGGCCAGCTTCTTATATGCTTTTTTAATTTCGTCTTCCGAAGCGCCTTTTTGAATGCCCAGCACCTCGTAATAATCTCTTTTTTCAGCCATACAATATTGCTCCTAACGCCACAAACAGGGACAGGTGATCCTGCCCCTAATTTGCGGTTTTTTGGTTACTTGTTCTGATCGTCCTCGTCAACCACCTTGTAGTCGGCGTCGTAGTACTGGCCGCCCTGGGCACCGGCATCGGCGCCGGGCTGCTGGGCAGCGCCGTCACCCTGAGGTGCCTGCTGCTGATACAGCTTCTCGCTCATCTTATAGAACTGCTGGGTCAGCTCCTCGGTAGCAGCCTTGATGGCGTCGCTATCCTCACCCTTGAGCTTCTCCTTCAGCTTGTCGATGCCGGCCTGGATGGGGGCCTTCTCGCTCTCGGGCACCTTGTCGCCCACCTCACTCAGGGTCTTTTCGGCCTGGTAGACCATCTGATCGGCCTGGTTGCGAATCTCCACCTTCTCCTTGATCTTGGCATCCTCGGCGGCATACTGCTCAGCCTCCTTGACGGCCTTCTCAATATCCTCCTTGCTCATGTTGGAGGAAGAGGTGATGGTGATGTGCTGCTCCTTGCCGGTGCCCAGGTCCTTGGCGGAGACATTGACGATGCCGTTGGCATCGATGTCGAAGGTGACCTCGATCTGCGGCACGCCGCGGCGGGCCGGGGCGATGCCGTCCAGGTGGAAGCGGCCCAGGCTCTTGTTGGCGGCGGCCATCTCACGCTCGCCCTGGAGGACATTGACCTCCACGGAGGTCTGGTTATCGGCAGCAGTGGAGAAGATCTGGCTCTTCTTCACGGGGATGGTGGTGTTGCGCTCGATCAGGCGGGTGCAAACGCCGCCCATGGTCTCAATACCCAGGGACAGGGGGGTGACATCCAGCAGCAGCAGACCCTTCACATCGCCGGTGAGAACGCCGGCCTGGAGAGCGGCGCCCATGGCCACGCACTCGTCGGGGTTGATGCCCTTGAAGGGCTCGCTGCCGGTGAAGTTCTTCACGGCCTCCACCACGGCGGGGATACGGCTGGAGCCGCCCACCATCAGGACCTTAGCCAGATCAGAGGGCTTCAGGCCCGCATCGCTCATAGCCTGACGCACAGGGCCCATGGTGGCATCCACCAGATGGCCGGTAAGCTCATTGAACTTAGCCCGGGTCAGGGTGACATCCAGGTGCTTGGGGCCGGTGGCATCGGCGGTGATATAGGGCAGGTTAATATTGCTGCTGGTGACGCCGGACAGCTCGATCTTGGCCTTCTCGGCGGCCTCCTTCAGACGCTGCATAGCCACCTTATCGCCGGAGAGGTCGATGCCGTCGGTGCGCTTGAATTCACTCACCAGGTACTTCATGATGCACTGGTCGAAGTCATCGCCGCCCAGGCGGTTATTACCGGCGGTGGCCAGGACCTCGATAACGCCGTCGTCAATTTCCAGA
>QWCE01004435.1_pt1 | contig 13911 bp, 7 predicted proteins | sample 1972531 | NCBI WGS metagenome assembly QWCE01 (sample SAMN09866716, study PRJNA288562) | Human gut metagenome isolate term4_stool, whole genome shotgun sequencing... | reverse complement strand
TTCAGTCCCGAGAACTGCCAACCGGCTTTTTCCGGGGTTAAATCCAATTCGAACTGGCCATTTTTTAACTGACCGTCGCGGAATAAATAATTTTCGTTATCACTCATAGCAAACCTACCGTCTCGTCTACGGCCTGCGCCACATCGCCGCCGGCCGGGAATAATAGTGAACGACCGATGACCAACCCGAGTACATTGGGCAGCCGCAAAGCTTTACCCCATGACTCCCTAGCGGCATCGGGATCCTTAGATACTTCTCCCCCTAGGATCAAAGAGGGAAGTGTAGTAGCTTCCATGACGCGTTCCATCTCGGCAACGCACGGAAGTTTTAGCCAGGTGTAGGCACTGGTACGCCCCAGCCCGGCTGCAATCGCCATCGACTTGATAACAGCTTCCGGGGTGAGGACGTTGCTAACCTTTTCAGCCGAGCCTTCCGAAATAAACGGCTCAACCATCGCCATGAGTTTGCGCTCTGCCAGTTCATCTATGGCGCGGGCGCTCGCCTGCAAGGTGGAGACGGTGCCGGCATCTGCATAGTTGATCCGGGTCAGCATTTTTCCCCCGGCTAAACCGGCATCTTTCACGCCCTGGGCATCATAGCAGTTGAAACGGTCATCCATTCCAAAAGTAGCCCCCGCTAGTCCGGCGCGGTTCATGGATCCGAAAACTACTTTATTGTCGAGAGCGCCTAGCAGCGCCAAGTCCTCGATCATATCGGCGGTTCCCAAGAACCCGTTTACTCCCGGTCGCGAGAGCGCCTCACAGCAGCGCGCCAGCAGCTCTTCCCGGTCGGCCATCGCGGAGGGATCATCTCCGGCTGCCAGCGCCCCGCGTGCCGGGTGATCGCAAGCAATCACCATCAGTTTTTCAGGTTTACCGTCTTTTCCTTGCAACGCTTCTTTCAGGCTGGGACGAGGACGGTTTTGCAGAGTTTTCGCTATCCGTTCCGGTTCAAAGGTACGGATTTCTGCCAGTTTTGAGATTAGCTGCCCCATCGTCCTACCTCTTAGTAACAATCGGAGCGGACTGCGGGTTCTTGGCGATCATATCTAAGATTTCCGGTTCCGAAGGCATCGCCGTGGAGCATTCCAGACGGGAACTTACAATCGCCCCGGCGGTGGAGGCCGCCGAAATAATCTGCGGTAGCTCCCAGCCCGAGAGCAATCCGTGACAGAGCGATCCTCCAAACGAATCGCCCGCGCCCAGGCCGTTAGTGACTTTCACCGGAGTTACGGGGACTTCAATCCGCTCTTCCCGGGTCTTACATAAGGTTCCCAGGGGCCCCTGCTTAACGACTGCGATTTCTACTCCCCGCTCCAGGAGGGCGTCGGCGGCGCGATCCGGCTCGGTTTCTCCGACTGCGATACGGCATTCTTCTTTATTGCCAACCGCTACCGAAACTTTCTCTAACATTCGTTCCACTTCGCGGTGAGCGGTTTCTTCATCGCTCCAGAAAGTAGACCGGTAATCCAGGTCGGCGATAGTCCATTTGCCTGCCTCTGACAAATCCCGCAGATCGAGGGCGTGGTGGTGGGCACTGCGCGAGGGTTCTTCGGATAGGCCGGTAACGGAAATCCAAAATATCCTGGCGTTTTTCACGGCATCCTCAGGAATATCTGCTTCCGTTAGCTCCAGGTCAGGGGTCGAGGGCTCCCGGTAGAAATAGAGAGGGAAATCGTCGGGCGGGAAAATCTCGCAAAACGTTACCGGGGTGGCAAAGTTGGGATTATCCACCACATAGGTGTCATACACCCCCAAAGACCGCATCTCGGAACGCACGAATTTGCCGAAAGGATCTTTGCCCACTCCGGTGATAATCGCGGAAGAATGGCGCAGCTTTGCGGCTGCTACCGCGACGTTCATGGGACTGCCACCCAAGAATTTTCCGAATTGTTCAACTTTTTCTAGCCCTACTCCGGTCTGCAACGGATAAATGTCTATCCCTGAGCGCCCGATGGTGAGCACGTCTACGGCCGGCATCTTGAAACTGTTCATACCAGCGATCCCCTTTTTTACATCGTTGTCGACTACATCGTCAGCGCCGCTTGCCTGGCTATCGCAAACTTGTAACGCTTTGTAATGACATTCTACCAAAGTTCTGAAGTGAGGGGAAGCCTGAAATTCAAATTTCGAGACTTAGAATCACAGTGCGGGTGACAAAAATCAATTACATACCGTTAACAAAGGGGATCTCAAACGTTAATTTTGGGTGTATTCTACATTAATGTAATAGCCATATAACAATAAGCGCTATTGTAGCCTCAACGCACCTAGGAAGGAGTTCCCCCATGGCAACGCTCAAAACCTACGTAACTGATATTGAGCTCGACCATTCCTCTCCCGTTCCCCTGTACCACCAGATTTCTGAACCCATCAAGGAGTTAATCCTAGACGGCACTATCCCGCCGGGAGCAAAACTTGAAGATGAGTTATCGATGGCCTCGCGCCTAGGAGTATCGCGCCCTACTGCCCGCCGCGCCCTGCAATCGCTAGTTGATTTACGCTTGGTGGTACGCAAACGCGCTGTAGGCACTATCGTTGCCCCTAAAGAAATACACCGTCAGGTTAAACTCTCTTCCCTCTACGACGATTTAAAAGACTCGGGACAAAAGCCCACCACCAAAGTTATTTCTTATGAGGAGATCGAGGCTAGCAAAGAGATAGCAGAGGAGCTGCGCCTTGAAGAAGGGCAAACAGTTATCAAAGTTGTCCGTTTGCGTCTGGCCAACGGTGAGCCGCTAGCGATTATGACTAACTATCTTCCCTCGGAAGTAGCCCCCACTGAAAAAGAACTACGTTCAGGTGGCCTTTATGACGCAATGCGTAGCCATGGTCACGAAGTGGTTAGCGCCTCGCAAACCATTTCCGCCCGCAAAGCCAGCAGCGAGGAAGCAGAAACCCTGCAAGAATCGCGCGGAGCTGCAATTTTGAGTATGCGACGCGTCTCTTACAACCAATCCGGGGTTCCCATTGAAATCGGAGACCACGTTTATCGCGCCTCTCGATATCACTTCACCGTCAGCCTTTAGTGACGAAGCTCACTCCCTCTTTGCTCTATTGTCCTGTCAAAGTCTTGACGCTCTAGGTTTTTCCCCTTAACCTGGAAGGGAACCGGCACCGAAGGCGGTGTCCATTGAAGAACTAAGGAGACTCAATGACCGAGATTAAGATGACCCCCGGTCCCCTGCTAGATGCAGCCAAGAATTCGAAGACCGCACTGTGGAACGATTCTTCCGATCTGGAAGAACTACGTCAGTCGATCTCTTGGGGCGGAGTAGGTGCGACCTGCAACCCAACCATTGCTTACACGACTATTTCCAAGCACCTCGACATCTGGGCTCCCCGCATCAAAAAGATTGCCGAGAGCATGCCCACCGCCACCGAATCCGAAATCGGTTGGCAAGCTGTTAAAGATATGTCCATTGAGGCCGCTAAGCTACTAGAACCAGCCTTTGAAGCCTCCAATGGCCGTAACGGTCGCCTCTCGGTGCAGACCGATCCGGCGAACTACCGCAACGCCAAGGCACTAGCCGACCAGGCAGTAGAGTTCTCCGAAATGGCTCCCAACATTGTGGTAAAAGTACCTGCCACCAAGACTGGGATTGAAGCTATCGAAGACGCCACCTACCGTGGCGTATCCATGAACGTAACCGTATCCTTCTCCGTTCCCCAGGCAGTTGCCTCCGGAGAAGCCATTGAGCGCGGTCTGAAACGGCGCGAAGCTGAAGGCAAAGACATCTCCACGATGGGTCCAGTCGTAACCTTGATGGTTGGCCGTCTCGATGACTGGCTGAAGATTTGCGCCAACCGCGACAAACTGGTGCTAAACCCTGGACACCTCGAATGGGGCGGAATTGCTGCCGTCAAGAAGGCTGCCGCCGAGTTCGAAAAACGGGGCTTGCGTTCCCGCATGCTAGTTGCGGCCTTCCGTAACACCATGCAGTACACCGAGCTAGTCGGTGGCGACATCGTGATTTCCCCGCCTTTTGCTTGGTCCAAGCGGATCCAAGAGTCCGACTACCAGTACGAGCCACGCTTCGAAGAACCGGTAGCAGATGAAATCATGGAAACCTTGATGAAGGTGGAAGATTTCCGCCGCGCCTACGAAGTAGATGGCATGAGCGTCGAAGAGTTCGACACCTTCGGCCCCACGGTGCGTACCCTACGCGGGTTCCTCAAGTCCAATACGGATCTGCAGGAACTGGTACGCGACGTGATTTTGCCGGCGCCGAAAGAAAAGTAGTTCCGTGCGGTGAAATAACAACTAAATAGCCTTAACGGCCGGGGACGAGTTTTCTCGTCCCCGGCCGCTTTACCACCGCAACACTGCCTTACACAGCGACAAGGGTAGACAAAAGGCGGGGTCGGAATTCTCCGACCCCGCCAATTGCTTTATGGCTCAATTGCGTGAAAAGCACGCAGCCACGTTAATCCTTAACGCTCAACCTTTGCCAAAATGTCGCGCGCGGAAAGAATCAAGTATTCTTCCCCGCCGTACTTGACCTCGGTACCGCCATACTTGGAGTAAATCACGCTGTCGCCCTCGGCAACATCCATCGGAACCCGGTTACCCTGGTCATCAACGCGACCCGGTCCCACCGCGATTACTTTACCTTCCTGCGGCTTTTCTTTAGCAGCGTCGGGGATAACCAGACCTGAAGCGGTCTTTTGTTCCGCTTCTGCCTGCTGAATCACGACGCGATCTTCTAACGGCTTAATGGAGACTGACACTGCAGACCTCCCTTTCTTTTTCCAAAAACTTTTCGGTTTTAGTACCGGAACTTTGACGTCGCGGGTTGCCAGATTTCCGGTGCCAGTCTGGAGTCTGGTAACTCCAAATGCACTATTTAGCTTAAGTGTATTCTGGCACTCAATCAAGCTGAGTGCCAGGTTTAGCTTACGCCCTCGGCGAATCCGGATATTTCCCGCTTCAACATTGCGAAACGACCAGGAGGCCAGCTCGGTTAAACTAAAAATGTTAGAGGGGAGAAAACTATGGTTACTGCCAAGCCGCTACTAAGTTACCCGCAGCTGCGGCAGCTAATCGCGCATTTTCCACCAGTAGAGGATCCGATGGTGGCAGCACTTACCACCCAAACCGGTTGGCAGCTTTTAAAAGAAAACCCCGCACCAAACCCCTCCGAAGCAGCTGCTATCGCTAAGCACCTGCGTAGGCGCCACCCGGCGAATCTAGTGTCCTCCCTGCAAACCCAATGGAAACTGCGGGAGAGAGCCCAGGAAAAAATGGGGAGCGCGGAGGCCAGGAACTGTCTCTTCACCCGCGACGGGCTCGAACAGGCTACCCGGAAAAATGTGGCCATGCAGCGAGCTAAACGTTTTGCGGCCGCTGGCGTCACCACCCTGATGGATCTGGGGTGCGGGATTGGTGCCGACTCGCGGGAACTGGCACGCATCTGCCCAGATTTTTGCGCAGTCGACCAGAGCCCGGCGGCTGCCACCTGTGCGGCGATTAACCTCGCTGACCGGCCAGGAGCCCAAGTTCTATGTGCAAATGCTGAACAGGTTGTCACGCAGAAAAATCTGCCCGCCCTGTTTGTAGATCCGGCACGCCGCACCGCTATCGGACGCGTCCTCTCCCCTGCCGCCTGGTCCCCGCCCTTAGGGACAGTGTTGGAATGGGGAAAACGCGCACCCTATCTAGCAGTAAAAATAGCGCCAGGTATTGATCTCGCTAACCTGCCAGCTGGCTACCACGCCCAATGGGTGAGCGTGGCGGGCGACCTGGTGGAGTGCGCCCTCTATTCGCCCGGCCTTGCTCCGGAAGGAGCCGGACGCTCGGCACTAATCATTTCTCGCGGCCGGGTAACACAATACCGCTGCGCTAGTGCCCGCAATCCGGGAGAAAGCCACGTGCAGGTACGGCAGGCAGCTAGCTTGGGGAACTATCTTTTCGATCCCGATCCTGCCATTATTCGCGCCGGAATCTTGCCTGACATTTGCGAACGTTTAGAGGCTGCGCCAGTATCTAGCGGAATCGCTTACCTGACCGGCACAACTCTTCCTACCAGCAAAGACACCTCGGCACTGCGCTGCTACCAAATAGTGGAAAACTTGCCTTTGAAAACCAAGATGGTTAGCTCGTACTTACGCTCCCGCCAGGCTACCCGCTTGGATATCCTAAAACGGGGAGTCGCCCTCGATATTGCTTCTTGGCGCAAAAAAGTAATGCCCAAAAAGCAACGCGACTGGACTCCGCGCACCGTAACCGTAGCGCTAACTCGGGTGGGCGGAGCGCACCGCTGCCTAGTGTTAGAGGGCGCGGGGAAAACCTCAGGACGATAGCCCGGCGCTTCCTGCCGGCTGCCCGGTCAGACGCCGATAGGGTTATCGGCGGGGCTCCACATCATCGGGTGGCTCGACCGTCACGGACGGTTCATCCGGATCTGACTTTTTCGCCTGCGAACGCTCGTGTAGACGTTGCTGTGCTTGCTTGGCGTATTCGCGTCCCTTTTCTACTGCCTGCTCGGCGTATTCACGCCCTTTTTCCGCCGCCTGTTCCATATAGGGACGCGCCTTCTCCATGGTTTCTTCCGCATACTCGCGGCTTTTCTCTGCCGCCTGCTCTACGTAGGGGCGAGACTTTTCTACCGCTTGCTCTACATAGGGACGCGCTTTCTCTAGGGTTTCTTCCGCGTATTCGCGTCCCTGTTCTACTAAGGGTTTAATCCGGTCGGCGGCTTTTTCAGCAGCTTTTTCAAATTCCGGGCGCATCTGTTCAAATGATTTCGCCATATTTTCTTTCACCTTTCGATAGATGCTTTCGGTTTCTACCCTTTTTCCTTGGGTATTATTGCTTGCGGTCTGGGATTTTTCCGTATTTTCCGAGATAGGAGCCATATAAATCTGGGTGAGCGCCATCTGAGAGTCAGGACCGAAATCTGTCGGCGAGGGCGGCATTCCTGCTTTCACTAGCGCCTCGCCTAGGGCAGCGATTTGAGCCCCATTGTCGGTACAAAAACGAATCGGAGGAATCCGCACGGTAATCCCAGCAGCTTCGGCGCGCTGGGTGAGCAGTTCACGCAAACGCGAGTTAGCGGAAAAACCGCCACCTACTACGATTTCGCGGCAATCAAAAGCCTGAGCCGCCTGTACCGCTTTCTTGGTCAGGGAATCATTTACCGCCTCGGAGAATCCGGCGCAAATGTTTTCCCGGTTGATAGTTTCCCCCGCAGCCTCTAACCCCTCAATATAGCGGGCAACCGCAGTTTTTAGACCCGAGAAAGAGAAGTCATAGCGGTGACGCTCTTTGTCTTTACCGGCTGCTAGTCCCCGCGGGAAACGGATAGCTTTCTTGTCCCCCGCCTGCGCCAAGCGGTCAACATGCGGACCTCCTGGATAGGGTGTATTCAGCAGACGCCCTACTTTATCGAAAGCTTCCCCGGCGGCATCATCAAGCGTGCCCCCCAGTTCCGTAATATCGCTGGCGAGGTCGCGTACCAACACCAGGTTCGAGTGTCCACCCGAGCAGATCAGCCCGATAAAAGGAGGATGAAACTCCCCCTCTACCAAGGCATCTACCGCCAGGTGTCCGATTACGTGGTTTACGCCGTACAGCGGTTTATCTAAGGCTAGCGCCAAGGCTTTAGCCGCCGAAATACCTACGGTCAGCGACCCCACTAGTCCCGGGCCAGCCGCGCAAGCAATCGCGTCTACCTCGCTTAACGCTACCCCTGCTTGTTCACAGGCAGCCTGCAAGGTGGGCAGGAAAGATTCCAGGTGCGCCCGGGACGCAATTTCGGGAATGATTCCCCCGTAACGAGCATGTTCATCCATCGAGGTGGCAGTACAATCTGCTAATAGTTTTCCCCCGCGCACCAGCGCCACACCGGTTTCGTCACAGGTAGATTCGATTCCCAGGATCAGCGGTTCACTCATAGTCTCCATTTTAGCCACACCCTGGATTTGCGACCTAACGATATCGCGTCTAGCTGTAATAACTCTGTTTGAATAGCATCCGGTCATTACTTCCACTGACAACGTGACTTTACCTAAAAACAGGACATTGGACTAGAAAATCAGGATATTGCCTGGAAAGGACTTAGTCCAGTATCGGCTCGGCACGCCCAAAAACTCTACGATTTCTTTGGAATGAGGGCGTTTTCTCGCGTTCGCAGGTAACAACGATATTGGGGATAACCCTCTCCCCGCCTCTGAACTTTTGCGAAAACTCCTGACCGCCTCCCTAATCAGCAAAATGAAAGGCAAAGGAACAGGCAAGTACCGTTTCACTCCTCCTCAGCCCAAGGGCGGAGCTAACTAGCTTTCTTCTCCCACCGAAGTAGCAAAGTTTGCATGTTGCATTTGTAGGCTACTGCCCAACATTTGCAACGCTTAATCGCAAGTTCAAAGAATTACTTCCTGGGAACGGGATGGGGTATTAGCCCGGTATTAGCGCCGTGATATAAACCGCTACTGGAGGCTGGCAAAGACAGAGCAGTAAGTAAAAAGGTGGGGTCGGAGATTTATCTCCGACCCCACCTTGAAGTTTTAGCGAACCGCTAATTCTTTTCAGTGCCACAGCTGTTAGCTGTCATGAAACCTCTGAAAAGAACTGTTTGATATCGCTTTAGCTTTGCCGGCGTCTGGCGGTCAAAGTACCCATGCCAGCGAGGGTTAACGCCAATGCCAGCAGGGACAATCCCAGGATGGGAGCACCGGTCTTTGGTAGACCCGAACCGGGCACCACATCTTGCGACTCACGAGCAGCCGACCGGATAGTCACCTTGGTTTTAACTTTGGTGCTACCGGGCTTCTTGGCTCCATCCGGTGCAGTGTAGTCAATCGAAATAGTGACTTTTTGACCAGTTACTATCTCGGTTGGAGTACCACTAATCACGCAAGCGGAGCGTTTTGCGTCCCACTTAATGCTTAAGCCTTGAGGTAGCCCCTCGGCTTTGCAGCTAGTGATTGTGGCTTTACCAGGATTATCTACCGGGACAATCACCGGGGTTAGCGGTTTATCTTTCTGCCCCTCAATGTTGGGAATAACCGGGACGCTGGGCGCTAGAGCGCAACCGTTCTTATCGACTGCGGCACCTTTCGGGGTGTTAGCGCATTTGTCCTGTTTGTCAGCTACTCCGTCACCGTCACCGTCTTTTGCAGGATCGGTAATAGTAACAGTGGTTTCGCCACTTGCTTTCCCGCCAGGATGCTGATCGGTCTTATCTTGCGGAGTGTAATCGACAGTAATCGTAACTTTCCCGTCGGTTACCTCTTCAGTGGGGGTACCACTGATTACGCAGGCTTGTTTACCTTCGTTCCATTCGATAGTTAGACCGGCAGGTAATCCGGTGGCCTGGCAAGCGGTGACCTTGGTTTTACCGGGATTCTTTACCGGCACATCAACCGGGTCGATGGCTTTACCTTTTTCCCCGGTAATCTTAGGAGCGTCCGGCAAGCTGGGAGCCACTGAGCATCCATTCTCGTCTACCTTGGCATCTTGCGGGGTTCCGGCGCATTTGTCTTTATCGTCGGCAACACCGTCACCATCATCATCACCTGGTAGGGCAATCATGAACTTAGCAGTCACCTTATCGGTAGTGCCATCCTTATAGGTGACTTTCACCGGGATCTCGGTGTTTCCTTGAGCTGGTTTATCCCAGGTAATAATCCCGGTCTTAGCATCAATGGAGACTCCCTCTGGCGCGTCCTCGCCTAAGGCGAACTTGGTTCCTGCCGGAGCCGTAGCTTTCTCGTCCTTATCTTTGGTGGTTACTTCATCAAAGACCGGAGCAGCAGAAACTGCTGGCTTCCCTACCTGACCATTTACATCAGCATAGGAAGGATCCCAACGGTCAGCTAGAGTACAACCGAACTCGTCTACCTTATCTTTATCGGCAGCCGGAGTTCCCGGACATAAATCATCCCCAGCTTGCGGGTTCTCCGGATCAACCGGATCCGGCTTACCGTCACCATCTTTATCGGTACGAACCTTTACGGTCACGGTAGCGTTATCTGCCGAGTTATCCGCATAGTTCACCTTCACCGGAACAGTAATTTCTTCACCGTTCTTAGCGGTATCAGGAATATTCAACGTAACCTGCCCGGTTTTAGCGTCAATACTTGCCCCTTCAGGAGCATTATCGCCAAGGACGTACCGAGCGGTGTCGGGAACGTTCTTATCTCCCGTTTGCGAGGCTTTAACGCTTTCGCCTGGTTTCCCAGTTACTGCCGGGTATGCCGGGTTGTAGCGATCAGCATCAGTCAGGTTGTCTTTAATAGTTACGCTGGTCTTACCTTGAATATCACCACCGGGGTGGTCGGCTGATTTATCTACCGGTTCAAAGCTGACCGTGACGTTCACGTCCTTACCAGGATCCACTATCTCGGTGGGGGTACCGCTGATTACGCATGCTGTCCTCTCTTTGTTAAGGGCAATGGTTAGCCCTGCCGGCAGCCCTTCGGCTTTGCAAGCAGTAAGTTTGCTCTTTCCGGGGTTATCTACCGGGACAGTAACCGAGGCAATCGGGCTATCCTTTTCACCTACAATCGGGTCAATCTTGCCTACTGTAGGCGGTACAGAGCACCCGTCGTTGTCTACCGTTGCGCCTTTAGGAGTTCCCGGACACTTGTCCTCGCCAGCAACCGGGTTGGCCGGATCCTTCGGATCAGCAACCCCGTCACCATCATCATCCTTAGCCACATAGACACTACCGCTCTTCTTAACCGTGCCAGTATCTTTAGCCCCATCAGGATGCTTAAAGCCAACAGTTAGATCCACCTGCTTATCAATACTCTTCGTAGGAGTACCACTAATAACACAAGCAGATGACGCCGCATCGAACTTAACAGTCAGACCAACAGCCGTCAGCTCCTCAGCAGAACAAGACAAATCAGTAGCTTTACCATCATTAGTAACCTTCACACTCACAGGAGAAATAGCCTTACCAACCATTCCCTTAACCTTGAAATCACCAACAACAGGAACTACCGCACAACCATTAGCATCAACCTTAACGCCCGCAGGAGTAACAGCACACTTATCAGCAGCATCCGGAACCCCATCACCATCAGAATCCTTAGCAGGATCAGTAATAGTAGCAGTCGTATTCACCGGGATACTACCAGCAGGATTGCTAGTGTCATCACCGTCTTTCGGATCATAATTCACATTAATAGTAACCGCTTTGTCCTTAACTTCCTCACTAGGAGTACCACTAACAACACAAGCCTTCTTCTCCGCAGAGTACTTAACACTCAAACCAGCAGGCAAAGAATCAGAACTACAAGTAACAGCAGCCATACCCGGATTATCAACCGGAACCACCACTACCTCACTAATCTCCTTACCCTTCTGCCCACTAATAGCAACCGGAGTACCAACCGTCGGCTTCACCGCACAACCATTAGCATCAACCTTAGCGCCCGCAGGAGTACCAACACACTTATCCTTAGAATCAGCAACCCCATCATTATCGCCATCGGCTTCAGCGCTAATAGTTGCTTTAGCAGTGCCAGTAGCATCTCCGCCGTCATGCTGGTCAGTCTTATCAACCGGCTCGAAACTGACTTTAACAGTCACCACTTTATCCTTGGCCTCCTCACTAGGAGTACCAGAAATCACGCAACCATCTTTTTGCTCATTCAAAGCAATAGCCAAACCCGCCGGCAAACCATCAGCCTTACAAGCAGTCAGCTTAGCTTTACCAGGATTATCAACCGGAACATTCACCGGAGTGATTTCCTTATTAACCTGACCAGTAATATCCGGAACCTTACCCACAGAAGGCGCAGCCGAGCAGCCATCGTTGTCTACTATTGCGCCTTTAGGAGTACCAGCACACTTATCCTTCGAATCAGGAACAGTATCACCGTCACCATCGGCAGGTTTGGTAACCGTCACCTTGGACGTATCCAAGGTCTTGTCCCCATCCTTAACAGTAACCGTAATCTCGGTACCAGGCGTAGCAGCGGCAGGAATAGAAACCTTGACACTACCGTCCTTCTCAACAGAGCAGGCCGCATCATGATCAGCAGAACACTTAACCGAGTCCGGCAACTCACCATTCTTCGGATCATTAATCAAGGTCACATCCGTACCCGGATCACCACTACCATCACCCCAAGCCGGGCAACCATTATTAGAAGACGAACCGGCAATTCCAGGACACTTGTCGGAAGCGTCCGGGACACCATCACCATCGGCATCGGTATCGACTTTCTGAGTTACTTCCAGCTCAACAGTGTCGGTAACGGTGCGAATAACCGCTTTACCGTCAACTTGCTCTTCAACCTGGTATTGAACTTCCAGAGTATGTTTACCAATTGCAGCCTGTTTGGTGACAGTTACCGTCCCGTCTTGCGCGAGAGTTATCCCCTCTACCGCTTGCTTAAGCGTAAAGTCTTTGGCTTTAGCTCCGTCGGGCATTCCGGCCACGCTCAAAGAGGTAGTTTGATCATCGCTGTTAGCATCCACCGCGAACTTATCTTTTGCAAGAGACAAATCCAGGATCGACAAAGTGTCCTCGAACGGGATTGTCAATGGCTGGAACTGTTGATCTTTAGCCTCACTGTTATCGGCTTTAATCGTGCCGGTGGCAGTAGCTAAAATGCGTACATCATAATTACCGGCCTTGGTGGGAGTACCCACCAGTTTCCAGCCGTCAACCACTCCATCTTTATTGGTGGTGGTCTCAACCTTCCAGCCTTCCGGTAGCGGTTTATCATCCGCAGTGGTGAAATTCCACTGGACATCGACCTTCTTTGGATCAAAAATCGGCAGAGAACCGGTTGCTTTTTCGCCCTCGATAATGGTTACATCAGTACCATCCGGATACGGCTTTCCAACCTGTCCCCACGGGAAAGTCGGCTGGTCGGTTACGTAGGCAGTAAACCCGTCAACGCCAATTGGTTGCGAAACCGCGACCCCATCGGGATTAACTTTAGTCATTACCGCAATATAGGTAGTGGTTTCCTTTAAATCACTAGGCACAGTGAAAGGACAATCTGGAATTTGCCCTTTGACATCGGCTGCCGAAAGTTCACACTCCTTAAGAACTGTTCCTACCGAGTTCGAACCGGCGTTGTAATCGGTAGTCCACACAATCTTGTATTTACCGGAAGTAGCTAAAGCCCCCTCGTATGGCAGTCCACCGGTATTAGTGTGCGCAGTATCCCCAGGTTTCGCCCAGTTAGAAGTAGCGTCATAGGGCGTAACGTCGAAAGAAATCATGTTCGCACTGATACCAAAATTGGTATTCGACTGGTTGCTATAAAGCGTAGTGCCATGGGTATCCCAGCCACCAGAGCTATTGGGAACCCAGCCACCGCCTTGGTTAGCCATATCAACTTGACCCCAACCGGTGAAGTTGTTGTACATATAGGGACCGACCGCTATCGCGCCCTCGGGTACATCCTGTACAGAGACATACAGCCAGTCGCGGTTAATATGCTTCGGGTTCTTCTTGTCACCAATATGAACGACATGGGTATTAACCCAGGAGCCTTTTTCATAGGTGGGAGCCAGAGTATGCCAACCATATTCGCTGGCTTTATCGTGGTTTACTTCCCCTTCACCCTGAAAACAGGTGTTGTCAGGAGTTACTTTTGAATCGTATCCGCATTTGTCCCAAGATTCACCCCAGGTTCCCCGGAACTGAATCGCATATTCGCCATCGCTATTGGTTTTAGCCCAAGCAGTCTCGGCATACCATTTTTCTGCGCCCTCAGCCTGTATCTGCTCTTTAATCCATTCTTGTAGAGCCGCTTCTTTCTTCCAGTCCCAGCCGGCTCCGCGGACTTTTCCGCTACCATCGGCTTCCATTCCAGCGTCCTTCATTTTTTCGCTCTTCGGAGCATCGCTGTGAATCTTGGCAACCGCATAATCGGATAGGTAGGTGGCTTTCACCACCATATTAGGAGCCGGATTATCGCCCTTCTTTGGATCGTACCC
>QWCE01005664.1_pt1 | contig 13921 bp, 13 predicted proteins | sample 1972531 | NCBI WGS metagenome assembly QWCE01 (sample SAMN09866716, study PRJNA288562) | Human gut metagenome isolate term4_stool, whole genome shotgun sequencing... | reverse complement strand
AGATTTTGAGGTATTTGACAGTATGGCATTATGTGAGCAGATTGTATCCATTGATGTAAATGTCCAGATTGAGAGGGTAGTTGCTTCAATTTCAGATACAGAACTACTTGATAAGATTACAGAATGTGTAAAAATCCAGATTGGGGCATATGAAAAGTACAATTAAATATTACCGGGGCATTTGCTCCGGGTTACATAGCCACCTGTATTCTATGGGTGGCATTTTTACTGAAAGGGGGATAGATTTTATGACAGCAGAAGAATACAGAGCACTATTAGATGTGGATTTTAACAATGTAAAAATAGAAGATCTGACTGATATTAGAAAAATTAAAATAGATAAAAATCAGCCACAGAGTAAGAGGCAGGCACAGTTCTTAAAACAGGTGGGAAATCCATATATGCTGCGTCGTGGAAGTATGATGATTAAGGTAAGCTTTGCGAATAATGGACTGTCGATGGAACAGGCATTTGAAAATCTGCTTTTGAATGTCTGAAAATTTGTGGTGGAATTTCAAAGTGATATGTGCTATGATGTTTTTGGTATAAAAATTCTAAATTAGTGCATATCACCTTATTGAAAAGTTATCTTCTAACTTAAACAACAATAGGAGGATGTGCATATGAGTCAGATAAGTCAGATCAAAAAGATCTATCATGCAGCCATCTATGTTCGTTTATCGAAGGAAGATGGCGCTGTTGCTTCACATGAAAAAACTGAGAGTAACAGTATCGCAAATCAGAAATCACTGATTAGAGATTTTCTCGAAAACAAAAATGATATTGAGGTTGTGCAGGAGTATGTTGATGATGGTTTCAGCGGCTCTAATTTTGAGCGACCGGCATTCCAGATGATGCTTGAAGATATTAAGAAAGGCAAAATTGATTGCGTTGTCACTAAGGATCTGAGCAGATTCGGAAGAGAATATATAGATTCAGGTATGTATATTGAGCGATTATTCCCTGCTATGGGAGTAAGATTTATTGCAATCAATGATGGTATTGATTCCGGAGAGGCAAAGTCGCAGTCAGATGAGATTATTATTCCATTCAAAAATCTTATTAATGATGCTTACTGTCGTGATATTTCAATTAAGATACGTTCACATCTTGAAATTAAGAGAAAGCAGGGAGATGTAATCACGGCATTTGTGCCATATGGATACAAAAAGAATGATAAAGATAAGCACAAACTGGAAATTGATGTATATGCAGCAAATGTTGTGAAAGATATTTTCAGAATGAAGTTGCATGGAAAAAGTCAGGATGCAATTGCATGTGAACTTAATTCATCAGGAATACTTCCACCGGCTGAGTATAAAGCAAGCACAGGAAGCAATTATCAGACATGCTTTAAGACAAAAGAAAAGTCGGAGTGGACTTCAGTCATGGTAAGGAGAATCCTTACAAATGAGGTTTATATAGGTAATCTCGTACAGGGAAAACAGACAACACCGAATCACAAGGTCAAAAAGACCATAATCAAAGAAAAATGCGAATGGATAAGGATTGAAAAGAACCATGAGCCGGTTATCACGGACAGGGATTTTGAAGTAGTACAGAGATTGCTTGCAATGGATACAAGAACATCACCGGACAGAGAGGAAGTTTATCCGCTGTCAGGGGTAGTTACCTGTGGCGGCTGTGGGATTCCCATGGTAAGAAAAACTTCAAAAGTGGGTGGCAAAACTTATGCCTATTATCTGTGTGCAACCCATAAGGATTCAAAGCAGTGCAGTTCCCGATTGACCTTAAAAGAATTCTTTCTTTTATCGGCAACGTGCCGTTTCAGCAGCTTGATATGAAAAAGCTTGAGGAAAGGCGTGAAAAGAAACAGGCAGAGGTAGACAGATGTGCAGACCTCAGAGGAATGCTTTATGAGGATATGAAGGATGGCATTATCTCAAAGGAAGATTACAAAGAGCTTCATACAGCATATGAGCAGAGGAAAAAGAGTGCCGAGATTGCCATTCACCAGATTGAATTGGAAATGGAAGATGTGCTGAATCGTAAGAGCAAAGGCTTTGTATGGCTTGATTATTTTACGGAACATAAAAATATCGAGAAGCTTACAAGGGAAGTGGTTGTATCTCTTATCCGTGAAATAAAGGTATTTGATAAAACCCACATTGAAGTAGTGTTTGACTTTGATGACTGCTACAAAGAATGTCTTAATGTTATTGCAAGTCAGGGGCATTCGGTTGAGGTGGACAGTACAGGAAAACTGAATATCAGATTAAAGGAGGCTGTGTAGTATGGCAAGAAAGAGCAGAAAAAATATGCCGGTTGCAGTTGCAGAGCCGACTGACAATCTGACGGCAAAAGCAGTTTTAAGCATGGATAAGGAGGCAAAACCATATCAGGTTGGAATCTATGCGAGACTTTCATTTGAATCAGAGGCGAATAAGGAAAGAGATACTGTAGACACACAGATAGCATATATCAGGGAATTTATTAATTCGCAGGATGATATGGTAGAGGTTGAGGTCTATGCCGATATATCGGTGACAGGAACTACTTTTGAAAGACCAGAATTTGACCGGATGATTCAGGATATAAGGGCTGGCAGGATTAATACTGTTATTACCCGTGACCTTAGCAGACTTGGGAGAAATTATGTGGAAGCAGGCAACTGATGTGAGATATATTGCTATCACAGATGATTTTGATACTGCAAGACCGGGAACTGATTTATCCGTACCGCTTAAGAATATCGTGAATGAATATTATTCCAAAGACCTTTCAAAGAAAGTAGAGACCGGAAAGCATAGTATTTGGGCACAGGGCGGCTTCAGCGAGGGAACGCCACCATATGGATATTACAGGGCTACAGATGGTTCAAGAAAGCTTTTGATTGATGAAGAGGTATCTGACAATGTAGTTAGAATTTTTAATATGTTTTTGGATGGGAAGGGATATGCTGGTATTGCAAAGACTTTGCAATACGAAGGAATTCTTTCACCTCCGAAATACAGATTCTATAAGTCAGGAAAGATTGAACTTGCTGAAAAAGCAAGAGAATGGCACTATTCGCATGTAAAAGAGATACTCCAAGGGGAATATTACATTGGAAATATTGTTCATGGAAAGCAAAGGAAGGCTCTTGATACCGGGAGAAAGAATGTTAAAACAGATGCATCAACATGGCAGCGAATAGAAAATGTTCATGAACCAATAATTGATAAGGACACTTTCTACAAAACAAGGGAGAGAATGGAGCATATCAAAAAGAAGCATTTAGAAGCATCAAAACCTAAAGCTGATGTTCCAAATAAGCCGGATAATATTCTGGTATATAAAACAAAATGCGCCTGTTGTGGAGGCAGTGTATTGATTGGCAGGCATCACACTTATTCAGAAAAGTTCTATTATAAGTGTAAGAACCGTAGAAAATTAGCTAGGCTATGTGAAAATAAGTACTCTTATGATTATTCTGAGGTTATGGATAGTGTTTTTTCTGTTATCCGTCAGCATATGAGTTTGTGTGTTGAGAAAACAAAGTTTGTTCAGAAGATGAACAGCAGAAAAGAGAATGTTCTTCAATATGATATTTATACCAAGCAGATAGCAAAACTTCAAAATGATGTAAGAAGAATTACCGCTAACAAAAGTGGTTTGTATGAAGATTATAGGGAACAGTTAATCACTGCGGAAGAACTGTGCCAGTATCAGAGAGAATATGAAAGCAGAGTAAATGAGATTGAAGCGCAGATTACTGAATTGCTTCATCGAAGAAGTCTGTATGAAAAAGAATTTCATATTGATGAAGGATGGGAAGAAACTGTCAATAAATATATGGCTAAAAGAAAACTTACAAAGGAGCTTGTGGATGCTTTTGTATCGGAAATTGTTTTTTATGATGGCAATATAGAAGTTAAGCTCTTGTATGATGATTTCCTAAAGGAGTTGCTTAAAGTGGCAGAAGAAAGAGAGGTGAGCAGCAATGGATAAGACGATAGCTCTCTATATGAGATTATCAGATGAAGATGACAACTTGGCTGCTCATGAGGAAAGTAACAGTATTTCCCATCAGCGAAAGTTAATGCTTGATCATATCCAGAAACTGCCTGAACTAAAGGACTGCAACATAATGGAATTTTCAGATGATGGATATTCCGGAGCAGACTTTAGCAGACCTAATTTTGTAAAAATGATGGATCTGGTAAAGGCTGGTAAGATTCAGGTTATTGTGACGAAGGACTACAGCAGACTCGGACGAGATTATCTTGAAGTTGGTAACTATATGGAATGTATATTTCCGGTTCTTCAGGTAAGATATATCAGCGTGAATGATAATTACGATTCTGCTAACAGCTTTGGTTCAACCGGAGGTATGAGTGTTGCACTGAAAAATCTTGTGAATGCATTGTATTGTAAGGATGCATCAAAAAAGGTAAGAGCCGCTAAGGCAGTGTTGGCTAAGCAGGGAAAGTACATTGCTGCATTTGCTCCTTTTGGATACCAGAAAAGTGAAGATGATAAGCATATGTTAGTGCCTGACCCAGTAACAGCACCTGTTGTCCAGCTGATATTTGAACTGGCTATTAAAGGCATGAAATACACCGAGATTGCAAATTATCTGAATAATAATGGATATGATAGCATATTTGAGTATTACCAAAAGATTGGAGTTAAGAGATGTTATGAAAGGGATATTGGTGAGCACATGTGGAGTGCCAGTACAGTAATGGAGATTTTATATAATGAAGTCTATATTGGTTCTGTAATCAATAACAAGACGGCTGATAATATTGATACCGGTCATCAGGTTGTGCAGAGAGATAAAGAGGACTGGATAATTGTTGAAAACTGTCATGAACCATTAGTTTCTGTGGAAGACTTCAAGCTTGCTCACAAGATGATAGCAAGACGAGAAGTGACGAAGAGAAAACCAAATGGAAAGTGGCGTAAATCGTATATTCGCTGTGGAATATGTGGTAAGGGACTTTATAAATACGGAAATAAATCCTCATACAGATGCCACAACGGTCATGTGTCACGTATTAGAGGTGAAGAACTTGAGGCGACACTTCTAGACATTGCTAGAAATATGGCATTGGCTCAGTTGCAGGAATTTGAGTTGAAAACTGATGGCGGTAATTGTCCAGATAATCTTGAAAGGGAAATCGAATCACTTAAAAAGTCAAAGGCACACTATGCAAAGCTAAAGTTTGAGATATACGATGATTATACAAAAACAAATATCACTCGTGATCAGATGGCAAAAAAGACTGCAGAAGTTAAGCAGAAAATCGCAGAGATAGAAAGTCTGATTACAGAGAAGCAGGAAACACTTGATATGCAAAAGGATCTCTTTCTTGATGCAAAGCAGGAACAGCTAACAAAGCTTAGTAAGTTGGATGAGTTTGATGAAGAAGTAATCAGATATCTCATTGATTATGTGTTGGTGTATGATAATGAGCATATTGAAATCAGATGGAACTTTGATGACTTTCAGGCTGGATGATGGTATAATCAGTAGTAATAGCGAGAAAACAAAATTATAAAGAAGTAACATGGGGAATCTTGCTAAAGGTTCCCCATTGATAAAAAAAATTAATTTTTTTTTGTTTCTTACTTGACACGAGCAGAAGCTCATCACGCAGTTTCCCCAGTTTTAAAACGAGTTATTCAGTATTTTACGCCTGATTTTTTGATTGGTCTTACAGCAACCGATCAACGACCAGACAAAAAGAAGTTGGAGACAATATTTGGTAATTATAAGACAGGCTTATCTTTGGTTGATGCGATGAAAAAGAAAATTGTTGCAGAGGCAAATGTATGTCGTATTGAAACCAATCTGGATTTGAGTCATATTCGATTCAATGGCAAAGATTATATTAATGCTGATTTGGAAAAGAGTATTCGTGTAAAGTCCAGAAATGAATTGATTGCAGATGTGTTATACAACTATTTTTCGGAAGGAAAAGCTGGGCAGTTGCAGGGAGTCGTGTTTTGTGTAAATACAAATCATGCACAGGAGATGGAGCGTGTTTTAAATGCGAAAGGTCTTTTGGCAAAGGCATATATCAGAAAAACAAAAAATCCAGATGAAGTTATGCAGCAGTTTCGCGAGAAAAAAATACGTTTTTTGTGTGCTTGTGAAATGATTTCGGAGGGATGGGATTATCCGGAGCTTGGAATTCTGGTAATGGCGCGTCCAACACTTTCCAAGGTCCTTTATATGCAGCAAATTGGCAGAGGACTTCGACGAACAAATACAAAAACGAACGTGTTTGTTATTGATGTAGTAGATGAGTATGGTGCCATGGCAAAACCGTGTTCCATGCATTCTATTTTTTCTAATTCATTTTACACTGCATTTGGAAGTATTTTAAAAAGAGATTATTCCGTGGGAGATATGATAGAAGTAGATGGTCTACATGAAACAGTAGAGCGTATTGTGCAGGTGGACATTGAAACTTTCGAAGAAAAATATGGTGATTATTTAAATCAGGAACAGCTGGCGAGAGAATTTTATTTAAGTACGGGAACTATTACCAGCTGGGTTACCAAAGGTAAAATTTCTCCGGATGAAATGATTGCTTTTGGAAGTAGAAAAATTTATCTTTTTGCACCAAAACATGTGAAGCAGATCCGTGAGGAAAATAATATTCCAGAACATACAGAGGAAACGATCAAAACGGACTTCTTTGATTTTCTGGAAGAACGTGATTACAGTCTTTCTTACAAGATGCCGTTTCTTCTTTCATTCCTAAAAAATATGAATGAAATTGGAGATGCAAAAATTGATAATGTGCTCACAGATTATATTGCTTTTTACCAAGACAGGATTGATAAGGGACTTCCGGTAGATCGGTCAAGTTGTCCATATAATGCAGAACGATTGAAAGATCGGAAATATATTAAAAGCAATATGCTGACAAATCCTTTTGAAAAATTTGAGCGTAAACGGTTCCTGTATTATTCAAAGGATTTGAATGTGATTTCTATGAATCATGCGCTTTTTACTAAACTGAATGAAATAGATTTGAAAAAGGTGAAGAAGCAGATGGAAGAGGATTTGGAACAGTATTATTCGAAAATAAAAATCTTATAGTTAATTGAAAAAGTAGAATGAAAACTTTTAAATTAAAATGGTGTGGTGTAGAGTAATAAAAAAAGGCCATAGGCCTTAATTTAATCTGCACCATGCAGAGTCAAAAGACGATGCCGGATAACCTTATTTGCACTCGCTTTGCTAATTCACCTTTATTATAGCATGTAAATTTATATAGTCAACAATAAAATAATAAAAATTAGGGAGGAGATTTTATGGCAGCATTCAAGTATTATTTGGGACTCGATATGGGAACTAATTCTGTAGGCTGGGCGGTTACTGATCCAAATTACAATTTGTTTAAGGCAAAAGGAAAAGACTTATGGGGAATACGTGAATTTAATGAGGCATCTACTGCTGTGGAAAGACGTACGCATAGAATAAGCAGAAGGAGAAGACAAAGAGAGCAGGTTAGGATTGGTTTACTAAAGGATTATTTTCATGATGCTATAGGTGAAGTTGATCCAGATTTTTTTCAAAGACTGGCAAACAGTAAATATCACTTGGAGGATAAAGATACAGAGGTAAGATATAAAAATAATGTTTTTAATGATGATGATTACACAGATAAGGATTATTTTGACCAATATCCAACAATATATCATTTACGAAAAGAATTAATAGAGAGTACCGATAAGCATGACGTAAGGCTTGTGTTCTTGGCATTGCTTAATATGTTTAAACATCGTGGACACTTTTTGAATTCAGGATTAGGTGAAAATGGCGGAGAAAATAATATAAACAATGCTTATTTAGAATTGACAAATTTACTTTCTGAATTCACACAATATAATTTGAATGAGACAATCGATGGTAAAAAAATAGAAGATCTTCTGTCGCGCAGAGATATGAGCAGAACCAGAAAAGCAGAAGGACTTGCAGAGATACTTGGCGTGGATTATAAAAATAAGCCATATAAAGAGTTGATAAGAGGTTTGTGTGGCTTAAAATTTAATGCATGTGCAATTTTCCCAGAGATACAGAGTGACGAAGTGCCAAAATTAGATATCTGCTTGTCAGAAGCATCTTTTGATGAAAAATCAGATGAAATAGCTAATATACTTGGCGAAGATTATTTTGAAATAATCATGGCCATGAAGGACATATATGATATTGGTTCATTGGCTGGAATTAGGAAAGGATATAATTATCTGTCACAGGCGAGAGTTGCATCATATGAGAGACATAAAGAAGATTTAAAACTTCTAAAAGAGGTTATTAAAAAATATTGCAGTAAAGATGACTATGATAGTTTCTTTAACAGTGACGCAGATGGTTCATATGCATCATATGTAGGTTCATATAATTCGAAAACAAAGCAAAGAAGAGTTGGAAATAAAAGATCATCAGAAGAATTATATAAAGCGATCAAAAAACTTTTTAAGAATGTACCGGTGGAAGATGCAGATGTACAGAGTATTTTGACATCGATAGAAAATGAGACATTTTTGCCTAAACAACTGACCGTGTCTAATGGAGTTATTCCAAATCAGGTTCATGCAGAGGAAATGAAGAAAATATTATCAAATGCCGAGAACTATCTTCCGTTTTTAAAAGAAAAAGATGAGACAGGTTTATCGGTATCTGAAAAAATATTGAAACTGTTTAGTTTTCAAATACCATATTATGTTGGACCAACGACGGAAAAAAGCAATAAAGACGGAGGAAATGGCTGGGTAGTAAGAAAGGAAGAAGGACAGGTTTTACCATGGAATATTGATGAAAAAATAGATATGAAAGCGACATCAGAGGCATTTATATCACGCATGGTACGACGTTGTACATATATTAGCGGTGAACCGGTATTGCCAAAAGCATCACTTGAATATCAAAGTTTTTGTGTTCTCAATGAAATTAATAATATTAAGATTGACGGAGAGAGAATTTCTGTTGAATTAAAACAGGATATATATAAAGAGGTATTTCAAAAAGGAAAGAGAGTAACGAAAAAGCAGTTATGTAAATATTTGCATACAAGAGGAATTATTGAAGCAGAAGAACAGGTTACAGGAATAGATGTTACTATAAACAATGCATTAACGACATATGGTAAATTCAAGGCGATATTGGGGGATGATATCTCTAAAGATAGCGTTCAGAAAATGGTAGAGGATATTGTATTCTGGTGCACAGTTTATGGGGATTCCAAAAAATTTTTAAAGGATAGAATAGAAGAAAAGTATGGCGAGAAGCTTACAAAAGAGCAGATTAAGAGAATAGTAGGTTTTAAGTTCAAAGATTGGGGCAATTTATCAAAAAATTTCTTAGAGCTTAATGGAGCGGATGTTTCAACAGGGGAGTCTGTAAGTATCATCAGAGCGTTATGGAACAATAATCTTAATTTGATGGAACTTATAAACAGTAGATTATATAATTACAAAGAACGTTTGGCTGAGTATCAAAATACGATGATGAAAACATTATCAGATATAGAGGCAGAAGATCTGGATGAATATTATTTTTCTGCTCCGGTAAAGCGGATGATATGGCAGACAATCCTTATTATTAAGGAGCTGGTAAAAGTTTTGGGATGTGAACCGGATCGTATATTTGTTGAAATGACACGAAGACCGGATGAACGCAAAATGCGTACTGAGAGCAGACGTAAAAAATTCGAAGAACTATACAAGAAAGTAAAAGATGAAGATGTTGATTGGATGAAAGTAATTGCGCATGCAGATGAAACAGGAAGCATTAGAAGCAAGAAAATGTACCTTTATCTTACACAAAAAGGCAGATGCATGTACACAGGAAAGCATATAGAATTAAGTGATCTTTTCAATAATAACCTATATGATATAGATCATGTATATCCAAGACATTTTGTTAAGGATGATAATATTGACAATAATCTGGTTTTGGTATGTAAAGAAAAGAATGCACATAAGAGCGATATTTATCCATTAGAGGATGAAATTCTTGCGTCACAGAAAAATATGTGGTCAGAGCTTAGAAGGTCAGGATTTATTACAGAAGAAAAGTATAATCGCCTTATAGGAAGAAATTCGTTCACTGATGAGCAAAAAGCTGGATTTATTGCAAGACAGCTTGTTGAAACAAGTCAGGGAACAAAAGGAGTTGCAAATATACTACAGCAGCTTTTACCAGAAAGTAAGATGGTCTATGCAAAAGCGTCAAATGTGTCCGAGTTTAGAAATACGAGAGACATTCCTAAGAGCCGTCTGATTAATGAATTTCATCATGCACATGATGCTTACCTTAATATCGTGGTAGGAAATGTGTATTATGTAAAATTCACACAGAATCCTCTTAACTTTATAAAAAATGATTATGACCGTGATAAAACCAAAAATAATTACAATTTATCAAAAATGTTTGACTGGGATGTTGAACGTAATGGTGAAGTTGCATGGATCGCACAGAAAAAGGATGGTGAGGCAGGAACAATAGCTACAGTAAAGAAAGTGTTGGGAAGAAACACTCCGTTGATGACACGATATAGTTTTGAAGGAAAGGGAGGTTTGACAAACGAAACACTTTATAGTGCTAAGAAAGCTAAAGAAGAAGGATACATACCTTTTAAATCATCAGATGAAAAAATGAAGGATGTTACAAAATATGGAGGATTTACGAGTGTAACAGGAGCATATTTCTTCTTGGTAGAACACACGGAAAAGAAAAAACGAAGCCGGACGATTGAGTCAGTACCATTATATCTGGCTCAAAAAATAGAACAGAATCCACATGAGCTGGAAAAATATTGTGAACAGGTATTAGGCCTTATTGATTTTGATATAAGAGTCAGGAAAATAAAAATAGGATCGTTAGTAAAACGGAATGGTTATTTCTTCTATATTACTGGAAAAAACGGTAAACAATTAATAGTAAGAAATGCAGTAAATATGTACTTGAAAAGGGAGTGGGTAAAATATATATCTAAATTGGAAAAAGCGGTAGACAAAAATATTGTAGAAGAGGTAATTGCAAAGGACAAAAATGAATTACTTTATTCTGAACTGATAAATAAATTTAAGACTGGCATTTTTGCAAATAGACCAAATCCAGTTGGTGATAAGTTGGATAAGGCTAAAGAAAAATTCCTAAGTTTAGATATAGAACAGCAATGTACAGTACTATGTCAAATCTTACAGTTATCTTCCATTTTGGGAAGTGCAAGTGATATGACATTATTAGGGGAATCAGCACATTGTGGGAAAATGCAGATTAGCAAAAAAATCGGAGATGAAGATATATATCTTATCAATCAGTCTGTAACAGGATTGTATGAAAAGAAAATTAATCTCCGAATAGTATGAGTTGGCGGACAGTTGTCATCTCAAATAGTGCAAAACTGGATTATCAAATGGGGTATTTGATAGTGAGAAATCAGGATGTTGTAAAAATTCATATTAGTGAAATTTCAATATTGATGATTGAAACAACATCCGTTTCTCTTACAGCAGCATTACTATGTGAGTTGACAAAAAAGAAAATAAAAGTAATATTCTGCGATGAAAAAAGAAATCCGTCATCAGAACTTGTTCCGTATTATGGAAGCCATGACACAAGTATGAAAGTACGAAAACAGATTGCGTGGTCAGAAGATATAAAGACATCTGTATGGACTGAAATTGTTACCGAAAAAATTCGGAAGCAGGCGGAAAATCTTGAGAGATGGGATAAGCCGGAAGCTCAGATGCTTTATGAATATATTACACAAATTGAATTTGGAGATGCAACTAACAGGGAGGGGCATGCAGCCAAAGTTTATTTTAATGCATTATTTGGTCTGGATTTTACAAGATCAGCCGAAAACAGTATAAATTCAGCATTAAATTATGGATATAGTCTGTTACTTTCTACTTGTGCAAGAGAAACTGCTCTTAATGGATATATTACGCAAATTGGTTTGTTTCATGATAATATTTTTAATCAGTTCAATCTTGCATCTGATTTGATGGAGCCATTCCGGCCTATTGTAGATAATCTGGTAAAAAATATGATGCCAGAAAAGTTTGAGCATGATGAAAAAATAGAAATATTAAGGTTGCTGCAAAAAGAAGTGATTATAGCAGGGAGAAAGGAGTGCGTGAACAATGCAATGAAAATATATTGTCGGAGTATTTTTGATGCACTTAATGATGGCGATATTTCATTGATAAAGTTCTATAAGGATGAGTTATAGATATATGAGAATAATGGTGTTATTTGATCTTCCGGTGCTGACTGAAAGACAACGCAGAGATTATCGTGAGTTTAGAAAATACCTGATAAAATCAGGCTTTTTCATGTTACAGGAATCGGTATATTGTAAGTTAGTACAAAATTCAGGTGTTGCAGATGTTATTCAGGAAAGCATCAGAAAGAATAAACCGGCAGAGGGACTTGTACAGATTTTAAGGGTCACTGAAAAGCAATATTCAAAGATGGAATATGTTGTCGGTGAAAATAAATCTTGCGTATTGGATACCGATGAAAGGCTGGTGATATTATGAAACTGGTTAATACTTTGTATGATTTAGAGTTTGATTTAATAGAAAATCAAATACTCGTTTTATCAATAGAAAATCATCTAGTCTATTCCAACATATTAGAGACATTATGGAAACAGTATAAGGGAGAAAATGGAGATTTCATTTTATCCGATGAAAGCAAGGAACTGAAGCTATCACAGAAAATGGAGTGTATTTATAATATCTTTAGCATTAATACTAATGATAGAAAAATCATAACAAAATTGTATCAGGAACTTACATTTCAAAATGATACGTTACTGCAAGAAGAGAGCGTCTTGTTTAAACAGGAACTGATATCATACTTTGATAAGGTTGTTTCTACTGTTCCATATAATTTAAAATATAATTTTGATACCGATTTATCTAGTTTAATGAAATCTATATCAGTAGAAATTGATGATGACTCGGACTCATTACTTGAAAAAATGATGCAATATATAAATCTCATGAATCAAATTTGCGGAGTTAATATATTTGTTATTCCAAATTTAAAAGCCTATTTTTCAACAGAGGAAATTATACAGCTTTATGAATTCACAATATACAATAAAATATATCTTATTGTTATAGAAGCAATACAGACACCGCATATTGAAGGGGAAAAATGCTGGATAATTGATGAGGATTTATGTATAATTGAATTATAAGAATTGGCACTATATTCGCAATATAGAATAAGCTCGGAGATGACCTCAAAGTGATTTGAGGTTTGAGAGCTTTGCTAATTCAAAAAGATACAAAACAGTCGGAGCATACCAGGAGATTTACGATGGGTTTGAGAGCTTTGCTAATTCAAAAAGATACAAAACAACTGACCTATGTACTGGTGTGCAAGTTCAGTTTGAGAGCTTTGCTAATTCAAAAAGATACAAAACTTAAATTCAATAGATGATGAATGGCTTTTTGTTTGAGAGCTTTGCTAATTCAAAAAGATACAAAACTAGCTGCAGTTGCTGTCATATCGGCTTGTGGTTTGAGAGCTTTGCTAATTCAAAAAGATACAAAACATACAAAGTCAGTGATGCAGAAGTACCTGTGTTTGAGAGCTTTGCTAATTCAAAAAGATACAAAACTTCCGGTTCTTTTTTCTCCGGTTTTCCGTGTTTGAGAGCTTTGCTAATTCAAAAAGATACAAAACAAATGATTTAAAAATGATGAAGTATTATTCGTTTGAGAGCTTTGCCAATTCAAAAAGATATAAAATAACAGTGCTGTTTGCATAGAGCCCGTCGACCAGCCATTAATCATTCACTCAGATCGTGGCAGTCAGTATGTTGCAACGGAGTATAAAAAAGCAACAGAAAATATGCAGCGTAGTTACTCAAAGAAAGCGTTTCCGTGGGATAATGCATGCATTGAATCCTTCCATTCAATTATCAAACGT
>QWCE01009954.1_pt1 | contig 13941 bp, 11 predicted proteins | sample 1972531 | NCBI WGS metagenome assembly QWCE01 (sample SAMN09866716, study PRJNA288562) | Human gut metagenome isolate term4_stool, whole genome shotgun sequencing... | reverse complement strand
CTCTCCCGTGGGTGTCTTAGTGGCTTGCTTAACCTCCTTGACAGTCTGATTAGTAGAGGCAGATGTGAGGAAGACGCACCAAACGCTGGCAGGGTCGACATCCTTCTCAAACTCCTCGGCAGGAACGCTACGTAGCGCATCGTTGTCGAGCTTGAAAGCAAGCTGACCTGCACCAGCTGTTAGCTGATCCTCTGGGGCGAGCTGGCTCTCCTTAGAGCAGCTCCCCATGGTTAGTAGTAGGAGTACCATCGCTAGGGTGGCACTCGCTATGCGATATATCTTGTTCATATTATTATTCTTTGGAGTTATTGTTATGAGCACGCTTGCTCTTATTACTTCTCACCCTGACGTACTAGGATCTGATACTCGTAGTCTGGATTAGTGCCTGTAACAGTCACAAGACCATGACGTGCGGTCGTAGCAGCTTCGGAGACTTCAATCTTGACCTTGCCACCAACAATGCTTGCCTTAAGCCAGCTAGCAGCTGCATTCTCTACCTGAGCCGTAAAGGTGGGAGCGGTCCCGAAGTTGTGCGACGTGGTAAAGTAAGCTGTGCCTGCTGTCTTAGGAGCGGTGAGCTCATGCTTCTTAGCATCGTAAGTAAAGCCGGTAGAGGCTGCACTGTCAAAAGCTACGGTGATAGCGTCCCAAGTAACGACCGTATTGAATGGTCCATCCCAATCTGCTACCTCGAGTGAGAAGGTGAGATTGTACTTAGTATAGTCTGTACCGAGCACGATACGATAGATGGTGTTACGGACGATGTCGATACCCTTGTTCTTGGCTTTGTCAAAGAAGGGGATCTTGTACTCCTTCTCTACACCACGGAAGGTTCCCTTGATCACTACATAGGTAGCCTCATCAGCGGTCGTACCAGCTTGGTTGCCCTCATAGAGGTAGAAGACCTTGTTATGATCCATACGTGCTGCCCCTGGGGTGAAGAGGAAAGGCTTGACACCGCCTACCTTCGCACTACCAGTAGCTACGTTGGAAATATGATCATCAACAAGGATGCTCTTGGAGTTAGCATTCTCCAAGGTAACGGAAGTGATGTTGAGCTGGTTGTCGGCAACATTGTTCTTGATGTCGATACGTGCGACGATACGCTCCAGTTCGACTGTCACGTTCTGCTTGAAGAGCACAACATCTTTCTTGACGCCGACCATAGGGATCTTGTCGCTACTGCCTGCCTTACCGTCTCCGTTGACCACGAGGCTAGATGACTCATTGGCTTTCTGCTCTCCCTTGGCGAGCTGAGCCGTGAGCTTGCCAACCGCATCGCCCTTAGCAAGCGGGGTCGTGACATCCTCATTAGCAACTGCGTAGATGGTGACGAGTCCCTGTGGGATCTTGGCATCATCAGAGCTGTGCGTGTAGACCATCGCCGTAGGATCATTAGGATCTGCCGTTAGATTGGGGTTGCTGATATCCCCCTTAGGTGCCTTGTTGTCTGACTGACAACTGCTTGTTAGAGCTACTAGAGCTAGGACTCCAATGGTTAGGAGTGCTTTGATCTTCTTGTTCATGATACTGTTGGTTTATTAGTTGAATGGATAGTGTACACTACGTGTACCACTTTGGTTTCTAGTTTTTGTTGGATCGGAGCTATCAGAGCTATCTGAACTATCGGAGCCATCAGAGCTATCAGACATCTAACCTCTAATCTCTAATCTCTAAATTCTCATCTCTAATCCCCCACTCCGAGCGTACCACCATCGACCCAGTCTAGCACGTTGGCTGAGACCCACTGGCTCACGGTAACACTCCCATCGGGATGGATTAAGATCTTGATACGAAAGATCTGCGCAGGGATTAGGTCTGGGTACCAGCGCCACTCCTCAAATGCCTTGCTCAGGTCTATCTCGGTCGTGACGGGCTCGCCCTGATGGTAGAGTCGCAGCACCGGGATCGCATCATCACGATAGCGTAGCGAGATGAGGTCGTAGTAGAGCTTCATATCAAAGAGCTGACGCTCCTGATGATGGGTGATCATCTCGCCCCGCTCTGTGGGGAAATGATGTACCACATCGGTCAGCGTAGACTCGGTCGGCGTATGACCATTGCCACGTGCTATCACGATGGGATCGCCATACCATCTGCCTAGATCGTAAGCCGCTGCTATACGACTAGCACGTAGCTCGTAAGCTCCGCTCAGATACTTGGGCTTATCCTCCCACTCTACCTGTACCTGCAGATGACAGTGCACATTGGATAGGTCGCAGTAATAGCGTATCGGCGTATCTCCATTGGTGCGGAAGGAGCGGAGGTTATAAAAGAGCTCCTCACTGTTCTGATAGAACCCTGATGTCTGCTCTAGCGCCTTGGCGAGGCGTAGCTGTGCCTCTCGTAGCGTAGAACCTGGCGCAAGGTGATCCAGCTGTGTCCCTGCGGGCGAACTATTGGCTACGGTCAGCATCATATAGGCTCCGGGGATGAGGTTGGAGAGACGAACGTACTGAGGGTTGTCTCTCTGTGCATAAACCTCACGGAGGTAGATACTATCGGAACTATAGAGGAAGTGTCTCATACCTCCTCTGATCTCCTGCTGATACTGATCCCCTAGTGCGGGTGAGGGTACGTAACGATAGATCAGGTCTACACGCTTACAGCAGAGATCTTGCGGATCATCCATATCACAGCTGGTCAACCCCACCAGGCTCAGCAGGAGCATAGCTGTCACCCCGTGGCGACCTACAGCTAGGCGCATGACACGTCTGAAAAAGACGCTTAGCGAGGCGCTACGGTGGGTGACTAGCTTAGCTCGTAAAGGTATGCTTCTATATACCATGATGTACTGCTTTCTTAGCGTGTCGTCGTAGACTTGGTAGCCCCAGACGCTGCTTTATTCTGCTTCTGCAGTGCCTCTCGTTGCTGCTGCTCTTGGAGCATCTGCGTGAGGTTGCGCTGTGCCATCTCTTGACTCTCTTGAGGAGCCCGACGGAAATAATCGGCTGCCTGGTCATACTCCTGACGCATCCAGTGATAGACGCCTAGGTTGTTGTACGCACGTGGATCCTGTGCAACACGCTCGAGGTAGAGATGGGCTATCTCTAGCTCCCCACGTATGAGAGCGGCCGAGGAGGCGTTGATCTGAGCAATAGGATCCTTCGGGAAGTAGCGGGCGGCTATGTCGTATTCACGGCCATAGTTGCTCCGCTGCGTACGAGCCACAGCATCGCTATTGCGCGTATGAGCTAGATCATAGATCTCTCGCTGGGAGAGGTCCTGTGGACGGGTGTCAATAATCGTAGCGACCTCACGCTGCTCGAAGTCTCGTACACCATACTGCAGCGTCATATCAATACGACGCAGGAGTGGATAGATCTCTCCTAGCAGGGTCTTATAAGTACGTCCTCCACGGAGGCGCTTGAGCTGCTGGTCACGAGCGTCGTAGCTGAGACTCTCACGATCTATGATACGAAGTATCTCGTCGCGCTCACTGAGTGATGACTCGGTGATGAGCTTGCGGAGTCCCTCCCAGTCCTCACCACGTCCCTGAACATCAAAGGTAGGGATACGGGACATACCGTAGATACGCTCTAGATAGTTTCTGAAGCCATAAGCTCGTGACTCGGAGAGATTGCGATTGTACTCGTAGCCTCCCTCGGGAGAGGCGTAGCCATAGATGCTAGCCTCACGTACCGTATAGGTACTATCATGATCTGTCAAGAGAGGTCGTATCTCACGATCCACTCGCGTCAACTCCGTACGGTTATTAGCAAAGTCTGGCAAGACCTCCGACTTAGCCACCTGAAAGGTAATCCGTACGGAGAGGCTCTGGCTACGCACCTTGGCCTCCTCCTTGGCAGGTATGATAAAGGAGACATTGGAGGCGTAGAGATCAGGACGCGCGATCTCTAATGGCTTGGGTGCCTCTATACGGACGGTATCAGAGACGGTCTGAACGATACGAACCGTGTCGGGGGCTGGCATAAGGTGAGGAGCTATTGCGTAATCCTTACTAGCTACGGGGTAGAGCTTACAGCAATCCTCGACCTCTAGGTCTAGGCGCAGGCTACCGCCTGACTTATTGTTGGCCAGTGGCATACGATAACTATAGCGCACACTATTGGTCATCGTGTCTAGTGCATGGCGTGGCGTAGCGATGGTAGCAACAAGCAGTGGCTTACGCGCCTCATACTCTTGATGACTCCAGAAGGAGACCTCACGACGATACGCTTTAGCTCGCTGACGACCATTGATCCGTAGCTGAGGCAGACGAACCTCGCCTAGAGCCTCTGGCTGTACATAAACGGGTGTCACGAGGAGGGCCTCACGAGAAGCTACTACCCGCTCACCATAACGTGCCAAAAAGGAGACAATCAGTGCCGATCCATCAGCACTATAGGAGGTCTCCATATCAGCGATACGCAGTCCATCGGCTACTGACTTACGATGCCTACGCATAGCCGAGGAGACAGTCACACTGTCTGTGACAACTCGCACGCTCTGCTCCTTGACGATGAGACTATCTGTAGATGTCTTATCGAGAGCTTGCGTACTATGAGTCGCTAAAGTGTCGGTAGCGATAGTATCACGCAATACAGCTGGCTGATGAGTCTGTGCCAGTGCAGTGCTATCAGGCTGAGCGGTCGTACTCTGCGCCAACGTCACAACAGGTGAGAGCAGGCAAAGAATCAAAAGGCAGACAGCACCCAAGGCGGTACGACACAACAACGAAATTAGGCGCGCTCCCCTAGAAGAGTCGTCATACTGTGACTCTATACTACTCTGACGCCCCCCCATATTGTATCTTAGGGGGCGATACGATGATTTACTTTTCATACAGCAGTTACTCTTCATACTGATTAGCGGATGTAATAAATGAAGTCTATGGCAGCCTTCGTGGGACCTACATAGTGACGTATGTAACTTCCCTCACTCTCTCCACACTGCCAGCACTGATACTTATCATACTTCATAAAGAGATAGCCCACGCCTATGGAGAGCTCTACACCCCAGCGATCTCCGAGGGGCCACTGATAGCCTGCACTCAAACCAGCACCTACACCGTACCCCTGATAGCGATAATCGGCCAAGGGCTTGATAAACCTCAAACCACCCACATTATACTGTGTGGCGATGGCATGAAGTCCTAGGTTCCAATACTCAAAGCGTCGGCAAAACCAATACTTAGCCTCGGGCATCAGCGTCCAGTGAAACATCTTGGGGTGAACGCGCTCGCCACTCTCGGGATGATCATAGGATTTGAACCGCCAAGGATTCCACCCCGCATGTAAGCTAAGGCTCCAGTGGTCTCCGACACCTAGCGTGACGCCCACGTTGGGGGTTGTGGTTGCCCAGTAAAGGGCATTTGTCTGCACTCCAACTTGCTGTCCGCTCACGGAGAGCGTCACAAGGGTCAGCAGCGAGAAGACGAGTAAGATTCGTTTCATATATAGCGTATTATACAAATCAGATATTACACAAAAGCAGGGTGGAAAGGTCGTAGCTACCTGTCTCCGTACGGTAACTACGACGCAATCCGCTCTGCTTATCATAAACAAGCTTATAGAGGATGTCAGATGACCACACACGCCATCTACATTGACACCTCATAAGCATCGCACTATTCGCTCTACTCACAACCTCTCTAGATGACTTATCGATGAGAGGAGATGAGCAATGTAGCGCAATACTCCTATTATATATAGAGATCACATTACATAGACTATGGTGTCCGAGAGCAAAAAAAGTGGATGCATGATGGTTGCCCACATACATCCACGAAGAGTTGCCTCTCGAACGAAGAGAATCTATGAAAAGATTTTTATTACTAGAAGGTGTCTCGTCTGTTGATATGGCAAACGGACGAGATGAAGTAGAAAAGATGGACGATAAAAGGGAGGCGCAAAGAGCGAAATAAGGAGCGAATAAGAAGTCACTTCTGAGGGTCGCAAGCGACCTCAGAAGACGCGTATCACGCTCTAGATGAGGTGTATAGAGAGATTCTCTCTCTCTCTCTCATATACGAAAAATATTCGAGACTACCAAACATTTGGCCAACTTTCTTTCAATTAGAATGACTTCCTCTTGAAGGAAGATATTCTAAGCTCTCTCACCTATGGATTCTGAATGAGAAGCTGAAAAGTGATGCGTGGTAATCTGTTATATTTGCTAGTGTTATGATCTATATTCTTATTAGTTTGTGAGATACAGCCTTGAGTAGCTCACATACCTCTCGGGATGGAACGAAATACTAAACCTCCATCCTTTGCCACAAAGGTACGATAAATATATACATCCTCCAAACAAAAGATGCGCAAAGGTCAAAAAGCAGGTCGTAAATGTCAAGGAGAGACGAGTAGCCCGCTGCTTTTTAAGTCCAAATGCAAGTAAAAAGCAATGGGCTACTCGTAAAATTTGCGGAATATAGGTTTAGTGGATACTCATCTAGCGAAAGCCTCCCCTGCAATATATCGCATCCCCTACGGAGATCGGGGTTACAGCGTTTGATGAGTGGAATTGTCGTACTGACGTAGCTTGTGTAGGGGCGGACCTGCGTGTCCGCCCGCAGAATAGACTGCGTTCAGGTGAGGACGGGCGGACACACAGGTCCGCCCCTACGGTGGGAGTTTCCACCCCGCCGAGCGGTTCATCCGAAGAGAAGTCGACCGAGCTTCCGAAACGAGAAAAAACTTCGCATTTTACTTGCATATGAACTTAGAAAGCGGAGGTAAGAAATGAAACTTCGGAAAAATGAAATCTCAAGTCCGAAGAATTTCAGATTCCCTCCCTAGGGATCGGAGAGTTCCTCCGCTGGAACTAAAAAGTTCCAAGAGGAGAACTATTTTTGGAACTCGTATCCACCACAAAAACAACACGATACAAGTAACCCTTTGTAAGGAGGCTCGGTCGAGCGACCCTACAAAGGGTTTATTCGTAAGAGTTGCGGTATCGCAAGTAGTGACTTAGTGAGAGCTACTTCGGCTAGGGCGTATGATGATGAGCGAGAAGTAAGGGATGGGCTGACGGGCGAGAAGCGTCTCGCGATCACTGGAGAGTAGCTCTAGAGCGGGATTGCCTAGATGCTCGGCATAGATGAAGTCATAGTTGTCCTCGGCTATGACCTCACAAACGATGTCGGCACAGCGCGAGAGCTTCATCACTACCACCGTATGCCCATGCACCAGTGCTTTGCGAAGCTGAGACTCACTGGCGACTTTGCTCAGTACGAGGAGCGACTCGTCTTGGCGCACCAGCCCTTGACCAAAGGCTGCCGCTGCGGCTATATAATAAGGTACCCCTGGTACGATCTCTATCTTGGCACGAGCCTTACGGAGGAGGTGCGAGATACTGCACCGTGGCGTAGGTGCCGGCATCGCCGATGGTGACGACGCTACAAGCGAGTCCCCTACCCTGCTGCTCCATCAGTCGGGTGGCAAGCTGCTCGTAGTAGCTGATCGCCTCTGTACGGTCGCTGCTCATCGGGATCTCTAGGATCTGACAGCGCTGAGCGAGGGCGGAGCCTTCGGGCAGTGCAGCGACAATGCGGTGAGCTGCTTCGCCTAGGCAATAGATCTCGTCAGCCTTCTGGAGCTTGCCATAGGCACGCATAGAGATATCCTCAGGCGTGGCAGCGCCGAGGGATACAATCGCTATCGGCTGTGGCGCTTTCATCGACGGAAGAGGTGCTTGAAGTTGTCATTGTAGAGCTTGGAGAGCCCAGCACGATTGTCTATAGCGTCACCGACGACCATCAGCGTGGTGAGCGTGAGGTGATGCTCGCGAACTATCTGTGCCAGCTCGGAGAGTTGACCACGGTAGATGCGTTGCTCAGGCCAAGTAAGCTTGTAGCAGACCGCCACGGGCGTCGTGGGTGGATAGTGAACGAGTAGCTCTCGCTGCACCTCCTCGGCAAGGGTGGCACTGAGGTAGATGCACATCGTGCTCTGCGAGGCAGCGAGCTTGTGCAGTTGCTCTCGCTCGGGCATTGGCGTACGACCGCCGCCTCGGGTTAGGATGATGGTCTGCACACGCTCAGGGATGGTAAACTGAGACCTAAGCTCTGCAGCGGCTGCTAGGAAAGAGGAGATGCCGGGCGTGATGTGGTAACTCATACCGGCCTCGTCAAAGAGTGCCATCTGCTCTTGTATGGCACCAAAGATGGCGGGGTCTCCCGTATGTAGTCGCACGATGAGGGCGTGCTTGTCATAAAACTCCTTCATCAAGGCAAACTGCTCCTCGAGATTCATATCGGCGGAGCTTTTTACAGTGGCACCCTCCTTGGCATAGTAGGTTAGCTCAATGGGAACTAAGCTACCAGCATAGAGGATCAGGTCAGCTCGCTCGAGAAAGTGCTTACCACGCACGGAGATTAACTCAGGATCGCCTGGCCCCGCCCCAACGATCTCTATATGGCCGTGGGGCAACCCTTCGGGAGCTACCGCAAGGCTATAGGTGAAGTCGCTCTGCGGCGTGAGACAACCCTTTTGCTTCTCTATAATAAGGAGTCCCCCTTGACTGGCTGCGAGTGCGGAGGCTTCGCTGACGCTCGTCGAACCAGTGGCCGTGGCGACACGTTCCGAGGGATTGGGCACCTCGATGGTGGCTAGCTCGTCGCTACTGTAGAAGTGGCAAGGCTTGCCTAAGTGCTGGGAGAGCTCGTTGAGGATCGGCTCGCCACGCTTGAGCTCGATGCTATTGATCGTGGCGATGGCACTGGGGGCAAAGCCTTTGGCACGAATGTCTGAGAGGATATGCGCCACGACACCCTCGGGATTTGCCTGATGGCGACAGCCCACACCGAGGTGCAGGAGCGGCGGACGGAAGTAGAGACAAGGGATGGTCAAGCCCTCCAACAAGCGAAAGCTCACCGCTATGAGCAGGTCGTAGCGACTTTGGTCTATCTCCTCGTAGCGGTAGTAGAGGTCCACATGCTCTGGATGGGTGCGCTCTAGATAGGCGGTACCCTCGGAGCGCATCTCGAGAAGCAGGGCGACGGGACGCTTATTGACAAAGGTGGTGATGGCTGCGTTCATACTACAGCCTGCGGTCTCGCTACTCCACCCGCTTTCTGCGCCCAAGGTGTCTAACGCCCACAGGCCCTGACGATCGCTCTGGGTGGTGATGACCGGCTCGGCACCTAGCACGTGTGCGATGCGCTCGGTCCACTCGTTGGCTCCGCCGATGTGTCCCGAAGCGACGGAGATGACGTACCGCCCTGTGGTATCTACGCAGAGAACCGCTGGGTCGTGATGCTTATCTCTGAGCAGTGGGGCAATGGTGCGAACGCAGATTCCCATGGCAGAGACGAAGAGCAAGACATCGCTCTCGTCAAAGAGGCTCTTAGCTCCTTCGGCTAGGTTGGGCAGTAGGGTGAATGAGTCGCTTAACTTCTCCTGATGTGTCGTATAGAGCTTTACGTCGGGCAGTTCGCTCGCTATTTTGAGTGCGATTGCTTGGCCATCGGGAGAGATGGCGAGGATCGCTATACGTGTTTGTGAGTTCATACTAGTGTGTGCTTTTGGTCGCTTGTAGGACAGCTATCGGGTTGTAGTCGTCGATCTGCATACGGGTCGTGGAGGCTATGGAACCACCGACGGCTGCGATGGCTCGTCTGAAGGCTTCCTCGCTCTCGCTCGAGACGGAGTTGAAGACGATCCGCCCACCAACGGCGAGACGATGCCACGCCTCCTCGACGATCTCCTGCAAATGTCCACCATGCCCGCCAATGAAGACAGCGTCGGGCTGAGGCAATGGATCAAGATCGGCGCGGAGGAAGTCGCCCCCGCAGAAGGTAATACCCGGAGTGTGATGACGACGCGCATTGGCGTCGAGAAGCTCGGCGCCCTCGGGACGTATCTCGAAAGCGACGACCTGCAGGCTCGGCTGCTGCAGGCGAGCTTCGATGGAGACAGAGCCGGTGCAGGAACCGATGTCCCACAGGACGTGCGCCTGATGCAGGTCTAGTTGCGAGAGCGTCTCGAGACGTATCGCCCGCTTGGTGATCATCCGCTCACGTCCATTGAGCGGAATGAAGTCTGCATCGGGGATACCAAAGGGACGAGGCAAGGGCTTCGTCTGAATGAGGATTAAGTTGTTGGGATAGGCGAAAGTGCGCTCAGCCATTTCCACAATAGAGAGACGGTAGAGCTGCTGTCGCTCTCTATTACCTAGATGCTCCCCGACGATGGCTCGGTAGTTGTCGTAGCCGTAGTCGAGCATGCGCTGGGCGATGCGCTGAGGGGTGTGCTCCTTGCGGTCGGTCAGGATGCCAATCATTCGCTCGCCAGAGATTAGCGCAGCGTCAAAGGCTTGCCACGGTCTCCCCGTGAGCGACACAACGTGCATATCTTGGTAAGGTTGCAGTGCCGCATGGGCGAGGAGCTGGAGAGAGTGAAAGTAAGGGTGTAGCTCGATCTCCGCCTCTGGGAGGAGCTGCATGATGCGTTGCCCGATGCCGTTGAAGATGGGGTCGCACGAAGCGAAGACGACGACCGTGTCGTACGCTTTGAACTGCTCAATCACATCGTCTATCGGCGGAGTTATATCGATCCAGTAATACTCCGTCGGCAAGATCTCACGGACAATCTCGTGGTGCCGTGCACCGCCCGAGAAGGTGCGCTCGCCAGCGAGTCGCTCCAGTAGCTCGGGGCTCCACCGCTGCTCTCGGTCGTCACTAAGACCTATGAGGATGATTTTCATAGGTCACGACCAGGCTTGAGCGTCTCGGCATCGCCATAGCTGAGAGTCGCATTGACCAGCGTTGCCGCCAGATTGCTGCCCCCTTTGCGCCCCTCGATGATGAGCTTAGGGATGTCGTGGAAAGGCTTGACCATATGCTTTGACTCGCACACATGGACGAAGCCGACGGGTGCTGCGACAATTCCAGCGGGGTGAGCCTTGCCCTGACGAATGAGGTGCGCCAGCTCCATGAGAGCCGTCGGAGCATTGCCAAAAGCGTAGAGCGCATCGGGGTGCTCCTCGACAGCGAGCCGTATGCCGGCCTGTGTGCGGGTGATGTCCAGTCGCTCCGCCATCTCAGCCACACGTGGGTCGTGCAGATAGCAGAGAACCTCAATGCCGTAGCGCTCCAAGGCTCCTTTGCGGATGCCCGAGGCAACCATCGTCACGTCGGTCACGATGGTTCGTATCTTGCCATCCACATAACCTTGGTAAATGCGAGAGACCGCATTGGGGTCGCTGTAGAGTAGCTCCTCCATCTCAAAGTCGGCCGTCGTATGGACCGCGTGGAGCATCGCCCAGAGATGGTCGAGTGGATAACTCTCGGGTTGCTTGAGTAGCGAAAGGATCGTGCGAAAGCTTTCGCTCATAATGCGTTGCCCGACCTTCTCCTCGTCACTACCCTTGTCACGATAATAGCCTCGTGGCGTGACGATCTTACCCTTTGAGAGGAAGCTCTGACTATTGCCAATGATGAGGACCGTAAACATATCCACCTCTTGCGTATCTAGCTCTCGTAAAGTCGTCGTCCAGACACGTTGATCGGAACGCCCCGCTTGTTGCACCAGTCCTACGGGCGTGTCGGGTGAACGATGCTTGAGGAATAGCTCCCGCACACGCTCCAGCTGCCAGTACCGCTTGATGCTCTTGGGATTGTAGATTGCTGTGACGAAGTCCGCCTCTGCTGCTGCGATGGCGCGTCGCTCGATGATTGCCCACGGAGTCATCAGATCACTCAGCGAGATGATGCAGAGGTCATGACCAATGGGTGCCCCGAGGAGGGCGGCTGCTTTCTGAAAAGCGGAGATCCCAGGTAGCACCTCTAGCTCCACATCACTACCCCGCTCATCGCACATCTCATAGAGAAGCGGCGCCATCCCGTAAATGCCCGCATCGCCAGAGCTAATGACACAAACCGTTTGTCCAGCCTCGGCTCGCTCGATAGCAAGCCTAGCTCGCTCACGCTCTTGGCGCATACCTGTGTCGATGCACTCGGCGCCCTCGTGTAGGTACTCTTCGATAAACTGAAAGTAGTAAGCATACCCAACCACCACATCAGCCTCTCTGAGGGCTTGATGCACAGCGGGGGTTATATCTTCTGGACTGCCGGGCCCAATGCCGGCGATATAGATCTTCTTCATAGTATCTCTTTGTTATAGTTGAACGGACTTCGCCCTTCGCTTATTTACTGCGACGAGACTTCGCCCGACGAATGACTCTGCGAAGGTAACGAAAACCGAGCACTACACCACTCACCGAAACAACCAAACCACCCAGCACCAGCACCAGCATGCAGATGATGCGCAGCGTCGGATGCTCCGCAAAGAAGCCGATGCGGAGGTTGTGACAGAAGGGGTAAAGCCACTTCTTGACCCGTCCGTTGAGACTGTAGTAACGCGTCTCCCCCGTCGTCGGACTGATGTAGAGACGACTCGACTCCTTGTCCTGTGCCGAGATGCGATAGATCGGCAACTCATACTTATCATTTAGGCTAGCATAGTAGTTGTCGTAGTGATCCATTAGCTCGATCTGCATGTCGGCAGTTCCCAGCACAGGCGTGAGCTTAGCTTTGATATCCTGCTCTGTCAGATGCAACGGCTGTGGAGCCTCACCTAGCGCATCCCAGCTCTCCAGTTGTCCGTGGCGCTGCACCTCATAGTAAGGGTGCCCGCCATAGCTACGCCAAGTGATCTGCTGCACACCGCCCAGGTCAAGTAGCAAGCGGTAGTCATACGTATCCGAGCGACCCAGCTGTGGAGCCTCTGCGACCTGCGCCTCCTTGCGCTTCGTCTCAGTCTCATGCTGAGGCACGATCCACGACGGCAGATCGTAGAGCGACATCACCCCGCTGAGGGCGAAAAGCGTTAGCGACAGACCAAAGATCACGCCTCCGACGAGGTGCCAGTGCAAAGTTTTCTGGCGCTTGTAGGGACTGCGCAGACGCTTCGTTCGTCTCCACATACGGACGTAAAGACGTATCCCAAGGTATAGCCCTGTAAAAGCAGCGATGACAGCCAGCGAAGCGAAGATTGAGATGACCCAAAGCCAGACGGTGCGGTTTTGCCGTAGCCACCAGTAATAAAACATGTGGGGAATCGTACCACACGATGCCCCAATACGCTCCGAACGAGTGCAGAGCTGCACCGCATCGCCCGTTTGACTAGAGAGATAAAGGTAAGTTCCCTCAGGATCGTCAAAGCGGTATCGGTAGAGGGGCAGATCCTTCTTGACCCTCGGGTGAGGCGTCCAGGTGTCTATGTGTCGTATCGTATCAACCGCCACGATAGGCGCAGAGCTAAAGCGCGCTGCATACTGCTCATACCAAGCCTCTGGCACCGAATCCGTAGCCGTCGTAAGTAGCGAGTCCGCATGCCACAGATACCCCCCCTCGCTCGTCTCCACACTCCACACCGGCTCGCCACAATGCGTGGTGAGCGAAAGTGCCGTCAGCTCTTCACCAGGCTGTAGCTTCGCCTGTAGCGTAGCTTCCGACGGTAGAGCCGCCGAGGTCGCAAGGGTATCCTGTAGCGGTAAGTCCTTGTCCCCGAGACGGGGAAAGGAGCAAAAGATCATCACTCCTCCCGAGATCAACCATAAGAGGAAGAGCGGGGCACAGACGGTGCCAAGTACTTTGTGAAGCCAGCGCATAGCCGTAATCAGATTATAGAGTTATCATATTTCGTAAGATTGCTCCCATAGGGTTAAGGAGGGCGAAGCGTCAACACCTCTATCGTGATGTTCCCCTTCCTAACTGCAAAGGTACCACTATTCGTAAAGAGAATCACAAGCCAAGGCTGACGCATGATAACCAGCCGTCTAGAAGTTGCATATGACGATAGCTAGGAAATACACGGTTTGATTATTGCTACAGAGTGGCTACGAGACCTCTCTGATTACACCTTTCTCCCGAAGAATGGAATTCCTACCTAGGAATTCCCCAAATAGCTACCTAGGAATTCCCCCAATTCCTACCTAGGAAATAAAAAATTCTTCGGAGGAATCAAATGAAACTTCGGAGGAATCAAAAAATAAGTC
>QWCE01004423.1_pt1 | contig 13942 bp, 6 predicted proteins | sample 1972531 | NCBI WGS metagenome assembly QWCE01 (sample SAMN09866716, study PRJNA288562) | Human gut metagenome isolate term4_stool, whole genome shotgun sequencing... | reverse complement strand
GATTAACTTTCCGTTACTTTCTACTCTTACCTTTGTAAGCCTAAATGTAGCACCTTCAACAGGGTTATTATTAAAAGCTACCTTCTTAAACTCAAGCTGACCTAATGACTTGTGGTTTGTTACTCCAACTACGTCTATTCCCTTGTAAGGGGCGTCAGGTCTTGCTGGTTTTGAAATTTTATTATCTTCTAAAATCTGTACGTTTCTTATAAACTCTTTGTAGGCGTCTTGAGTTAATCTATCGTCCTCAAATGTTGTTTTTTCATTTGAATTAAGACCGAAGATTGTCTTTCCTCTTAGCCTATTTTTTTCAGCTTCTGTCAAATGAGAATATTTCTTGTCTGACAAGTCAATAGGGAACTTGTAACTAAAGTCGAATACAATTCTCATGTAGTTAGCTTCATCAGGTTTTTTTTCAGGATCGACTTCTACCTTGAAGTACCACTTGTTCTTTAACTTGGTGTATTCATTTGGAGATTCTTCTTCCCACATTTCATAGATACCTGGAGTTAACTCTCTGAAGTAGTTTTCTCCGGCAAGACCTGTGGCTTCTGTAACTGCGTCAAATGGTTCGTCATAGTATTTTGGATATTCATCTTTTCCTTTAACTTTTTCACCATCGACAATTTTCTTAGCTCTAAATTTTGCACCTGATAGTGGTGATTTGTCTTCGTTAGCTTTTTCGATTCTTAGCGGAATTCTAAATCCAGTTTCGTCTTTGTTAAAGATCTTTACTAAGTTTCCGTTTGTAATCTTAACAAGTACATTACCATCTTTGTCAGCTTGGGATTGGTCTATGTTGTAGTAAGATGTGTCACTTGGCCAGTTCCATAGCTCTTTGAAAGCGTAAGTTTTGTCTAATTTGTAGGCAATCCTATAGGTCTTACTTTTATCGAGACCAGTAAACTCTGGAAATTCAGTTTGAAGTTGAGATTCCTTGTAGGCTTGCTTTTCAGTTCCTGGTACCTTTACCCACTTTCCATTTTCTAAAGTTTCCAACCAGATTTTACCTGTACCAATTACTTCTGGTGGGATTTTTCCCTTGCCTTCGTAGTCATAGTAGTGATGTTCAAACTGTACTTTGACTTTGAAGTTGTTGGACTTTTTCATTATTTTAAAGTCTTCAAAGGCATTAGTAAACCTTTCATATCTTCTACTTGTCCTATCATAAACTTGTAGTTGATTTAAGATGTTTTTATATACGTCCTCTGAACCATCGTTTAGTTCAGTATCAAATTTTAAAGTAAAGCTCTTATTAGGTTGAAGTTGGTATTTATAATATATTTTATTTTCATGATCATGATAAAGTCCATCATAGTCACTTGGTTGAAAGTTTTTTGCAGTAATATATCTATTACATCCTAAACTAAAGTCTAAAACCCTTCCCTTAGAAGTAACTGTCACTGACATTTGACGTGTACCTTTTGCGGTATCTATAGCATCTGCTTTCACTGTAATTTTTGCAAATGTTCCGTCATATACTTTTGTTAGCGCTTCGTTGTTATTTGTTGCGTTTGCTCTAAGTGGTGTTGTTACATTATCAAAGGTTTGAGCCGCTCTTAGTCTATTTGCAGTTGTAGGATGTAGTATTGGATCGTTTTTATCCCATGACTTAAATACATTTCCCTTTTCATCTACTAATACATAGATTGGTCTTGGGTCCTTTTCGTAACCTGCCGGTCCTCTGTACTCTTCAAGGACATATTTGCCTGGTTTTATGTTGTCAAATACTGCAACACCTTGGCTTTCAGGGAATGTAGATGGATCTGTAGGATTACCTTTTTCATCTGTAAGGGCAACACCATCTGTTACCTTTTGAATATATTCTGCAGGGTATCCACCTTTGTTACGAACAATGTCGAAGTTGTCGTCAGCTGTGTATAGTCTAAAGAATGCACGTCTTAGTCCGACTTCTTTTCCATTATCTTGTGGCCATAAGGATTTACCAGTCTTCTTAATTGCAAGTTTTCCAAGCTTTGCTCCTTCATTAAAGTTTATTACACCCTTGAAGATAGCGTGTTCACCGATTATAACGTCATTGGATGGGTCTCTTACGATTACCTTCATCGTACCTTCGTTTGCAATGGTTTCTGCTTCTATCTTTAAGGTAATATCTGAAGCTTTTATTAATCCGCCGGGAGCAGTTACTTCTCTAAGTTTATAATATCCGTTAAACTTTAATCCTTCTAAATGGAATACTCCATTTGGATCAGCTTTAATATTCCTTTTAATAGGGTTATTTTCATCAATAATCCTTCCATAATAATCTGCTTCGTAAAGATTAAATGAAATATTTTTTAACTTAGTTGCGTCAGTTAATGGAATATACTTTGGATTAGTTTTTTCATCTACTTCTTTACTTGGGTCAAAGTTAGGGTTTTCGATATACTTTTTAAATTCCCAGTTAATTGTTCTAATCTTGTTTTTTACATTTACTGCGCCGTCTTTTAAAACAGTATTTAAATCTACTTTTGAATCTTTTAACTGTTCTTCTGTCTTTTTGGCATCTTCTCTATACTTTAGTTTATAGATGTCGTATTTTAATTCACCATTATCACCAAGTTTTACAAACAATTTCCATCCAAAGAACTTATCTGGCTCTTCTAAGAATTTTGGAAGTAGGTATCCACTTGGTGCTGTTAACTCTTCAAGAATGTATTCCCCTTCTTTTAAACCTTCGAAGCTTACTATTCCATCTATTCCTGATGAACGTTCTTCGAAGTAAAGAATGTTATCTATGGTTCTTTCTGAGTAAATTCTAAACTTAGCATTTTGTAGTAAAACTTGTTTACCTTTGTTATCAAGTTCACTGTCAATTTTTCTAAGTTTTAATTCTGTTGTCTTGGCTTCGTTTAGTATAACTTTTGAAGCTTCGATATCTTTATCTAAGAATCTTGTGACAGCTTTACCACTTTGGTCAAGGCTTACTTCGATGATTTGATCTTTAGCCTTTTCGTATCCCTTTGGTACTACAGTTTCTTCTAATAGGTAGGTACCTGGTGGCATTTTTGTAAATTCGAATTCACCAAAGTCACCTTTTGAAGTTTTTTGATAAACTGGTTGTCCATTTAAAAGCTCAGGAGTTTTATCTCTTTGAGATTTTATTTTTGTAAGGGTAAATTGTGATCCGTCAAGTTTTTTGCTTGCGTCTCTCTTTGTGAATTGTAGTTTACCAAACTTATTGGATATATTTACGACTTCAATCTCAAGTTTGCCTTTGCCTTTTCTAACAAGTGGATTTCCGTCGATATCTTTAGGTACACTGGTTAACTCTTCTTTAGTTTCATATCCGTCATTAACCTTTATTCTCAAACTAATTAAAGGATAGTCACCTTCATCAGGGTTAACTTCATTATTTGTAACTTTAATTGTGAAAGGCTCGATTATTTCGTAGCCTTCAGGAGCTTTTGTTTCTCTAACTCTGTAGGTTCCTTCAGCAAGATAGACTTTCATGCCATCCTTTGTAGCAGTAGCTTTTACAATTTCACCTGTGTAGATATTAACGAAGGTAAATTCTGCTCCTTCGAGTTTCTTTCCATCACTGTCAACTTTGTAGGCTGTGATTGGATCTACAACACGTCCAGAAAGAAGATTTTGATACTCTGCTTTTCCATGTTCAAAGTATACTAAGGTAACTGTATTAGCTTTCTTTTGATTTTCCCAATCATCATTATTATAAGAATCTTCAATTCTCTTTAAAAGTTCACTTGCATATTTTACTTGAGCACCCTTTAGTCCCAAGCCTTCTAAGTCAAGATTTTCATTTTCAGAAAGTTTTCTATAACCATTGCCATCTGCATTTGCCCCTCCATCACCTTTGAAATTATCTTCAGGTCTTTGAGGATTGGTACCTGTAAGTGTAATGTCGTTATGAATACTAACGGTATCTTTAGTAGGTACTCCTGAATATGCATAATCTACTGTAAGAGCCTTAGCGTCTGTAAAGTAGTGGATAACTCTTTGCAACATTTGATTCTCAATCATCCTGTGCATTTCTGTTTTATTATGATTTTTAGGATATTCTCTCTTTATCTCTTCAGCAAAGAAGTAAATTCTCTTGAACAAGTCTTCTGTTGCAGCTTCTCTTGAAAGTCCGTTTTGGTTATATTTTCCACCAGGTTCTAAGTAATCTTTTGTATAGTTTTTCACATTATCTGTAGTTGTCGAGATATTTGAATATAGTATTGCCCCTGTAGGGTTTTCTACCCTATCAAGATATATCTTCCCTCGACCATTTACTGTAGGGTCTGGTTTTCTTGCGTTTAGACATTGAACCATTTCAAAGGTATTGTTGATACGCATTATATAATATGGAACTTCAAGGTATGCAAGGTAACCAATTTCTTTTTGAGCTAATTTTCTTGAATAAAGATTTTGCCTGCCACCCTCTGTCACTATATCTTCATAATTATTAATAACGTCTGAGTTATCAATAGGTTTTTGTTTTAGATTAACATCAAGTTTGAAGTTTGTATCCTTAGTACCTACTTGAATGTCATAGTCGTAATAAACTATGACACCTGGTTTGTAAGAACCATTTGGTAGGGTTGCGTCATTTACATTTGTAGTTCTTCTATATCCCCCGTCTTTTTTCGGAATATAATAATATTTTTTGTTCTTTAATGGATTTGGTATTAAATTTGCATATGCTAAACCATAGTCTTCTGTCTCTCCAACTCTTAGAAGGTCCATTGCAAACCAACGTCTTTTTGAATATTCAGCTTCTTGTTGTGCTGCTATTGTCCTTGTCCTATCGTAGTAGAAGTTTTCGTCAACTGTAGGGTCACCTAAGTGAACAAATTCCGCTACGAACATGTCTTCCACAAGGTTGAATGGAGTTTCTGCAAGTGTTTTTGCGTCTTCTAATCCCTTTATAAATTTAAATATAGAAGGTATTTTTTCATAGTCAGATATGGCCTTATCTACAATAGCTTGCATATAATTCTTATCAGGGTTTACTCTAAGACCTAATGAGTAGTTGCTGTGGTATTCCCCGGACTTTAGTGGCATTTTTACTCTTATATAGATTTTATCCTGTGGTAAGTCATCTTTATTTATTGGCTTGATAGCTTGGTATAAATCATTTACCTTACCCATTGGTGTATATCCACTACCATTAAGTTCTGTCTCGGTATTTGCTATTTTATAAGTACCTTTTTCTAAACCTTGTTTATCTGGAGCAAACAATGTGAAATATAATTTGCTAAATTCTAAGTTTTTATCTGCTGGGAAGAGTTTATCTGTTTCTACTTGAATATCCCACCACACTTCTAAGCCTTGTGGATTTATGCCTTGTCCAAGTTTGGCTTCGTTTCCATTTGCATCTCTTAATGTTTGATGTGAATGGTATTCAAGGATAACTGGATATTCTACTTTTGATGATTCATTTTCTGGGCTTTCTATATTTGGATTAAAGCCTGGTATTGATAGAATTTCTTTCCTTGTGTCATCACTTGAAACAGAAATTTCTCCCATCTGTTGAGCAGCCATGCCCCTTGGTTTTACTGATATATTTATTTTTATAGGATCTGTATCGCCAATTTCATTTGTATCAAAGGCAAGTAGTTGGTCTATTGGTAGCTTTACATCTGAAGTAAGTCTTTCTTCAATCGTATACCTAATAACGTGTGTTTGTGGGTTATAACTTGGTGTTGCTATTACCTTTCCATCTCCATCTTCAAGTGGTTTTAATGGGTTTTCGTAATCTTCTCTTAAGTATGGTCCAAGGTCGACATCAAAGTACCAACCTTCTGGCATTGGTCTTGCTTTTGATGCAATAATTTTCATTGAAGTGGTTAGTCTAAACTTCTTATCTGCAAATGAATTTGATACTCTTAGATTATTAAATCTAGTATTTTCTTCCCTATCTTTTTCTACAAGAGCCTTGATGGCAGCGTCGTTTTCTGTCATAAGTTTTTCTTGGTCTTCTCTTGATAGGTTGTATTTTTCCTCAAAAGAATCTAGGAGGGCTTGAATTTCTTTGATGCCCTTTGACTTGTCGGCCAGAGCTTCTTTTAGTTCTTTGTCGGCTTTTTCTAGATTTGTTAGGTTTTCTGTTTCAGATTTTTCTTTTTCTGAGTCTTTTTCTTCTGGGTAGGCGTAGTCGATTATTTCGTCGAGGTTTAGGTTTGCCGCCTTATTTTTTTGTTTGTTAAGACCAGATAGGATTGATTCTAGATAAAGTCTTAAGTCAGCTTCTTCGATTTGGTTATTTTCTACTAGAGCCTTGGTGAAGTCTTTTAGTTCTTGGTCTGTTATCTTTTCTTCATTGTAGGAAGTAAGATTATTTGTAAGCTCTTCTATAAAAGATTTTAATTCTTCTGTAAGTTTATCATCTTTTTCTAGTTTTGAAATCAAGCTGTCCTTGTTTAGGATGAGGGCAGATATGGTGTCTTTTTCTTCGATTTCTTTGCCAGTAGAATCTGTGACTTTGATCTCTGTATCGGAAGTTTTTTCTTCTTTATCTATAGAAGTTTCTTCTTTTTTATCTGGTGTAGATTCTTCTGATTTGTCTTTTGAAGGATTTTCTTCTTTTGTTTTTCCCTTTACCGTGTTACTGTCAGGTGCTTTATCTGTGTTTTCTTTTTCTTCTGTAGGAAGAGGGTCTTCTTCGTCGTCTTTATTTTCTTCTTCACTTCCTTCTATATATATAGGGTTTTTTACCACTCTATTATTTAGGGAGTAATTTTTGATGGCGGTGTTTTTCTTATCGACCTCAGTTTTTAGTGTAATTTTTGCTACAAATCCTTGTGGAATTTCAAAATTAATTTTTTCTGCAAAGTCGATTGCTTGTGAGAATTCTTTTTTGATTTCAAAACCATTTTCAGTTAATCCATAGTAGTCTAGGTTTATCTGTGAATTTTCTGTGTTTTGATTTTCATCTAGAGCGAAATCGTAGGTGAATTCTTTGTTTTCGTTTTCTGCATTTACTATGTAGTCAGTCCAAGTGATTGAATCGTAGCTTGCAAATATGCCGCCTAAGATTCCTTCTTTTTTGTATTCACCTATAGCAGATGATTTTTCTTCATCATCTAGCTCTAGGGCTATCACTTCGGCTTCCTCTTGGTCTATCACTTCTTTTGTTGTTTTTACTTTAAGATCATAGCTTAAAACAGAAGTTTTTTCGTTTTCGTCAATTAGACCTAATACCAATTTATAAGCTCTGTCATTTTTTGCTTTTTTTACATCTGCTGTTAGCTTGTAGATTATTTCATCACTTGCTTTTGATGTAAGGTGTAAGCCTTGTAGACTAGCCTCATTTAGCTCATTTTCTTGTGTGTCTGTGCTTGCAGATACGAGGCTTAGCTTGTTGATATTAGATACTGGAATATTTGTTATGGTTAATGAAAGATTTTTATCACTATTATCTTCTAGGTTTTCTTTTCTCCTAGCTATGATAGTGTAGTCTATCTTTTCTAGACTCTCATCAAGAGTCGATGATATCTCTAGGGTATAGTCTCCTAGGTCTTTTTCTAATTTAGTCTCATCAGTGTTATTTACTTCGGCCAACTTTTCTTCGTTATCTTCTCTAACGCCCATTACCGAAGAATCCATATTGTAGATTTGAGGCGAATCATTATTTGCGAAGGCTGTAGGTGGTATCGACATAGCTATCGCTATCACTGTCGCAAATACTTTTCTTGTTAGTAGACTGATTTTTCCTTTCATAATAACCTCCTTCCTTTCTCTTTACTTCCTCCTGTCTTATCTGGAAATTTTATCTTAGCTATATTTACTTTTATCCAATATCTTTTAGTTTTCATTTTTTATCCTCGCCTAGACTTATCAAATGTATTTTATGTAATTTGTAAAAGTTAGATAAACAAACTACAAATTTGAAATGATTATTTATTGTTCTTTATATTATTTTATAACATTTTGAGTTTTTTTACAAGAGAAATTGTTCAAATTTACAAAGTTTTAGTTGTAAATAAGTGTATATCCTGTATGTGTATTTATCAAAAAAATATGTATGTAAACACTTTGTAACAAATATCTTTTATGTACATTGACTTTTCTCTAAGATTCTATAAATATATCGCTATAAATTTGAAAAAAATATATGGATAATAAATAAGTATAAATGTTATCCAAAAAATATTAATGTTTTAGAGTGTAGACAAATTGGGTTATAATCAGTTAATAATTTTACTAATCTGTGAATTTGTGGGATTCTTCCTCACTTTGTTCGTCAGAATGACCTGAATGTAGGTCTTTGTCGATCGTTTGCGGGATGCTTCCTCACTTTGCTTGCCTGAATGAGATTAGAATAGGACTTTGTCGATAGTCTGTAAGTTTAGATAGGCTATTTTTCGTTTTATTTGCCACGTTTAATTTACGCTGCTTTACCGCGTTTTATTTTATTAGAATTTTGCTAATTTTTTAACTTTTATAGTTATGTTTTGAAGGGGCTAGCAATATGCCTTGCCCCTTCATTTTTCTCTTATTATTTTCCATTGTTTGATAATTGAAGATATCTTACAAAGATTGGAGTATTAACTTCTGTTTGTTTCTTTTCTTCTTTAGTTTCTTTTTTATCTTTGTTTGTAGGTTCTTTCTTGTCCCCAGCTTTTTTGTCGTCTTTTTCTGTAATTGTTACAGTTTGAACTTTCTTTACTTTCTCTGTTGCAGCGTCAAGTTTCTTTTGAAGATTGGTTGAGAAGTCTCTTTCGCTTTCCTTTGGAGAGTCTTTTGTTAGATTCTCAATTTTTGTAAGTGGAGTTAACATTCCTAGGTTTAGGACAGGTTTTGCTCCAGTTACTCTCTTCATAAGTGGGTCTGTGGTATTGTCGATTAAGATTATTTCATCTAATTCAACTAGCTTATCATTAGCTTTTTTGTTTGTCTCTTTTGCTTCTTTAACAAGTTCTGCAATTTTTTTGTATTCTTCTGTAGCTTTTTCTGGATTTTCTTTTTCTAATTTTGTAAGACTATCTAGCTCATAGTTTAGGAAGGCCTGTTGGATTAGGTCTTCGATTTTTTTATTTTGTATTCTAATTGCTTGGCTTAATCCTCTGACGTCTAGGTTTACTTCGTCAATTTCTGGCTCTAGTTCAAGGATTGATTTCTTTTGTTCTTCTAGTAGTTTTAGGGCGTTTGCCTTAGCTAAACTTGGACCATCTTCTTTAAGACTTACTTTTTCAATCTTTGCCTTATCGCCTTCTACAATCATGTCTTTTAGCTTGGTATTTTGCTTTTGGATTGCTTGAGATAAAGCTTTGATTTCTAGGTTTTCTTCATCAAGATCAGGATTAGCCTTTTTTAGGCTAGCCTTTTCAATTTTTATTAATTCGTCTAGATTTTTAGCTTCTTTTGTTGGCTCAGATTTTTCTACTGGCGCATCTCTTTTAACTACTATGGTTTCGACTTTTTCTGAGTCGTTATTTTCTTCTGTATCAAACTTATCTGTTATGATTTCTGAATCTTTTATTAGATTTTCTGTGTCTGATTTTTCTCTTACGTCAAATTTTGCTAGAGAGTTTGCTGGAATAGCGTATGTTTCTGGATCTGTTATCTCTTCTTTTTTTGTCTCTAGGGTATTTGGATTTATGAAAGTTGCTACAAATTTATAGCCTTCTTTTCCAGCAAGAGTTAAATCAACGTAGTTTGAAAGTTTTTTCTCCTCATCTGTGTCGTTTAGGAGGTATTTTGTAAATGGAAGATTTGCGAGTGGATTTACCTTTTCATCTGTGTAATTTTCATAATCTCTTACAACCTCATCACGAGATAGGTAGAAGTTATAATCTCCACTCTTGCCTAGGTTGGCGTCGATTTTGCCTAGGGTAGATTTATCTTCTTTGCTAACTACATAATATATTGAATAATCGCCTGGATCTTCGTCTTCATCTACCCTTACAACTGCTTTAACCGAGCCATTGTAGGTGATTTCTGTTTTGATTCTAACACCAAAAACATCGTCACTTTGAATCTTCTCAGCAGCTTTTTCAATTTCTTCGCTTGAGGAAGATACTTTATCTTCAGCAATAAAGTTGTCTATTTTTAAGTTTTTAACTTGGCTGTTTTTTAGGGCGAAGACTGATATTGTGTATTCTTTTGGTAATTTATCGCCTTCGATTCCAAATGAGTAAGTAAGGTAGGTTACATTCTTTGCCCCTTCTAACTCTTCTTTAAATTCTACACGGTAAGGAGTAACTTCAATTTTATCTTCCTCAACTTTGCCTTGTTGGCTTATGTAATTGGTATTTTTTTCTATATTTTCTCTTGGGGTAGGAGTTGGAGTTGTATTTACCATCCTAGGAGCAAGAGTAACTGGTGTAGGTCTATTATCTTGAAGATTTATCTCTTCTTCTTTAATGTAAGTATCTGCTGTATTGTTTTGATTAGGTTCATCTGTGATTTCGTCAGCTAGAGCGTTTAGCGGAAAAGCTAAGGCTAAAGCCAAGGAAAGGAGTCCGTATCCGATTTTATTTCTTCTGTTTTTCATAATATCCTCCGTATACCTATATTTTATCATATTTAAATATATTTACAATAACTTTTTTAGTTATATTAGCCATAAATGACTATTTCTAAATTAATACTTAGTAATTACAAATATTTGCTTGCTTCTCTTGTGGATAGCTTTGATAAATCGTTTTTATTTTCTGAAAGAAAAGATGTAACCCAAGAAGGATTTGTCTTTGAATACTCTCTTAAAGCCCAACCAATCGCCTTGTCAATGAAAAACTTTTCGTCTTTATCAGTACAAGGAATTTTTAGGTTAGTTTTTATAATTTTTGCTAAAAGATTTGTGTCTGTTTTTTCTTTGAACTTTCTTTGGTGACCGATGGCTATTCTTCTAATCCAAAAATTTGGATTTTGGGAAAGGCCCAAGATTTTTCTTTTAAAATCAATATCCTCGTTTGATAACAAACCAATAATGCCATCAATATTGTCAATTGTATCCCACCAAGGGCGGATTTTCGCCAAGTCTACAAGCTTATCAAAATCGCTAATAGTCAAAAGGTGACTATTAGCCTTTAATAAATCAATGCCAAGGTAGTTTATTTCCCTGTAGTTATGGGAGAAAAATTCTTGTAAAAATTTCCATTCGATGCTAGAAGCTTTTTTCCATTCCTTTATATAGGGCTTTGATAAATCACGCCTTTTTGCTGCCATTAGACCATAAAAATCAAACTGATTTCTCATGTAGGCCGCCATTTTCTTTGCCCTTGCTGGGTCGGCATTTTCACTGAATGTTTTTTCTATATCCTTTATGGTAAACATTTTAGAAATTTTCTAATCTAATATAGCCACTAGGTCCGTAAATAGCCCAGTTTGTTGATCTTAAAAGATCTGCTCCGAAAACTAGCTCAATGTCTTTACTTTCTAGGTCTTTTTCAATTTGAGCTGATCCTAGAGTAACTTCCTTATTATCATTTGTGAAAGTAAAGCGACTTAGGTGGGTAATGTCATCTAGTGATTCGCCAAGCATGGTTATAGTTTTTCTAATTTCCTCGTCAGATTCTATAGCTTCTTTGGCAAGGCTTGGGGAAATGATTGTAAGTGGTCTAGATGTGTCTATCGCAGCTTTTATGGTTTTGTCATTAAAACCGATGTTTATAATAGGTTGGTTTGCCTTATCTTTCTTTACTTCCATGAAGTCTGAAGTTTGTACTTCAAAGCGTCCTTCTTTAGGACGGGCCCTCCAAGCAAATTGAGAGATGACATTCCATCCCAAAACCATATCGCAATCGTTAGTATTCCCAAAAGGATCGACTCCAAGATCAAAGGCAGAGTCTTTGGCAACTAAAACTGGGACTTTGGATAATTTTAACCCGCCGATTAATAAATCGCCTAGGAAAGCTCTCTTGTAAGTTTTGTTATCATCTATATAATCATTGTCCAAATAATCTATATCTAGGTCTTTTGCAATAGATTCCTTGACCATGGTATTGCCCCTGGTATTAAACATAGCTATGAGGTTTTTATCCTTAGAAGCAAGGGCAAGGTAAATAAAGTTAAAAAATTTATTGCGAACAACTGGAACTAAAGAAAAATCCATAAATACTCCTTTTTTGTCTGTTATGTTTTAATATATTATACCATAAAACCTTATGATTTTGTTTGTTATTTTATTTTTCTGGAATTGGAATTTATAAGCTTAACGAAAAAAAGACGGTAGGATTGTCTATACCAGGTTTAAAATATGGTAGATTTTATTTACTGAAATGATTTGACAAAGAGTCTTTAATTTTTATTACAAAAATCAAGGCAAAAAAATTTCCTCCAAGCAAGCCGCCTGGAGGATTTGTTTTTATGAAGCTTTTGATGTGGCTACCACTCTAATTCCTGTGCCTGCTACATCTTCTATGACGCAGTCACCGATTTTTACTGGAGCTTTGATATGAGCTTCGTTTATTTCTTTCATTACATCCATAATTTTATCTTTTGGAATTGCCTCTTCAGTTTTTACTGATACTAGATATTCCTTAGCACCGTCTACTCTAGCTGTTGAGCATACTGTTCTTACTGGATTTGTCATTTCATTTCTAGCGTATATTTCGCCTCTTTTACAATTATTTCCAGTTATGTTTGTTATCTCACCGTCTTCTACAGTAACACTGACATTACAGCCTAGTGGGCAATTTATACAGGTTAATTCTTTGATCATAAGCTCTCCAATCTTACTTCGATTTTTTCGCTATTTTCATCTAAATCGCTTTTCTTTAGAACTAAATCTTCCATCTCACCTGGAGCAAATACTATCTTTCTCTTTTGGGCAACTTCCTTGCCGTCTACTTCAAGAACTAGTCTTGATTTTTGATAGATATTATTTACTCTAAATCTGATTACTACTTCATCTCTCATAGAGCCTGGGGCTATGAATTGAGGAACTGTGTAGGTTACACCATTTCCTGGTGTTAGGTGGATTTTCTTTTCATTATCCGCCTTAAATTCATCTTTAATATAAGCTGCTGCGTTTTCTCCAGCTAGTTCACTTTCTTCTGTTACGTAGTCTACTAGGTCGTGAACATGAAGGACGTTTCCTGCTGCAAATACACCATCTATAGAGGTCATCATTCTGTCAGATACTTCTGCACCCTTGGTTCTTGGATCCATTTTAATTTCTGCATCTCTACTTAGTTCGTTTTCAGGAATAAGTCCTACTGAAAGAAGGATGGAATCACATTCTACATATTCTTCTGTACCAGGTATTACTTTCATATTTTCGTCTACTTTTGATAAGTAAACACCTTCTACCCTGTCTGTTCCAACTATATCTGAGATTGTTGTTGAAAAGTAAAGTGGTATATCAAAATCGTTTAGACATTGAACTATATTTCTCTTTAGTCCTCCAGAATATGGCATGATTTCTGCCACGCATTTAACTTCTGCACCTTCTAGAGTCATACGTCTTGCCATTATAAGTCCGATATCGCCAGAACCTAGGATAACTACTTTTTTTCCTGGCATGAAGCCATCAAGGTTTACAAGTTTTTGTGCTGTACCTGCTGAATATACACCAGCTGGACGGCTTCCTGGAATGTTTAAAGCTCCTCTTGGTCTTTCTCTACAACCCATAGCAAGGACAACTGCTTTTGGTGTGATTTGGAACATTCCGTTTTCTTCATTCATTAATGTTAATGTCTTATCTGGGCTAAAGTCCATTACGATTGTGTTTAACATTACATCAATGTCACGGTTTGCTACTTCGTCTTCAAACCTACCAGCATATTCTGGCCCAGTTAATTCTTCTTTAAATCTATGAAGGCCAAAACCATTGTGGATACATTGGTTAAGAATTCCTCCAAGTTTGTTATCTCTTTCTACAATTAAAATATTTTTTATGCCACAATCATAGGCTCTAGCTGCTGCAGCAAGACCTGCAGGGCCGCCACCAACTACTACTAAATCATAATTTTTCATTGTCTTCTCCTACTTTACTCTTCCATTAACATAGTAAGAATCTTTTGAGTTTTTAACTACATCTGACATATCT
>QWCE01005007.1_pt1 | contig 13957 bp, 19 predicted proteins | sample 1972531 | NCBI WGS metagenome assembly QWCE01 (sample SAMN09866716, study PRJNA288562) | Human gut metagenome isolate term4_stool, whole genome shotgun sequencing... | reverse complement strand
CTTTTCCTCGTGAACTGGAAGTTTGCAGGAAGCGCACAACCTGTGGTTCGGATGATCAACCCGACCTCTGAAGACATCGAGGGCCTGATGAAGTTCCGACTCATCGGCTTCAACTGCCGGCGGTATGATAACCACATTCTTTATGCTCGCTTGATGGGCTATACCAATGAGCAGCTTTACAACCTGTCTCAGCGGATCATCGGCAGCGAAAAGAAATCCAAGAGCAACAACTGCTTCTTTGGCGAAGCCTATAATGTCTCTTACACTGATGTTTACGACTTCTGCTCGAAAAAACAGAGCTTGAAGAAGTGGGAGATTGAACTCGGCATCCACCATCAGGAGCTTGGCCTTCCGTGGGACCAGCCTGTTCCGGAGAGCATGTGGCAGAAGGTTGCCGAGTATTGTGACAACGATGTCATCGCTACGGAGGCAGTATTCAATGCCCGTAAGGCTGACTTTATAGCTCGTGAGATCCTGGCTGATGTGGCTGGAATGACCGTCAACGATACCACGAACACTTTGACCGCCAAGATTATCTTCGGAGGAAACAAGAAGCCGCAGGATCAGTTCAATTACCGCGACATGGGCGATGCCAGTCAGATTTGCAGCATGGACGATCTGCCGTTCAAGTTTGGGCCGGAAGAATATGACAACTATACGGCGTTTGACAAGAAAGACCGTCCGATCTTCCCTGGTTACAAGTTCGACAAAGGCAAGTCTACTTATCGCGGCGAAGAAGTTGGCGAGGGTGGCTATGTCTATGCCGAGCCTGGTATGTACGGAAATATCGCTCTGCTGGATATTGCTTCTATGCATCCCTCAAGCATCATCGCAGAAGATCTCTTCGGGCCGGTCTATACGAAGCGGTTTCGTGAGATCCGTGATGCTCGTGTCGCCATCAAGCATAAGGAGTTCGACAAGGCTCGCAAGATGCTGAACGGTGCTCTGGCAAAGTATCTGACGGACGAGAGTGCCGCCGATGCTCTGGCACAGGCGCTAAAAATCGCCATCAACTCCGTTTACGGTCTGACTTCGGCCAGCTTCGAGAATCCGTTCCATGACAACCGTAACAAAGATAATATCGTCGCCAAGCGCGGAGCCCTGTTTATGATCAACCTCAAGCACGAGGTTCAGAAACGGGGCTTTGTTGTTGCTCACATCAAGACGGATTCCATCAAGATTCCAGACGCTACGCCTGAGATCATTCAGTTCGTCATGGACTACGGTAAGATGTACGGTTATATTTTCGAGCACGAAGCGACTTATGATCGCATGTGCCTCGTCAACAACGCCGTTTATATTGCCAAGTACAAGGATGGTAAACACGCCGGTGAGTGGACAGCCACGGGCACTCAGTTCCAGATTCCGTATGTCTTCAAGAAGCTCTTCTCGCATGAGGAGATCACCTTCGAGGATATGTGTGAGACGAAGTCTGTTACAGGGGCGCTCTATCTGGATATGAATGAGAGCCTGCCTGATGTGAGTGCTTTGGAGGATGAGTATGCTAAGTTGTGGAAAAAGATTTCCGATACAACGAAGCTGAATGAGCCAATGGAGGCAGAATGTGCTCGTATCGAGGAACTTACAACTGAAATCGAGAAAGGTCATGACTATGTCTTTATTGGACGAGTCGGACAGTTCTGCCCCATCAAACCCGGCTGTGGCGGCGGTCTTCTGTGTCGCGAGTCCGTTGACAAAAAGACTGGCGAAAAGAAGTACGATGCCGCAGTTGGAACGAAAGGCTATCGCTGGCTTGAGTCTGAAATGGTCAAGGAACTCGGAAAGGAAGACTGCATTGACCGGAGATACTATGATGCTCTCGTTGATGCTGCGGCCACTGATATTTCCAAGTATGGCGATTTCGAGTGGTTCGTTTCCGAAGACCCGTATGTTTCTGACACGCCGCCTTGGTTCAGCCCCGGCGAACCCCACGAAGAAGACAGTACACCGTTTGATGTGAGGTAATTCCATGGAGAAAAGCTTCACCAAAGACGGTGCTCGTTGGTTTACTTGCAGGCGATGTGGATTGAGAAACTGCGAGAACATTTATCGGTGGAAAAAGAAGCCGCAGCCTATGAAAAACATCTGCACCCTCTGCATTGAAAAAGAGGAACTGGCACACCAGGAAGCTCGGGAACGAGTTCATTACAGTCCATTCCAATATCCATTTTAACAGTTGAGAGGAGTCTTAATCATGAGTCGTAAAGCTACTGACAACATCATCATCGAAAACGCCCGCATTATCTTCCGGAACTTTTCCGGTAAGGAGGACAAGTACAACCGCGCCGGTGATCGCAATTTCTGCGTTATCATCGAGGACCACAACGATGCTCAGCGTCTGATCGAAGACGGCTGGAATATCCGCGTGATGCCTCCTCGTGAGGAAGGTGACGAGCCTCGCCACTATCTCCAGGTCGCGGTGAGCTTCAAGAACTTCCCGCCCAAGGTCGTCATGGTCACCCGCCGCAAACAGACGCCTCTCGATGAGGAGTCCATCGGCGCTCTCGACTTTGCCGAGATCAGCAATGTGGATCTCATCATCCGCCCCTATAACTGGATCATCCAGGAGGGCACCAAGAACGAGAAGAGCGGTGTGAAGGCCTACCTCAAGACGATGTATGTCACCATCGAAGAGGATGAGTTCGCCGAGAAGTATGCTGCGAGCGAGTATCCGCAGGAATAAGCATTGCGGGGACGCTGGTTAGGAGGTAGCCGGCGTCCCTTTAACTTTTTGAAAGGAGGACCCCATGCCTTTCTGGAAACCTAAGAAAAAGAAGAAAGCGGTTCATAAGGCGAAACCGGCTAAGTCGCTCCCCAAGTATGAGCCAAAGCCGTTCATTCCGCCTGAGATACCGAAAATTGATATTTCAGCAAATCAGCAGAAAGAGCCACAAAAGCCGGCTCCGAAAAAAGCTTCCTCGTCAAGGGCTGACGACAAGAAGTATTTCATCGAGACATTCAACAAGCTCGTGTCCGAGCGAAATCGACCGTGGGACATTTGGAAAGACTTCGTTCTGATGACTGCCTGCGCATTCTCCAATGCTGTTGATAAGACACATTATGATGAGCGAGAAGACCGTTATCTAAAAGCCATCGCCAAGTACCGCAAAGAAGAGCAGGCATTATTCCCGGAGCTTCTTGCCGAAATGACGGTCGCGTTGGAGAAAAATCCGGACCAGGACTTTCTTGGTGAAGTCTACATGCGGATGAGGCTCGGAAGCGACGAACTTAAGCAGATATTTACTCCTTATAATGTTTGTCACTTCATGGCGCTTGCGACAATGGGTAATGTTGCGAAACAGGTCGAAAAAAGCGGCTTTATCACCGTTCACGATGATTGCTGCGGAGGTGGTGCGACTTTGATAGCTGCTGCCAATGTAGCACGGAACGACCTTGAAAAGGCCGGCTTTAACTTCCAGAACCATATTCTCTTCTCGGCTCAGGACATCGAGGAGACAGTCGCGCTCATGTGCTATATTCAGTTATCGCTCCTCGGCGTCGCCGGATTCGTCAAGGTCGGTAATTCTCTTACCGATCCGATCAGAAATGGTGACTCTTTGGAGAACTACTGGTTTACGCCAATGTACTTTAGCGATATTTGGCATACTCGTCGAATTATCAGTCAAATGATGGATATTTTACAAGAGGAGCGTGAAAGCGATGACCATTAAAGATTTTGACACGAAAAAAGTCATTCTTGAAGACCAATACAAAAGCGATGAGTACGAGACGATGACTCTCTACTTTATCGCGCCAAAAGAATGGCTCGAAGGCCTCTATCCTGATGCTGTTCACACCGAAATCAGTGTTGAGTATCCGCTGAATTGCCCCGAAGCTTATGCGGCAACCGTAATGGTATCTCCGACAAGAGATCTTGGAGAGGATGGATATGAGGACTATGACTGGAGTGACCTTGAGCTGTCTCTTTCAGATATTGAAGCGTTAATCGGGATGGCTAAGTCATGAGTATCAGTCTGTACGATCATCAGCGCAGCGCCCTTGAAAAAATGAAGAACGGTTGTATCCTGTGCGGCGGGGTCGGTTCCGGTAAATCCAGAACTGCCCTCGCTTATTACTATCTTCAGCAGGGCGGAAATCTCGACATTCCTGATGCGCCGATGAAAAATCCGCTTGATATTTACATTATCACCACGGCGCGCAAACGGGATACCTGTGAATGGGAGGATGAGTTAGCTCCATTCCTGCTCTCCACTCACGAGGACTGCAATTACTACAAGAACAAAGTCATCATCGACTCGTGGAACAACATTGCCAAGTACAAAGATGTGAAAAACAGCTTCTTTATATTTGACGAGCAACGAGTCGTCGGCTATGGAGCTTGGACGAAGGCATTCCTGAAAATCGCCAAGGAGAACAAATGGATCTTGCTCTCAGCTACCCCTGGGGATACCTGGCAGGATTATATCCCCGTCTTCATCGCAAATGGGTTCTACCGGAACAAGACCGATTTCATCGACCAGCATGTGGTTTATGACTGGAGGTCGAAGTATCCAAAGGTTGACCGATACCTCAACACCGGACGGCTGATCCGTCTGCGCAATCGCATTCTTGTGACGATGGAGTTCGAGCGGCACACCACATCTCATCATCAGGATGTGCCTGTTTCCTACAACATTCCGCTCTACAAAGATATTTCTCGAAACCGCTGGAACCCTTGGGAAGACCGTCCTATTGAAACGGCTTCTGAGCTTTGTATGAACTGGCGCCGCGTGGTGAATTCGGACGAGTCCCGAAGCGTGGCCGTGCTGGAGATTATGGAAGATCACCCTAAAGTCATCATCTTCTACAATTTCGACTACGAGCTTGATATTCTCAAAAATCTTGGTTACCCCGATGGGACTGAAGTCGCTGAATGGAACGGCCACAAGCATCAAGAGATCCCGACCGGCGACAAATGGGTCTATCTCGTGCAGTACACGGCCGGCTGCGAGGGCTGGAACTGCATTACTACTGATACGATTATCTTCTACTCGCAGAACTATTCCTATAAGGTCATGGTTCAGGCTTCCGGACGAATCGACCGTCTGACGACGCCATTCAGTGACCTTTATTACTTCCATCTAAAGAGCTTTTCCGGCATTGATCTGGCGATCAGCAAGGCACTCAAGGAGAAGAAGAACTTCAACGAAGGTCGCTTTGTTGGGTGGTCTACTGCGCCGATGCCGAAAGCTGCATGACATGAAAAGGAGAAATCATGGATAACGCAAAAATTATTGCTGTCGACTTCGATGGCACTTTGGTTGAAAACAAATGGCCTGAGATCGGTGCGCCGATTGAAAAAAACATCGCCAAGGTTAAGGCCGAACAGGAAGCTGGCACCAAAATCATTCTTTGGACGAACCGAGTTGGAGAACCTTTGGAAAAAGCGCTTGCTTTTTGTGAGGCACAGGGCATCCATCTCGATGCGGTCAATAAGAATCTTCCCGAAATTATCAAAGCATTTGGGACTGACTGCCGGAAGATCTTCGCCAATGAATATTGGGATGATCGCGCAGTCTTGATGTCCGAGAAAGATATCGGAGAATTCTCCGATGGGTTCCATACCTTCAATTCCCTCTATCATCAGCGGCTCATCCTCTTCGCGGCCTTGGTGAACACTTTCCCGACGCTTGCTTGGAAATCCCACAAGCATTCGGATGGCGAGGCTCCCTTTGGAGGAGGCTGGTTCATCGTTGGCATCGACACGCCAAAGGGGCCCTATACCTATCATTACGAGGACAAGGACTGGGACCTGTTCCACTGCAAAGAGGTGGCCACTGCTCCTGAGTGGGACGGCCATACCGATAAGGATGTCGAGCGGGTACTGTCCCTTTCCGATGACGAGAGTGATTGGGCGGCTCGTGAAGTTGCTCTTGCTTCTCAGAAAGAACGCGAAGGTGCCGAAAATAAAGACGACTGGGATTACGGTGTTGCGTGCTATGAGAGTGCCCTCAGAGCGTATCGGTCTTTGGAACGCGACGGCCACTCCGGTATGAGCATTCAGATCACCAAGAGCATCCTGAACCGCCTCATCGACGGCAAATGCCTTACCCCCATTGAGGACGATCCTGATATTTGGACTAAGGTCGAGTTTGGTGAGAACGATCCTATCCAGCACTTCCAGTGCAAGCGCATGAGCAGCCTGTTTAAGGATGTCGCCGAGGACGGTACGGTCACTTACTCGGATGTCAACCGTGTTCAGCTCATCAACAAAGAAAGCCCTGATATTCCGTTCAGAAACGGCTTCGGTACTCGCCTTATCGACAAGATGTATCCCATTACGCTTCCGTACTTCCCGACGGACAAGAAGTTCAAGATCATCGTCGAAGAGTTTCTGACCGATGAGAAAAATGGCGACTTCGATACCGTCGGCTATCTCCAGCTTATTCTTCCCAATGGCGAGGTCGTTGATCTGAATGGATATTTCAAAGATGGTCCGGACGACATGGTTCGCATCGAGCAGGCTGAGTACGAAGAGAGAAAAGCTAACCGGATCGACAAGAAGTAACCACTGATATTTGAAAGGAGAAAAAATATGATCCCCATTGATACAATAGTCAGCATTAAATCCGGTGACGAGTACGGTGGTAAATACACCGGGAAACTCGGCATCATTAAAAAGTTTACAGATGATCGGGTCGGAGTGGAGTTTGCCGGCCTTAAAAACCATGCAAGCAAATACGGCCTCTTCTGGTTCAAGAAAGAGAATGTGACACCTTCACTCTTTGATGCGCCGAAGCGCAACGATGCAATCATTCCGGCGGCTCTTGCTAAGGCTTTCCTCAACTTCACTTTCGGAGCCCCAAGGGCATCACTCGGCGTAAAGCAGGTCATTTTCAGTGGTCCTAAAACGATCGTGTTCTGGCTCGACGGAACCAAGACTATCGTTTCTTGTGGCGAGGGTGACCACAATGATCCCTATGCCGGGTTCTGTGCTGCTGTTACGAAGCGAGTCTTTGGCTCCACTTCTCAGGCAAAGAAGGTCTTGGCAAGAACGAGAAAGGAGACTTCCAAATGAGCACCATTTATATCGGCGAACGGCAAAGCGGCAAAACAACTATGCTCATCGAAATGTCTGAAAAGACCGGTGCTACCATCGTTGTGGCTACCTATCCGATGGCCAAGTACATTCAGTTGCTCGCTGCTCGGATGGGTAAAAAAATTCCTGTTCCCATCACGGTGACGAACTACATCCGTCTTCTCGCAAGCGGCGGCCTTGGTAAGAGCGAGAAGTATCTCGTAGACGAGCTTCAGATGATGCTCTCTGCTATGAATGTCGAAGCTGCTACGGTTGACTGCGGCTGCATTGAGGTTCTTCGCGGCCAACAGAAAGAAGGTTTGTAATGGCCGGGCTTAAAATGAATGTTGAATTCCCAACACGCTTTTGTGAAGTCAAAGGTGAACTTGGATATTTTCATCTTTGGGAGCAGTGGAGTAATGTTGTTGACGCCAGTCTGCTTCGTGGTGGGCACCCTGCTGGTCAGATTGGACAGGTCTATGGCATTGTTGAATTCAAAGATGGTGTTCGACGTGTTGACCCTGTTTCTATCAAGTTCTGCGATGAGGAGAACGCCGATCTCTGTGCGCTTGTAAAGCACCATGAGGCGTTAAGGAAAGGAGAAGTAAATGCTGAAGATTGAAAACACCGAGGTCCTTGGTTGGGACGCAGCTATCCGCGGTATGCGGAATCCGTTGAACTCTTGGGAGAAGAGTGACAGTCAGTTTGTTCGAGATCCTGATTACGGATGTTTTGGTGTGTGTCCGTGCGCAGAGCTCGTTGATTGTGATTGCTGCCATGTCGGTCCTAACGACCTCAAACTCATGAACACCCTCCGCAATGCCGGCACGGACCATCGTAAGTTCATGCGGATGATTACGGTCTATCTCGACATCACTGCCCCGCTGTACTGGTGGAAAGAGTTCGACACCTATAAGGTCGGTACGGTCGCCAACTCGTGCTCGACGATGCATAAGATTGCGGACAAGGAGTTTACGCTGGAGGATTTCAGTCATGAACATTTACTGAGTATGGCTAATAATGATGCAGGCGACGCTCTTTTTCTCAATGATGCGAATAACATCCGGGTAGATGGCGATGACCTTCTGGGTTTAATAATCAATGTCCTTAACTACTACCGAGGAAGATATATTAAAACAAAGGACAAACGGTACTGGTGGCAGCTGATCCAGCTCCTGCCGAGCTCTTACAACCAGAAGCGGACGGTCATGCTGAACTATGAGGTTCTGGCCAACATCTATAAGTCCCGTCGGCATCACAAGCTCGATGAGTGGCATACGCTTTGCGACCGGATAGAAAGCCTACCATATTCTAAGCTGATTACTGGTGGTGTAGTCGATGAATAAGGAGCAGTATTTGATCAAAAAGCACCCAGTAATGTGGTTTCTGCTTCAGAAAATTAGCGACTTTCTGTGGTTCTTTGCCAAATTCTCTATCTGTATGATTTTGTGGTACATCATCCACGGGTGAACGTCGATTGACACCACTCCGGCTGTTATGATACAATCATAAAAAGAAATCATGCGCAAAAAGTACATCGCCTATTATGGAAGGAGGTTGTTAGGCTATGGCTGAACGCAACGATTCTCACCTTCTGGATGGTGGTGATTCTGTGGGTATGACGGATAACCAGTACAAGGGTATGCTGCTTGACCAGTTAGAAGACTGGCAGGAAATCCTTGACCTGGCAATCGCAGCCGGGAGCACCGAGATTCAGAAAAAGGCTGAGAAGCAAATCGCGAAGATCAACGAAAAGCTGAAATTCTAATCTCTACCCAGAGGGAAGGGCTTGTGGAAACACAGGCTCTTCTCTTTTTATATTTTTCAGGAGTGTGAATACTATGACACCTAATGAGTACCAGAAAGAAGCACTTCGGACCGCATCCGGAATGTCTAAGGAATACCCTCGTATTCTCAACGGCCTGATGGGTCTGAACGGCGAAGCCGGAGAGTGCATTGATATTCTCAAAAAGCATCTTTACCAGGGCCACGCTTTCGATAGCGAACACATGGCAAAAGAACTTGGCGATGTCGCATGGTATCTGGCCATCAGCGCAGAAGCTATCGGCTATGATTTGGAGACGATCTTCCAGATGAACATTGATAAGCTCCGGGCCCGATATCCGGAGGGCTTCGATGCCGAGCACAGTCTGCATCGCAGAGCAAATGATATTTGAAAGGAGCTTGTGAAAATGGATGAGAAAAAAATCCACTCAATCATTGATGAAGCAATGGCGGCTCGTGACCGCTCTGTGTCCATTTATATTTCGCCTGATGGCGGTGTTTCTATTTCGGTCTCCCCGTGGCCGGATGAGGAGACACTCCGCAACATGAGAGCCAGCGGTCTGATTTCTCACAATGACTACCGGACACGACTTGGCCTGTCGCCTATGAAAGACTAAGGAGGATCGCAATGAACGAAAAAGTTCTGAGACATAAGGAAATCTGCGATGGGCTGAACGAGCTCTACGCACGCAAAAACCACGACTATGGCGACAGCTTCCATACCACTTTCGTCGAGGAAGGTCTCGCTATGGCCCGTATCCGTCTGGGAGATAAGTTCTCCCGCTTCAAGACCCTGTCCCGCCTTTCCTGTAATGACCGTGACCAGCAGCAAGTTACGGATGAGTCCATTCGTGATACGCTACTCGATCTCGCAAACTATGCCATCATGACTGTGTTGGAGATGGATGCACCAGATGAGAGTCATGCGACTATGTACGCTTATGACAAGCCGTTCTATACTGTTGGGGAGGATAAGTAAGATGAAAGCTAAGAGATCGCTTTGTATGCTTGCGGCGATCCTCCTCGTTGTCACCATGATGCTGATGTTCCTGACGGGTTGTAACAGACAAGTCATCGACACGACATTCAGCTATGACAATGCTATCCTGGCGCTTCCCGATGGTTCAGTCATCAGCGGGAAAATCGAGAGCTGGAAAGACTATGATGACGGCGATCAGATTCAGGTAAAAATTGACGGAACTACATATCTGGTTCATTCCGTCAACATCGTACTGATAAAGGAGTAATGATTATGTGGAAGCGCGAACTGATCCGCAACAAGATTTATGCGGTATTGATGGTGCTGGCATCTTTGCCGGTTGTTATTTTGGAGAGGGATGGTACGGTCCTTCTCCTTTCTCTTTTCTTCGGAGTTCCGATGTTCTTCGCAAAAGAAAACTGGATCATGGGAGGACCCATTCATGAAAGTAAAGAAAGCCGGAAAAAGAGTGTTCGGAGCCGTAATGTCTGCTGCCGAGAAAAAGGCTATGGACATGGAGATACAGCGACAGCTCGCAGAGTACGATCGAAAGCATATACGAGAGATCGACGCTCTGGTTCTGTGGGAGCTGCGTGAACAGCTCGGCTTCGGCAATAAGAGGCTTAAAAAATTCTATGACAACTTCTCCCGCGGCATCGAGGCTTTGATCCGTCGTTATGAGATGGAACAGGGCGATGATGTCTGGCTCTGTACCTACAAGCTGAAAGAGATCGGCTGTGATCTTGAAAAATGGGAGAAAGAAAGAGGTGACCAATGAGTGACCGAAAAAACTCGGAGGGCTACTCAGATCCGACAGCCTACCAGGCCATGATGAACCTTGAAATCGAGGAGCTTCGCTTTAAGAAGTTGCTCAGGTCTATCAAGGATGTGTGTGACTTGGCGGACTTCGAGATCGAAGGTCGTGTCGTTCTAATCGACAAACGGTCCGGACGAGTATGGAGGTAGCCTCTCCAAACCGTGTGAATTTGCCCCGGTTCTGTCTAATCTAAGATAGGATTCGGGGCTCTTTCATGCGCAAAAATTGTGGCCACTTTTATTTTGAAAAACGGGCTTCTGCCCACTTTCTTTCAGAAACTTGATATATTCGGGCGAGTTGAGAGACTTGTAGAGACGGTTCTGGCCAAAAAAAGTGGGTTTTTGCCCGGTTTTATTTGAAAAGTGGGCAGGCTGAAACCGTTGATACACAAGGCTTTGCGGGCTTTCTGCCCACTTTCCCACTTTTTTCTTTAATTAGTGTGAAGAAAAAATGTAAAAAATATATATAAGTGACGAGAAAAAGTGGGTTTTTGGCCAAAGCCTGATTTTTCCTCAAAAACTCTGACTTCCTTTTCGTGCGCGAGTGTGATATACTAAGCTTGCGACACAATTAAATCTTCTTATCCGCTTCACTATGGGAGAATTACTTGGCAACAAGTGTTTCTCTCTTAACTCGTTATACCCATAGTGGTGGTAAGAGGATTGTGTCGCAGCAATGAGAGATGCGCTTTTGCAGGGTGCGTCTCTTCGTTGGGGCGCACCTTTTTTATTTGCACTCTTATGAGGGGAGGACGGAGCGTGGCACGGCCTTACACTGAACAGCAAGTTCTCAAGAAACTGGATATTCCAGATTTCAGACATTTGACAAAAGAAAAAGTCATTGCTTTTGCGACAATGGTTCCGAAGATGAACCCCGAAGTTGCAAAGAAAGCTCTTGAGCAATTTCCGAACTTCGCTTCGACTTCACTTGATGTTTTGAAAGAGTACCGCAGCGTCATCCAAGAAGCGATGGAAGACGATCGAGAGAGTATGCGCAGTTGTTACGATATGTATAACCGCGTGATGGATTCTCTTGAAAAAATGCTGGACAACGACGACCTGACATTTGAGCAGAAGACTTATATTCTCGATCAGATGCAGGAAGTTGCCGCAGCGGTAGCGGATAAGGACTCTGAAAAATCGAGGAACCGTTTGAAGCTCATTGGGGTTATCGGCGGCGTAGCTGCTGCCATTGTCGCGGCTTTGGCTTCGAGTCTTGGAGGTAACATCGCACTGAAAGAAAGCAACAACATTGATGATGACAACATAACGGATTTATGAGAAAGGACAGACAGCATGAGTAAAGGTAACGGAAAGCGTAGCACTGGTGGACTGATCCTCGATGTGATACTTACTTTCTGCACAGGAGGTCTGTGGCTGATTTGGATACTCATTCGGTATCTGCGAAATAATAGCTGACCCTCTGGATATTTGACCGAGACGCTTGAAAAGGTGTCTCGGCTTTTTTTATGCCCTTTTTGGCTTCCGCAGAAAAAACAGGGTCTTTTATGGAGAAGAGAGAGATGTGTTACACATTTCCCTCTCTCCATTTTATTTTTTGTCGAAAGGAGGTCATTTCGTGGCCAGAAGTTCCAGACTTGAGAGCGGATTTCAAGACCGTTTAATCGAGTCATTGAAAGCGTTGTTCCCTGGATGCATGGTTTTCAAGATGGACCAAATTCAGGGACTTCCCGATCTGTTGATTCTTTATGGCGAGAAGTGGGCCTCCCTCGAATGCAAGAGGTCTGCGACAGCTAAGAAGCGCCCAAATCAGGACTACTATGTCGAGAAGATGAACGATATGTCATTCTCTCGCTTTGTGTGTCCGGAAAATAAAGAGGAGGTATTGAATGAACTTCAACAGGCATTCCAACCTTGAAGGTCAGCACGCCTTCCTTGGTGCAAGTATCAATTACACCGATGATAAAATCGCGGACTCCTATGTGAGATTTCTGGCAACACAGAAAGGAACTGTTCTTCACGCATTCGCCGCTCAGTGTATTCTTTTGGGGCAGAAACTTCCCAAGTCTCAGAAGACTCTGAACATGTATGTGAATGACGCTATCGGTTATAAGATGACGCCGGAACAGATCCTCTACTATTCCCCGAACTGTTTCGGAACGACCGATGCGATTTGTTTCCGAAATAATTTTCTTCGCATCCATGATTTGAAGACCGGAGAAATTGATGCTCACATTGAACAGTTGGAGGTCTATGCCGCTCTGTTCTGTTTGGAGTATCATATTCGTCCAGCCGACATTGAAATGGAACTGCGTATCTACCAGCACGACCAAATTCTGTACCATAAGCCGACTGTTGAGGATATTCTGCCAATCATGGACAGGATCATCACAGCCGATAAGGTCATCAACAAAATTAGAGAAGAGGAGGGTTAAGCTATGGATCTCGTAGAGGAAGATATTCTGATGCACTATGGCGTCAAACGGCGCTCTGGGCGCTATCCGTGGGGTTCCGGTGATAACCCTTACCAACATGGCGGCGACTTTCTTGCTCGCGTTGAAGAGCTTCAGCGGCTCGGCAAAACTGAAAAACAGATTGCTGATGAACTTCATCTTTCGACGACTGACTTGCGGATGCAGGTTCGCGTCGCAAAGCATGAACGCCGTGCTCTTCAGGCAGACCGTGCCCGTTCTTTGCGGGAAGACGGTAAGACGCTGGATGAGATCGCCTCAATCCTCGGTTATGCGAATGACTCTTCTGTTCGCGCACTGCTGAATGAGAATACGGCAGCCAATAAGAATAAGGCGCAAGCCACGGCAGAGATTCTGAAGAAAGAGCTTGCGGAAAAAGGAGCCATTGATGTAGGCACCGGCGTTGAGCGTCAGCTTGGCGTTTCTACCGGTGTTCTTCAAGAGGCTCTTTTCATTTTGGAAACCGAGGGTTACAACCGCTATGGCGTTGGCGTTCCCCAGGTAAACGACCCGAAGAAACGCACGATCACTCCCGTTATTTCCGTTCCTGAGATCGACCAGAGAGAGGTTTATCAGAACCTTGATTTGGTAAAGTCCGTTGGTGACTACCATTCTACTGATGGTGGCGAGTCTTGGGACAAGCGTGAGTATCCAGCGAGCATTGATTCCAGCCGTGTGAAGATCCTTTATGGCGATGAGGGTGGCGCACTGAAAGACGGTGTTATTGAGATCCGTCGTGGCGTTGCCGATCTTGACCTTGGAGACTCTCACTATGCTCAGGTTCGTATCCTTGTGGATGGTACTCATTACCTCAAAGGAATGGCGATGTATTCTGACGATATGCCCGATGGCGCAGACATTGTCTTTAACACCAACAAGCATACCGGAACACCTAAGATGGATGTTCTGAAGAAAATTCAGGATGAT
>QWCE01005348.1_pt1 | contig 13959 bp, 14 predicted proteins | sample 1972531 | NCBI WGS metagenome assembly QWCE01 (sample SAMN09866716, study PRJNA288562) | Human gut metagenome isolate term4_stool, whole genome shotgun sequencing... | reverse complement strand
GTTCGAGGCCTATGATTCCATCGATAAGGCTCCGGAAGAGAAGGCTCGTGGTATCACAATCAACACCGCTCACGTTGAGTACGAGACCGAGAAGCGTCACTATGCTCACGTCGACTGCCCGGGCCACGCCGACTATATCAAGAACATGATCACCGGCGCTGCTCAGATGGACGGCGCTATCCTGGTTATCGCTGCTTCCGACGGCCCCATGGCCCAGACGAAGGAGCACCTGCTGCTGGCCCGTCAGGTCGGCGTTCCCGCTATCGTTGTTTACCTGAACAAGTGCGATCAGGTCGATGACGAGGAGCTGCTCGAGCTCGTCGAGATGGAAGTCCGCGAGACCCTGTCTTACTACGAGTTCCCGGGCGACGATGTCCCCATCATCAAGGGCTCCGCTCTGCAGGCTCTGACTTGCGAGAGCAACGACCCCAACGACCCCGCCTATGCCTCCATCAAGGAGCTCATGGACGCTGTTGACGACTATATCCCGACCCCGGACCGCAAGGCTGACATGCCCTTCCTGATGCCGGTCGAGGACGTCTTCACCATCTCCGGCCGCGGCACCGTCGCCACCGGTCGTGTCGAGCGTGGTATCGTCAAGAAGAACGAGCCGGTCGAGATCGTTGGCCTGATGGAAGAGAAGAAGTCCACCGTCGTCACCGATATCGAAATGTTCCACAAGCTGCTGGACTACGCAGAAGCCGGCGACAACATCGGCGCTCTGCTCCGCGGCGTTGACAAGAAGAGCATCGAGCGTGGCCAGGTCCTCTGCAAGCCGGGCTCCATCCATCCGCACACCAAGTTCCGTGGCCAGGTCTATGTCCTGTCCAAGGAAGAAGGCGGCCGTCATACCCCGTTCTTCAACAACTATCGTCCGCAGTTCTATTTCCGTACCACCGACGTCACCGGCATCATCAGCCTCCCCGAGGGTGTTGAGATGTGCATGCCTGGCGACAACATCGACATGGATGTCGAGCTGATCACCCCGATCGCTATCGAGAAGGGCCTCCGCTTCGCTATCCGTGAAGGCGGTCGTACCGTCGGTTCCGGCGTCGTCATCGAGACTGCTGAGAACTAATTCCTGCATATCGCATCTTGAGCCGCTGAGGGAAACCTCAGCGGCTCAGTTTGTCCGACATGCCTCGCAGAGTTCGCCGCCCGCAGGCGGCGAAGGAAGTGAGATCATTTTCTCCGGCGGCATGTACGTCGGAGAAAATACCGCCCAGTCCGCCAGTGTGCGGATCGCCTGCTCCCGGCGGACGATCCGTGCGCGCAGCGGACTGCGAGCCCTTTGCCGGAAAGCCCAATGGGCTTTTCGGCAGCGCGCCGCTGAGGGAAACCTCAGCGGTTCTTTTGCGCTTTCACGCAAATCCGCCTCTGCTGCATACAATGGAAACGGGAGGTGGAATATGGATCATCCAATCGTTTGGGCACTGATCGCGACGCTCGGGACATGGGCTATGACGGCCGCCGGCGCGGCGACGGTGTTCCTGTTCCGCAGGCCGTCGCCGGAGGCAATGAACCGCATGCTGGGCTTCTCGGCAGGCGTCATGATCGCGGCGAGCTTCTGGTCCCTGCTGCAGCCCGCCATTGCCCGCGCGGCAGAGCAGGACGGCCTGCCGCCGTGGCTCGTCGCCACACTGGGCTTTTTGCTTGGAGCCGTCTTCCTCTGGGCATCTGACCGCGTAGTCACATGTGTCAGCTGCAGATCTGAGAGGGGTAACGGGGCGAACCGTGTCGTTCTGCTCATCCTCGCGATCACGCTGCACAATATCCCGGAAGGGCTGGCCGTCGGCGTGGCCTTCGGGGCGCTGCAGCGCGGCGCGTCGCCGGAGGCGGTCATGGGTGCAGTCAGCATTGCATTCGGCATCGGCCTGCAGAATTTTCCGGAGGGAGCGGCCGTCTCCATGCCGCTGCGGCGTGAGGGCGCGGGGCGGCTGCGCAGCTTCCTGCTCGGGCAGGCCTCGGGGCTGGTTGAACCGGTCGCGGGCGTGCTGGGCGCATTGCTCGTCGGCTCCGTTGAGGCGATCCTGCCCTATGCGCTTGCCTTTGCGGCGGGCGCGATGATTCTTGTGGCCGTCCATGAGCTGATTCCGGAATGTCAGCGCAACCGCGAGGCGCGCCCCTACACAGCCACGATGGGCATTGTGGCCGGATTTGCGATCATGATGCTGCTGGATGTCGCCTTGGGGTGATTTGCAAGCTTTTCCGGGGAAATAGCGGCGCGTTCCGTCATCCTCCCCGGAAAACCGCGATTTCCGTTGACTTCCGCCGCGTGGGGAAGTATAATAAATGCGTATAACTTCCGATTGGAGACATTGCGTATGAAGAAAGCCCTGATCCTGCTGGTTGTGCTCGTGCTGCTGGCCGGACTTCTCTTTGGATTGTATCATTTCCTTTGGACGGCGGATAATTTTGCGGCGCTCGGAGAGAAGGCCATGAAGAGCGGCAACTATGCCCGCGCGGTTGACCGCTATACGACGGCCGTCTCGCTTGCGCCGGACAATGTGGACTATGTGCTGGCGCTTGCGGATGCCTGCCTGGCTGACGGCAGCTACACGCGCGCGGAGCGCACGCTTGTGGAAGCCATCCGCACGGCCCCCTCGGAGCAGCTCTACCGCCGCCTGAGCGCAACCTATGTGGCGCAGGACAAGCTGCTTGATGCGCAGCAGATGCTCGACAGCATCACGGACCCGGCCATTCGCGCCTCGTTGGAGGCGGCCCGCCCGGCAGCCCCAGCACTGACGCCGGATGGCGGCGAATTCTCGGATTATATCACGGTCTCGGTCTCTGCACCGACCGGCACCGTCTATGTATCCGTGACGGAGCAGTACCCCTCGACGGCAGACGCGCCCTATGCTGAGCCGATCGCCCTCCCCGCAGGCTCCACGCATGTTTCCGCCATTGCCGTCAGCGACGACGGGCTTGTCAGCCCGCTGACGGAGGCCGACTATCTGATCGTCGGCGTCGTGGAGAAGGTCACGTTCACGGACAGCGCCTTTGAGCAGTATGTGCGCGATCTTATTCTCAAGCCGTCGCCGTCCGTCATCTACACGAGCGACCTGTGGGCTGTGACGGAGTTCGTCATGCCGGAGGAGGTCACGGATTTCTCGGACCTGCATTACTTCACGGGCCTGCACAGCCTGACGATCCACAACGGTATGTTTGACGACTATACCTTCCTGATGGAGATGCCGTATCTTGAGAAGCTGGACCTCTCCGGTTCCCTTGTCTCGGCACAGACGCTCGAATATATCGGCACGCTGACCGACCTGTCCGATCTGAACCTCAGCGGCTGCGGCCTTTCGAACATCGTGGCGCTCTCCGGCGCGAAGGCAATGGAGCACCTCGACCTGTCCGATAACAGCATCTCCAACATCGGCGCGCTCTCCAACTACAGCGGCCTGAAGACGGCGGACCTGTCCCGCAATGCCATCACGGCGATCGATGCGCTGGACGGCCTGACGAAGCTCACGGCGCTCGACCTTTCAGAGAATGACATCACGAGCGTGTCTGCCTTGGCCAAGTGTACGGAGATGACGGAACTGGAACTTGCCAGCAACCGCATCACGAGCGTCGCGCCGCTGTCAGGCATGCGCGCCCTGACGAAGCTGGATCTTTCGAAAAACGCCCTGACGGACGTCTCCGGCCTCGGCTCGTGCCTGCAGCTTACAGAGCTGCGCCTCTCGGACAACCAGCTCGAGAATGTCGACAGTGCGGCCTCGCTCGTGAACCTGACATACCTTGACATGAGCCACAATCTCGTCAAGGAGCTGCCGCCGTTTACGGAGACGTGCCGGCTGCAGCAGTTCTACGGTTCCTATAACCAGCTTTCCGATATCAGCGGCCTTGCCGGCCTGCCGGAGCTGAACTATGTGGATGTGGATTACAACACCGACATCACGGACATCGAGTGCCTGAAGGCCTGTCAGAACCTCGTGCAGGTCAATGCGTTCGGTACGAAGATCACGCATGTGACGGAGCTGTCCGACATGGGTGTTGTGGTCTATTGGGACCCGACCTCCACGATTGCCGGATAAGAACAAATGCCTCGCTGCGAATGCAGCGAGGCATTTGTTTTTCAGACAGTTGCCGGTTTCGCCGGGTTCCGGAATACTTTGCGGTACAGGTAGAAAAAGTAGACCATTTCGGCCCCGGCTGTCAGCGTCCAAGACACCGGATAGAGCAGGTAGAGCGAGGCGATGGTCCCGACGGAGGCGAAGATCGTGTAGACCCAGATCACGCGGAACACGCATGAGCCAAGCACGACGATGATCGTCGGCACAACACAGCGGCCAAGGCCGCGGGAGGCTGCAATGGTGCAGTCCATAAAGGCCGAGATGGCATAGGAGAAGCCCATGATGCACAGGCGGTGCATACCGGCGGCTGCGACCTCAGCCGAGTCCGTAAAGAGGGCAAGGAAGCTGCGCCCGAAGAACACAAGGCTCAGGCCGAGCACGGCGCCCGCCGCGAACGAGTAGCTGAGGCTGATCCAATAGGTCCTGCGCACGCGGTCGCGGTTGCCCGCGCCGTAGTTCTGCCCGATGAAGCTGGCACAGGCTGTGTGGAAGGCAGCCATGACGTCGTAGATGAGGCCGTCCGCATTGGCGGCGGCGGAGTTGCCTTCGACCATCAGGGCGTCGAAGCGGTTGACGCCTGCCTGAATGAACAGGTTGGCAACGGCGAAGATGGCGTTCTGCAGACCCGCGGAGCAGCACAGTGTCAGCAGGGGGGCGAGCTTGTCGCGGTGAAGGCGGATGCATTTCGGCCGGACTCCGTAGGCATCCTTCGTCCGGACGAGAGCAATGAGGATCAGGACGGACGACAGGTACTGCGTCAGGATACTGGCCAGTGCGACGCCGTCGGCGCTCATGCCGCAGACGATGACGAAGAAGAGATTCAGAGCGACGTTCAGAATGCCCGCGATGAGCAGATAAAGCAGGGGGCGGCGGGTATCGCCCGCAGCGCTCAGAACGGCATTGCCAAAGTTATAGAGCGCCATGGCGGGCATGCCGAGGAAATAGATGCGCAGGTAGATCGTCGCGCCGTCGATCAGCTCTTCCTTTGTGCCGAGCAGCTTCAGCAGAGGAACGGCCGTCAGCTCGCCGAGCAGCAGGAGCACCGCGCCGAAGATGAGGCTCAGGGCAAGGGCCGTATGGACGGTGCGCTGCGTCTCCTCACGGCTGCCTGCGCCGAGAAAGCGCGCAACAAGGGCATTGATACCGCTGCCAAGGCCAATGAGAAAACCCGTAAACAGGGTAACGAGCGTCGCTGTGGATCCGACTGCGCCGAGTGCGATCGGGCCGGAGAAACGGCCTACGACGGCGATGTCCGACATATTGAACAGGACCTGCAGAACATTCGACAGCATCAGCGGCAGGCTGAAGGCAAGGATCTGCTTCCCGAGCCGGCCATGCGTCAGGCTGCCGGCTGCTTTCGTTTCCATGGTATCTTCTCCAGTCGTCATAAAATGGGCTGCAGCAGATCGGATGACTGCTGCAGCGGTGTAGACACAATAAGTATATCACATACGCTCTGGGCGTGCAAGAGAGTTTCGAAAAAATGTTCCAGCTTGACGAGACCGGCCGGTTCCTGTATACTAAATACGGAAAATCAGAAGAAGGAGTGCAGACTTTGGGAGAAAAGATCATTCACGGGATCCATAGATTTCTGGAGATCCTCGAGATCGTGCTGGCTGCCATCATTGTGCTGGTGCTCGTTGCGCTGATGGGCATCGAGATCTGGGAGCTTGCGCGCGATCCGTCCGTTTTTCTGGCGGAGGGCTTTCTCGATTCGTTCCTGAGCAGCATCACGTCGCTTGTCGTGGCGGTGGAATTTGTAAAAATGCTGCTGCGGCCGACCGTCGGCAACACGCTGGAGCTGCTCATCATGGCGCTGTCGCGCTATGTGGTGCTGAACCATCATGAGCCCCTTTCCCTGGCCGTTGGCATTGCGGGCGTCGTGGCGCTGTTTGCCACGCGGCGCTTCCTGAGCGGCCGCCCGGAGGGCGGAAAGGACGATCGCATCAGCTCGGAGCTTGAGGAATGAGGCAAAAGTTCAGAAACTGAGCGCGCAAAACGCCGCAGCACTTCGGTGCTGCGGCGTGAGCCTATCAGAAAAGCCAAAAGGGCTTTTCTGATAAGGGAATTTCAGTCCGCTGCGCGCACGAATCGTCCGCCGGAGCCGAACGATTCGCACACTGACGGACTGAGTGGTATTTTCTCCGACGTACACGCCGCCGGAGAAAATGATCTCAATTGATTCGCCGCCTGCGGGCGGCGAACTCTGCGAGGCTTATGGGAAACGCAAACGCCGCAGCACTTCGGTGCTGCGGCGTAAATTGCAGGATAGGGGATATCTTACTTGATCTCTGCGGTAGCGCCGGCTTCCTTGAGGTCGTTGACGATCTTCTCGGCATCTTCCTTGGAAACAGCTTCCTTCAGGGTCTTCGGGCAGTTGTCGACGATCTCCTTGGCTTCCTTCAGGCCCAGGCCGGTCAGAGCACGGACGACCTTGATGACAGCGATCTTGTTCGCGCCGCATTCCTTCAGGACGACGTCGAACTCGGTCTTCTCTTCAGCGGCCTCAGCAGCACCGGCAGCGGGAGCAGCAACAGCGGCAGCGGCAGCGGAGACACCGAAGGTCTCTTCGAGAGCATGGACAAGCTCAGACAGCTCGAGGACGGACAGACCCTTAACTTCTTCGATCAGGGCAGCGATTTTCTCAGACATTATAAAATCCTCCTAATTAGTGTAATAGATGAATGATGGATCAGGCTTCTGCGGGAGCTTCTTCCGCGGGAGCGGGGCCTTCCTTCTGCTGGCGGATCTGGTCGAGGCAGAATGCCAGAGCGGAGATCGGAGCCAGGAAGGTGCCGAGAACCTGGGCGATGAGAGCGTCCTTGCTGGGAAGCTCGCCGAAGCCCTGAAGCTGCTCGACAGACAGGACGGAGCCTTCAACGAAGCCGCCCTTGATTTTCAGAACGTTCTTGTTCTTCTTGGCAAACTCGCAGACGATACGAGCCGGAGCAATGGGATCACCCGTGGTGGTGGCGAGGGAAGTGGTGCCGTTGAGCATCTCATCGAACTGGTTATAGCCGGCCTTGTTGGCAGCGAAACGAGTCAGAGTGTTCTTAACAACGGTGTATTCCACGCCAGCTTCACGGAACTTGTTGCGAAGCTCGGTATCCTGTGCGACAGTGATGCCCTTGTAGTCCACGAACACGGCAGCGGTGGAACCCTGCAGCTTCGTAGCCAGTGCATCGACGATTGCCTTCTTGCTTTCAAGTACCTTGGAATTGGGCAATGTGTGTCACCTCCGAAAAAATGTCCTCATGCCAAAAGACATGAGGACACAGAAATCACATGTATTTCGTGTAACCTCGGCAGGATGGGGATCGTTACGGCGTAAGCCTCCTGCTGTCTCTGGCAACGGGAAATATTTTATCAGAAAATGCCGGATTTGTCAAGCAATTTTCTGATTTCTGGGGAAATTCATGGAGCAGACAAACGCTTTGCTGCTCCATGATCAAACGCATTAGAACTTGGCAGTATTGACCTTTACGCCGGGGCCCATGGTGGAGGCAACGACGCAGGAGCGGATATACTGGCCCTTTGCTGCGGCCGGCTTCGCCTTGACGACGGCGCCAAGCAGCGTGTTCAGGTTCTCGGTCAGCTTCTCAGCGCCGAAGGAGACCTTGCCGATCGGGCAGTGGATGATGTTGGTCTTGTCGAGACGATACTCGATCTTACCGGCTTTGATCTCCTTGACGGCAGCGGCGACGTTCGGGGTGACGGTGCCGGCCTTCGGGGAGGGCATGAGGCCCTTCGGGCCGAGGACCTTACCAAGACGGCCGACGATACCCATCATATCCGGGGAAGCGACGACGACGTCGAAGTCGAACCAGTTTTCCTTCGTGATCTTCTCCACGAGCTCCATGCCGCCGACATAGTCAGCGCCGGCTGCCTTGGCCTCATCGACCTTGGCGTCCTTGGCGAAGACAAGGACCTTGCGGGTCTTGCCGGTGCCGTTGGGCAGGACGATGGCGCCGCGGACCTGCTGGTCAGCGTGGCGGGAGTCGACGCCGAGCTTGATGTGGATCTCGACAGTCTCGTCGAACTTGGCGGGGGCGGTCTTCACGACGAGCGCAAGGGCGTCGGAGACTTCATACTGCACGGAGCGGTCGATCTGCTTCGCGCTGTCCTTATATTTCTTACCTCTAAACAATGTTATATCCTCCTTAAAGTGGTGATGCGGAATAATCCTCCCACATAGATGAGGTCAGGCGACCTCGGCAGACTCAGCGATCAGTCGACAACGACGATGCCCATGCTGCGGCAGGTGCCTGCAACCTGGCTCATCGCGGCCTCGATGGTGGCGGCGGTGAGGTCGGGCATTTTTCGCTCTGCGATCTCGCGCACCTGCGCCTTGGTGATGGTTCCGACCTTGTTCTTGTTGGGAACGCCGGAGCCCTTTTCCTGACCGATGGCCTTCAGAATGAGGGTCGGGGTCGGAGGCGTCTTGGTGACGAAGGAGAAGCTGCGGTCCGCATAGACCGTGATCACGACGGGGATCTTAAAACCGGCCTGATCCTTGGTGCGGTCGTTGAACTCGCGGATAAACTGTGCGATATTGACGCCATGCTGGCCGAGAGCCGGGCCGACAGGGGGCGAAGCGGTCGCCTTGGCGGCCGGAATCTGAAGTTTGATATAACCAGTAACTTTCTGTGCCATGATAAGCACCTCCAAATAGAATGTGGTAATACGCTGACGCGTATTTCTGGCGGGGGAGAACCCCTCCCACGTTTTGCCCGGATCAGTCGGTGGAGAGCTCCACCTGATCGAGCTCCAGATCGACCGGCGTTTCGCGGCCGAACATGGAAACGGTGACGCGCACCCGGTTCTTTTCGACGTCCAGCTCCTCGACGATGCCGCTGAAGCTCGTCAGCGGGCCGTCCATGATGCGGACCGTGTCGCCGACCTTGTAGCCAACGACAATCTCGCGCTTTTCGACGCCGAGCTGAATGACCTCATCCTCCGTCAGGGGGGTGGGCTTGGTGCTGCCGGATGTGACAAACCCGGTGACGCCGCGGACGTTCTTGATGATATACCAGGCGTCGTCCGTCATGACCATCTTCACCAGCACATAGCCGGGGAAGACCTTGCGGTCATAGGTCTTCGGACCCTTTTCCGTGACTTCGGTCACGGTTTCCATGGGGATGGAGACCTGCTGGATGATGTCCTGCAGCTGACGGGTCTCGACCGTTTTTTCAATGGTCGCCATAACGGTATTTTCATAACCGGAATAGGTATGCACGACATACCATTTTGCTGTTTCTGCCATACCGCTTGTCCTGACTTAGAACAGCTTGCGCAGCAGGCCGATCAGCTCGCCTGCGCCGAGATCGAACAGGCAGACGATGATACCGACGATCAGAACGGCGACGAGAACGACGACGGTGTTGTTCACCAGCTGCTTGCCGGAGGGCCAGACGACCTTCTTCAGCTCGCTCTTCATTTCGCGGAACCAGCGGGAAAGGCCTGTGCCCATGCGGACAAAGATATTCGGCTTCTTGTTGACTTCTGCCATTGCTTTCACCCTTTCCCTTACTTCGTCTCGGTATGAACCGTGTGCTTTCTGCAGAACCTGCAATACTTCTTCATTTCAAGACGGTCGGGGTCGTTCTTCTTGTTTTTCATCGTGTTGTAGTTTCTTTGCTTGCATTCGTTGCATCTGAGCGTGATCTTGACTCGCATTGTTCGGCACCTCCTTAAAATTTTGCCTCCCTGCATGACCTGCGGCTAGAAAAATTTAGGGGACGCCGAAACTACGCGGGCGCCGTCCGCAGGCAAAAAGGGCATAACAAAAAAGCCCTTTTTCACAGGTAAAGTTATTCTACCATACGAAACGTCGGGGGTCAATCCTTTTTTTCGGGAAATCCCGGATTTTTGCCCTGTTTTCCGGACAAAAAAATGCCGGAGCGGCGCTTCTGCCGCTCCGGAAAGCCTTTCAGAGTGTTTCATCCTCCACGCGCGGCAGGTTCCAGCGGAAATGCGCCGAGAGCAGGCGGATGAGCAGGACGGTCGTCATACCGGCCAGCATGGCCACATACTGCGGCACGAGCCGCCACAGCGCGGCGCACAGCACCGCGCCCGCCAGCGAGGCGCAGGCGTAGACGTGTTTGACGAGAATATAGGGCGTGTTCCCGGCCAGTACATCGCGCATGACACCGCCGCCGACGCCGGTCAGCAGGCCGACGAACACAAGAAGATAGGTGCTGCGGTCCGGCGAGAAGTCCATGGCATTCCAGATACCCATGACGGTGAACACGCCGAGACCGACAGAGTCCATGAGCAGCAGGGAAACGTCAAACAGACGGTGGTTGTGCATGAGGCTGTGGCGGATCCACGGGATGCACAGCAGGAGCGACACGCCGACGGCCACGAGCGTGCACGTCGGGTCGCGGAAGGCGAGGGGAGGCGTGATGCCGAGAATGACGTCGCGCAGGATGCCGCCGCCGACGGAGGTGATGACGCCGAGCACGATGACACCGAGCAGGTCCATATGCCGGCGCATGGCGGTCAGCGAGCCGGAGGCCGCAAAGGCCACCGTGCCGATGAGCTCGAGAAGAAATACGAATTTATCCATAGATATCGCTGAGAGGTCCTTTTCAAATCATAAAAATGCTCCGCCGCGGGAAATGCCGCGGCGGAGCAGAAAATACGCTGGAATACGCTTCAGACTGCTGCGGGGACGGCCGTTCCGTCCGGAACGCTGACACGGCGGATCTCTGCGCCGATCGCGGTGAGCTTGCCGATGAGGTTTTCGTAGCCGCGCTCAATGTATTCAATGTCCTCGATCGTTGTTGTGCGGTCGGCGGCAAGTCCGGCGATGACCATGGCAGCGCCCGCGCGCAGGTCGCAGGCGCGGACGGTGCAGCCGTGCAGCTTTTCCACACCCGTGATGATGGCGACCTTCGTGTCGACCTTGATGGACGCGCCCATGCGGTTGAGCTCGGCGCAATAGCCGAAGCGCGTGTCATAGATGCTCTCCGTAATGACGCTCACGCCGGAGGCCAGAGACATGCACACGGCGATCTGCGGCTGCATGTCCGTCGGGAAGCCGGGATACGGCATCGTCTTGACATTGGCCCGGCGCATGACGCCCGTGCGCTGCACGCGGATGGCGTCGTCGTATTCGGCAATCTTCACGCCCATCTCACGCAGTTTGGCGGAGATGCAGTCCATATGTTTGGGGATGACGTTCTGGATAAGCACGTCGCCGCCCGTGGCCGCGACGGCCGCCATATAGGTGCCCGTCTCGATTTGGTCCGGAATGATGGAGTAGTTGCCGCCGTGCAGGCTGCGGACGCCGCGAATTTTGATGACGTCGGTACCCGCGCCGGAGACCTTCGCGCCCATGGCGTTCAGGAAGTTCGCCAGATCGACAATGTGCGGCTCCTTCGCGGCATTTTCGATAACGGTCGTGCCGTTCGCCAGAACCGCGCCGATCATGATGTTCATGGTCGCGCCGACGGAGACGACGTCGAGATTGACGCGGCCGCCCGTCAGGCCGTCTGCCGGGGCGGCGGCGCAAACGAAGCCGTCCTTGAGGTCAACGGCGGCACCGATGGCCTCGAAGCCCTTGATGTGCTGGTCGATGGGACGCGCGCCGAAGTTGCAGCCGCCGGGCAGCGCCACGCGGGCATGGCCGAAGCGGCCGAGCTGCGCGCCGATGAAGTAGTAGGAGGCGCGGATGCGGCGCACCAGTGCGTCAGAGGCCTTGCTGTCCAGAATCTCCAACAGGAGCCGGACATCGGAGATATCCGGCACATTTTCGATGCGGCAGGTGCCGTTCACGAGCAGCGCGGCCGGAAGAATCGCCACGGCGGCGTTTTTTGCGCCGCTGACGGTCACGATGCCGGACAGCGGATGGCCGCCCTGGATAATGTATTTATTCATGTCATACCCTCTCACAATCGGAGTATATGCAATATGTCGCAAAACAACAGCGCCAATTTCAGGCAGAGGATCCTTCCCGCCGAGACGTTCAGCTGGAAAGTTCTTTCGACAGTCTAGTATAGCATAGTTTGAACATTCTGTAAAGAGAAAACCGGAAATAGGGCGGAGAAAACGCCAATGAAGCCGTTAGCGCAGACGGCGCAGGCCCTTTGGATACTGATTCTTTAGAATGCCGTCCGCGCCGCGTACCCAGCCGAGTGAAAGCCCGCCGGCCGTCAGCAGCGTCCAGCCGCGCTGCGTGCCGTGCAGCGTCTCGCCGCGCAGATAGGCGGCGATCTCCGGGCCGCCGGCCGGGAAATCCGCCGTCTGCGGGTAGGTGTGCAGCCAGAGCGCCAGCGCGTGGGCGGGGGAGAAGCGGTCGCGGCGCAGCTCGCCCAGCTCCAGACCGGCGCGCAGCACGCGCAGGCCGGAAAGAGCGGGCGTCTCCGCCGGGGCCAGATAGCACACGGAGCCGAAGCAGACGGGCACGCCGTCCGGCAGGGGCTGCGTGCAGCTGCGCAGGAAGTCTGCGGCGGCTGCCGGGAGCTGAGCGGCGCGTTCCGTGGGAACATCCTGCCGTGCGCCGTCCGCATGGCTGCGCAGGACGGCGGCAAAGTGGCCCTCACCGCGCAGGCAATGCGGCCAGAGGCGGAAGGCATGCTCCAGACCGGGCGCGGGATCGTCGATCCAGTCCGGCCGCGCCGGAGAGAACCAGGGAGCCTCGACCGGCTCGACGGAAAACGCCGGATGCGCGTGCAGAAAGGCGGAGATGACGCCCTCGTTTTCCTCGGGCGAGAACGTGCAGGTGGAATAGACGAGCCGCCCGCCGGGGGCCAGCATTTCGGCTGCGGAGGCGAGGATCTCCTGCTGCCGCGCGGCACATATGGCCACGGTCGCCTCGCTCCAGTCCGTCACGGCGGCCTCCTCCTTCCGGAACATGCCCTCGCCGGAGCAGGGGGCGTCGACAAGGATGCGGTCAAAATAGCCGGGGAAGCGCTGGGCCAGCTTTGCCGGATGCTCGCTGAGCACGAGGGCGTTTGGAATGCCAAGCCGCTCGATGTTTGAGGCGAGCACCTGCGCGCGGCGCGGATGGATCTCATTGCAAACGAGCAGGCCACGGCCCTGCATGGCGGCGGCCAGCTGCGTTGTCTTGCCGCCGGGCGCGGCGCAGAGGTCGAGTACCCGCTCGCCGGGCTGCGCGTCCAGCAGGCGCGCCGGGGCCATGGCGCTCGGCTCCTGCAGATAGTATGCGCCTGCATCATGCCACGGGTGCAGACCGGGGCGGCTGCCCTCGCAGACGTAATAGCCGTTCGGCTCCCACGGGACCTGCGCCTCGCAGAACGGGAGAGAAGCGCCATCCGGCAGGGGCTTGCGCGGATTCAGACGCAGCCCGGCGCTCCGCGGGCGCTCATAGGAGGCGAGAAATTCGGCGAATTCCGCTTCGCCGAGCAGGTGCAGCATTCGTTCCGGGAAGCCCTGCGGCAGCATGACAGACCAACTCCTTGCACGGTTTCAGATCGGGGGTATCATAGCATGGATCGGGCCAAAACGCAAGCGTCGGGAGGACCTGCGGCGGCCAGACAGAAAAATAAATCGAAATATCTCAAAAAAGTGGTTGACAAAACAGCGCGAACTCGCTATAATAACCATGCTTGTTTGAGACGCCGGTATAGCTCAGCCGGTAGAGCAGCTGATTTGTAATCAGCAGGTCGGGGGTTCGAATCCGTCTACCGGCTCCACAGTGTTTTCAAACGGACAAGTTCATATTTGGGGGAATTCCCGAGTGGCCAAAGGGGGCAGACTGTAAATCTGTTAGCAGTGCTTTCGGTGGTTCGAATCCACCTTCCCCCACCAGAAAAAAGCACTTGCTTTCGCAAGTGCTTTTTTCAACGAAATCCACCCTTTCGGGTGGGTGAAATACCGCTTCGCGGTGTGATATACGCCTGCGGTGTGTGAAATC
>QWCE01004415.1_pt1 | contig 13961 bp, 15 predicted proteins | sample 1972531 | NCBI WGS metagenome assembly QWCE01 (sample SAMN09866716, study PRJNA288562) | Human gut metagenome isolate term4_stool, whole genome shotgun sequencing... | reverse complement strand
ATTTATTGTTGGATATGGACTTGACTACAGCCAACAACATAGAAACTTACCTTTTATAGCTTCTTTAAAGGAAGAGTACTATAGTTAGGAGGATATTTTGAGAAGAAAAGCAGGGAATATATTTTATTATATAGGTCCTTTAATATTTTTTTTAATATTGGTTTCTTTATTTTCAAGGGGATTTAACAACTCAAAGGAAATAACGGTAAATAAACTTATTAACTATATTGAGGACAATGATGTAAAAACAGTTACAAGACAGGGGAATTCTGTAATTATAACTACTAAAAAAAATGAAGAGACTTTTAAAACCTATTTACCTGATGACTTTGCAGAAAATTTTTATAATGACTATATAAAAGAAAAAGTTGAGTCTGGAAATATTGAACTTCAGGCAAGACCAGTTCAGGATAATAGTAAAATTTGGAACACTGTAATCAATATTTTATTTTTTGTTTTTACTCTTTTTATAGCATGGTATTTGTTTATTGGACAAATGCAAAAGGGTGGAGGCAGTAATGTTGCAAATTTTGGAAAGAATAGAGCAAAGTTATATAAAGAGAGTTCAAATGTAAACTTTGATGATGTTGCAGGACTGAAAGAAGAGAAGGAAGAACTTCAAGAGATAGTTGACTTCCTTAAAAATCCAAAAAAATACATTGAGATTGGAGCAAGAATCCCAAAGGGAGTTCTATTAGTTGGGCCTCCTGGAACAGGAAAGACATATCTATCAAAAGCAGTTGCAGGGGAGGCAAAAGTTCCTTTTTTTAGTATTTCTGGCTCAGACTTTGTGGAAATGTATGTGGGTGTAGGAGCTTCACGTGTAAGAGATTTATTTAAAGATGCTAAAAAGAACTCGCCATGTATTATTTTTATAGATGAAATTGATGCTGTAGGTCGTAAGAGAGGGGCAGGTCTTGGTGGAGGTCATGACGAAAGAGAACAAACATTAAATCAACTTCTTGTAGAGATGGATGGTTTTGGAAAAAATGAAGGAATAATCGTTATGGCGGCAACAAATAGACCCGATATTTTAGATCCAGCAATACTTAGACCAGGTAGATTCGATAGAAGAGTATATATTGGTATACCAGATGTAAGAGAAAGAGAAGCTATATTAAAGGTTCACACAAAGAATAAAAAACTTGCACCAGATGTAAATTTGGAAGATATTGCAAAGTCAACCACAGGATTTACACCAGCGGACTTGGAGAATTTAACAAATGAAGCAGCGCTTCTTGCAGCAAGGGAAGATAAAACTTTAATTACTTCAAAAATATTTGATGAAGCAACTATCAAAGTTGTTGCAGGACCTGAAAAAAAATCTGCAGTCGTAATTGAAAAGGAAAGAGTTCTTACAGCTTATCACGAAGCAGGGCATGCAATTGTGTCAAGACTTCTTCCAGATACGGACCCAGTTCATATGATAACGATAGTGCCAAGGGGAAGAGCTGGAGGTTTTACATCTTTCTTACCTGAAGAGGACAGGTCTTATACGACTAAAAACGAAATGAAGCATGAAATAATAACCCTTCTTGGTGGAAGATGTGCAGAACATCTTGTTTTAAATGATATATCAACAGGAGCTTCAAACGATATTGAAAGAGCAACAAAAGTTGCAAGAGCGATGATTACTCAGTATGGTATGAGTGACAAACTTGGGCCAATTATGTACGACTTTGACTCGGATGAAGTATTTGTTGGAAAAGAATTTGGCAAAGCAAAGCATTATTCTGATAGGGTTGCCTACGAAATAGACGAAGAGATGAGAAAAATAATAAAGGATGCCTTCAATAAGGCTTTGAAACTTCTTGAAGATAATATAGATTTGCTTCACAAACTTGCAAAAGTTTTACTTGAAAAAGAAACTATAAGAGCAGAAGATTTTGAAAATATTTTTAATGAGTATAGCAATCAGGAAATTAAGGAAGAACCACCTGAACTTTTAGAAAAGGTACAGATAAGTGATAAAAAAATAGAAGATAAGATTTCAGGAGATAGTGAAAATGAAATATAAAGATTTTTTAAACATTCTCTATATCATTATTTTACTTGTAGTATTAAGACAAATTTATTATGGATATCATGCAAAAAAATCTGTAACAGGAAAGTTGATAGCATATTATATGCCCCAGTCCAGATTTTTAATCGTATTTCTTGCAATGATGTTAATGCTCTTAGGGGCATATACATTGATTGCGAAAGAATACTTTGGATTGGTATATCTGCTTTCTGGAATAGGATTTGCATATATTTCATATCAAAAAATATATATCTATGAAGATGGGATTCTTTATAACACCAAGTTTACAAAATGGGAACAAATAAAAAAATGGGGTTATAATGATAGAACTAAAAATTTGGAAATTCTTACAAATGCCGTTAAGAATTCGAAACAGATAATTCCACTCAGAATAGAAGATAAAAATGAAGTGATGACTATAATAAAGAGAAAAAAGAAAAATAAATAAAAAATTTATGGATATCAATAAAACTATGATAAAATTACTTTACCCCCTATAAGTTTGATAGGGGGTAATAGTTTGTGAAAATTTAAGAAAGAAGTGATATTATTTTATTAGCTATAGATGTGGGAAATACTCATATGAAGTTTGGAGTATTTGAAGATAAAAAACTTGTGTATCAATGGGTTATGTCTACAAAAGTTGAAAAGACATCAGATGAATTGGGACTTGAAATAAAATCTTTTCTTCTAAATAGAGGATTTAAAGTTTTGGATATTGAAGACATAGTAATGTCATCAGTAGTGCCAAACATGTTACGATGTGTAGAGTCCTCATGCAAGAGATATTTAAACAAAAAACCATATTTAGTTACGATGGCAAAGGATTTGGGAATTAAAAACAGATATGGAAACAAAAAAGAAGTTGGCATGGACAGACTTGTAACTGCAAGCTGTGCATATCATAAATATAAGGCACCAACCATAGTTGTCGACTTAGGTACTGCTATAACCGTTGACTATATAAATAAAGATGGAGAGTACATGGGAGGGGCAATTGCTCCAGGTATCGAACTTTCATCAAATGCACTATTTACAGGAACAGCAAAACTACCAAAGATAGACTTAACTAAACCAAAAAGTGTAATAGGTAAGACCACAAGAGAGAGTATGCAGTCGGGAATCGTATATGGATATATTGGTATGATAGATTTTTTAATCCAAAAGATTTTAGAAGAAGAGAATTTAAAAGGTAAAGAGGTCAGCATAATAGGAACTGGTGGCTTTGCTGGACTTATTTCACAACATAGCAGCTATATAAATAAAATTGACAAAGATCTTGCAATGGAAGGCTTAAGATTAATTTATGACAGAAATTTTAAAAGATAAATTAGAAATTGGAAAATTAAAACTTGATAATAATCTATTTATGGCACCAATGGCAGGTATAACTGATAGAGCATTTAGAGAAATCGTGACAGAACTTGGCTCGGGACTTAATTTTACAGAAATGGTATCTGCAAAGGGACTATATTATAAAGATAAAAAGACAAAAACACTTATGGACAAAGGAGATGAAACTCTTTTATTTATACAGATTTTTGGGAGCGATCCAGATATTATGGCTTCAATAGTAAAAGATTATTTAAATAATGACGATAGATTTCAAGGAATTGATATCAATATGGGTTGTCCTGCGCCAAAGATTGTAAAAAATGGAGATGGTTCTGCACTTATGAGGAACTTGGAACTTGCAAGGAGAGTTATTGATAAAGTTGTGAGTGCGTCTGAAAAACCAGTTAGCGTAAAATTTAGACTGGGATGGGACGAAGACAACATCAACTACCTTGAGCTTGGCAAAATTTGCGAAGAACTTGGAGTTTCATTTGTAACACTTCACCCAAGAACGAGAAATGCATTTTACTCTGGAGAAGCGGATTGGGATGCAATAGCAAAGTTAAAGAATCACCTCTCTATTCCAGTAATAGGTAATGGAGATGTTTATAAACCAAAAGATATAGATGATATGTTTTCTAAAACAAATTGTGATGGGATATTACTTGCAAGGGGCGCCTTGGAAAATCCATACCTATTTAGCAGAATGGAAAAGCCTGACATAGTTACAATGATAAAACTAATAAAATTACATCTCAACTTAAAATGCGACTACCTTGGAGAAAGAGTTGCAGTTACTCAGATGAGAAAACATATTGCGTGGTATTTGAAAGGATTTAGAAACTCCAAGGAATTAAAAAATAAAATAAATACAGTGGACAAAAAAGAATTGGTGGAAAAAGTTTTAGATGAGTATTTAAGTAGTATTTAATAATAAATCTCTACAATTTTCATATTAAAATAAGTCAAAAGATGATTGATTAATTGTTTGACTTATTTTTTATTTTGCATTTAATTGTTAAATAGAAGAGTATTACTATAAGGAGTGAGTGATTGAAGAAAGTACTTGTTGAATTTATTAATACATGACCAAGTTGTGACTCCATTGGGAGAAACGTCAAGGATGTGGCAAAAGAATTTGGAGATAAGGTTGAAGTAAAAATTTATAGTCAAGGTAAGGACATGGAAGCTTTAAAAAAATATGGAATGGTATTTCAAGGAACTATGATTATTAATGAAAAAAAGAAAGTGACGAGATTGAGCATAAAAAATATAAGAAATGAAATTTCTCAGGCTGTTGATAATTTAAATGAATAAAAAAAATAATGGTTTTTTAATTAATTTTTTTTTAATCCTTGCAATAATCGGCATTGTAGCACTAATAGTGATTTTTCCTGAGAGTGAAGAGACCGAAACCTTAAGGATTGGTGCAGGGGACGATATGGCAGGGTCAATTTTAAAAAAAGTTATAAGTCAAAACGAGTTTGATTTTGAGATTGAGCCATATTATTTGCAGGATTGTTGAGCGGCTACTGCTCAATGGTCATTGAAATCAAATGTTTATGATGTGGCTATAGTATGTACTGATGCCGCAGATAAGTTTATAGATACGAATAATGATTTTATTTTGCTTGGGACTGTGACTGAGAATACAGATATTTTAATAACAAAAAATAGCAATGGAAATAAAATAGGGTTAACGAATAACAAAAAATATCTTTCAAAATTCATAAGAGAAAAATATGATGGTGATGTAGATATTGAATATATGAGTCCACATAGTTTTGGATACGCCTATGAAAGCAACCAAATTGATGGATATGTTATAGATATAGGACTGATTAATTCGAATTTAGTAGGTCAAATTGAAAATGTATCTGATAAAGATTATGGTTCAAATGTATTAATAGCGAATAAAAATATCATTAACGATAAAAAGTTCAAAAAGTTTTTAAATGCCTATAATAAAATGGTTTTAGATTATAATAAAAATCCAAATCCAGATTATTTTGAGTTTAAATTTGGAAAAGATGAAAGGAGGAATGAGATTTGGAAGGTAAAATTAAAAGAAATAGATTTAAAACAATGATGGAATCTGAATCTTTTAGCCAAAGAGTATACAAATACACATTTTTAATTTTATTATTGATTGTTTGGCAAGTTGCCTCAACAAAAGTGGGAATACCATTATTATTGCCAACACCTAAATCTACTTTTACAGAATTTTTAGCAAATATCACAAGTAAACAGGTTATGACTAACATTGGAATAACAATGTCAAGAGTAGTTAGAGGATGGCTTATAGCTGTTCTTGTGGGAGTTCCTATTGGAATGGCAATGGGATTATCTAAAATTTTTAAAGGTATCTTAGGAGGAGTTGTAAATTCCCTTAGACAAATTCCTATGATGGCCTGGGTACCACTTTCAATTATTTGGCTTGGAATTGGAGACGGACCAACACTATTTATGATTGCACTTAATGGGGTGTTTCAAGTTATTATGAATACATCTTCAGGAGTTGCTTCAATAGACAAGGATTATTATAATGCAGCAAAGAGTATGGGAGCTTCAAAGGGAAGTACATTCGTCAATGTTGTTGTCCCAGCATCCATGCCTCATATTCTTGTAGGGGCAAGGCTTGCCATAGGTGCAGGCTGGATGTCTGTTATCTGAGCGGAGTTCATCGCGACAAGTGCTGGTATCGGCTATGAAATGATGCAAGCACAGTCAATGATGCAGACCAATAGGTTATTGGCGCTAATGATGTTATCAGCTTTAATTGGATTTATTTTGGATAGGTTTTTACTTTTATTAAATAAAAAACTTACCGCATGGAGGTATATAAGTTGAAACTAGAAGTAAAAAACATATGTAAAGGATTTGAAGAAAAACAAGGTAGAAGGATAGTTTTAGATGATATAAGTTTTAATGTTGAAGAAGGAGAGATAGTAACTTTACTTGGTCCTTCAGGTTGTGGGAAAACCACTATGCTAACAACAATCGCAGGATTTAAAAAACAGGACAGTGGCGTTATTCTACTTAATGGAGAACCGGTTACAAAAGCTGGACCAGATAAGGCTTTTATGTTTCAAAACTACGCCCTATATCCTTGGAAAACTGTTGAAAATAATATACTCTTCCCAATGAAACAGGCGAAGATGAGTATAGAGGAGCAAAGAAAAAGACTAGATTATCTACTGGAAATTTCAAGACTTAAAGAGCATAAAAATCTCTACCCTCATCAAATGTCTGGAGGTATGAAACAAAGGACTGCTTTAGTAAGAGCATTGGCAGTTAGACCAGAAATACTATTAATGGACGAGCCTTTAGGGGCCCTGGATATTGAGATGAGACAGAGTCTTCAAAATGAGTTACTTGATATATTTAGAAAAGAAAATCTAACAGTTATAATAGTAACTCATGATGTAAGTGAAGCGATTTATTTATCTGATAGAGTAATTTTAATGTCTACAAACTATGGAGAGATTATTCTTAATGAAAAAATAGAGTTAGATAGCCCGAGAAACCCAGAGGATGAAAAATTCAAAGAATATGTAGGGCTTTTATCTAATAAATTTATTGAAGCAGGTAGTAGAAAAAAGAAAGGAGTGGAGGTGGATTTTGAAGATAAATAAATGAAAACATCTATTGATATAAGAGACGTTGAATGTAATGAAGAGATTTTAACACCTGAAGAACGCAAAGACAGAATAGGTATTTTAAATCTGATGTTAGATGAAGGAGGAGTACTTCCGATTTCAAAATGTTCAAAGTTTAAAACGCTGGACAGTTTGATAAAAAAAAGGAAGCTTATACTTGATGAGGAAGGCAAAGAGATACAATTTGCATATCCTGTTTCAGGACTTCCAACATCACATCACATTACACTTAGCGATGGAAGAGAGTATTACTCAATGTGTGCCATAGATTCCCTTGGTTCCTACTTTACATTTTGGCAGGACTTGGAAATTGATTCCGTTTGTTCCACCAGTGGAGAAGCTATTAAAGTAGTGGTGAAAAATGGGAATATTGTTCACAGAAGTAGTCCAGATATTCATTGTATCCATGTTGATTTAAATGAGTTTGAAGATTGGTCAGCATCTTGCTGAAATGTTATGAATTTTTTTCTGGATGAAAAAAAGATGTTAGATTATTTTGAAAATAATCAATTAGACTATGAAACAACCTATGGATTAAGCTTAGATAAAGCTTTTGAAGTAGGCAAAAAAATATTTTATAGTGAGGTATTAAAATGAGAGTAGCTTATGTTGTTAGTTCAAGCAATTCCAGAAAGATTTTAAGGGATATGATTATTCCTCAAATGGAAGCTGGAGAACACGTTGCAGAAGTCGTAGGAATGTTCTTTGTTTTTGACAATACATTCATGTTGTTAGACAACACCGACTTGGGAGGAAGAATTCAAAAGTTGATTGATGAGAAAGACATGGTAGTGTTAGCTTGTGATCAATGTGTCTATGAAAGAGAGATTGAAGACAAGATCATCAAAGGAGCACATATAGGTTGCTTCCCTATGTTATATGGACTTTTGAAAGATGCAAATTTAGATCAAGTTATAACTATTTAATAGCTTGACAGAATTGGAAACCGGTGGTACGGTTTTTAATTCTAAACAACATTGAAGTTAACTTTAAAGTTTGGAGAAATAGATGTTTGATTATATAAAAGAAATTGTTTTAAGGTCTGTTGAGTTACTTAACGGAGCTTCAACATGGCTTGTAATAAGTTATCTTATTGCAGGACTTATGAGAAATATAATTTCACCAGTAAGACTGCAAAAATCCCTGGGAAATACTAAGCTGTCGTCAATATTTAAAATAACTGGATATTCAATGCTACTTCCAGTTTGTAGCTGTGGATCTGTTCCCATAGGTATAAGCCTTTACTATTCGGGAGCATATGCTGGACCTACATTAGCATTTTTAGCTTCATCTCCAGTATTAAATCCTGCAGCATTAATACTTAGCTTTGGGCTTCTGGGAAAACAAATAGCATTAATTAATATTTTTGCCGGGATTACACTGCCAATAATAATAGGAATTATAGGAAACTTAGTTTCTGGTAAAGAGCTTAGAAATGAAGCTGTTGCTGAGGAGATAAGCCATATAGATTTTGAAGAAGAGAAGAAGAAAAGCATTAAAACAAAAATAGCTGAAGGAATGGAATGGGTAAGAAACGACTTTGCCATTACACTAAGTAAGTACGTTGTGTATGGAATGTTGTTCGGAGGTTTTATTTTAACGATTTTCCCAGAATCATTTATACAAAAGTATCTTGGTGATCCAGGATTGTTATCACTTTGGAACGTGGCAGTACTTGCAGCCTTGATGTATGTATGTGCCGTAGGTCATATACCTTTAATTGCAGCATTAATTGCATCGGGAGCGTCTCCTGGAGCTGCAATAACATTTTTAATGGCAGGAGCTGCAACAAATATTCCTGAAATAATTAGTATTGGAAAGATGATCGGAAAGAGAACTGCAACAATTTATACAGTTGTTATTTCTGCATACGCTATGTTTATAGGATTTATGACTAATAAATTATTAATGCCAGGATTTCAAAGGCAGATGGAATATGATGAAGTTACAAATGCCATTAACTATGCAAACAAAATGATGTTGTCATTTCCTGAATGGGTTAAGTATGTATGTTCCGCAATTGTCTTTTACTTTTTCCTAAAATCGGCATTCTTTAAATTAAGAAATTATTATTATTCAAAAAAGGACAATTAATATGAAGGCAGAAAAGAATAAAAGTATAATTTTAAGGAAAGTCTTAATCATAATTATTGCTTTACTTTTAGGCTATTTAGGATATAGGAACAATGTAAAATATAAAAAAGTTGATTTTGGAGTTGAAAAAGATCACTATCTTCTACAGGCATTTTACGATGAATATCCAGGTAAAGAGGTTGTGAAATGTAAGCTTGGAGATGTAACAGGTAATGGAACAGAAGACCTAATTATTATTTTTAGGAAGACAAAAGAAGCAAATCACTTAGTAGTAGCTATTGACTCTGGTAAAGAAATATATTTTTCAGAAGAAGGCAGAGCTCCATATGAAAATCAAAAAATAGAATTGAAAGACATAGACAATAGCCCACCAAATGAATTTATTGTAAGCGGTTCTAAAAGGGGACAATACGGTTATGGTATTTTTAGGATTGAAGAGAAACATCTTCACAATTTATTTTCTGAAGGCATGGGCGTATGCTGATAGTATTTTTTTACTTGGGTCAAGTAAGGAGAGATTATGAAAGTTAAAGAGGTATGCGAATTAACAGAACTTAGTGACTCTGCAATAAGATATTATGAAAAACAAGGGTTACTAATGGATGTAAAAAGATTGGAAAATGGCTATAGAGATTATGATGAGTCCCATGTGGAGAATTTGATTTTTATAAAAAAAGCAAGGAACTTAGGGTTTAGCCTTGAAGAAATTAAAGATATTATTATGCTTAAGAGAAGTGGGAATTCAACTTGTAGCTATGTAACAAGCCATATGCGAAGAAAGATTGAGGATATTGACAAAGAGATAAAAAGATTAAAGCAAGAAAAGGAACTATTAGTAGAACATCTTATAGAAGGAGATACTGTAAGTTGTTGTAAAGGACATTTTTGTCATTATATTGAAGGTTTAGATAAATAAGTCTTGACCTTTAAGTTAAGTTTAAGGTTTATAATTGTATCATAGACATAATAAATAAAAGGAGAACGCAAAATGAAAAGAAAGATTCTATCTATTTTACTTATTTCATCTATGCTTTTTTCAATTACAGCTTGTAAAAACGACAGTGCGGGAAACGTTGAAGAAGTTGCATATGATGCAAAGGCTGAGGTGGCAAAGTATGAATTGCCAGAAATCCCAGAAGCTGATAAAGATTTAAAGGTTCAAATGGGATATAATGACTGTGATCACATGGTTGGTGCTATTGTTGGAGAAAAAGCTGGAATTTATGAAGCTTTAGGACTTAACGTAACTGTTACAAAGACAAACAATACAAATATTGCACAAGCGATGACAACAGGTGAAATGCATGTAGGTTATATGGGTATTGAAGGTGCTTTAAATGCAAGAAATGAAGGAGCTCCTATAATCATGGCTGCTGCAAATCACTTAGGAGGATCAAGATACTTAGTTGTTGCTAATGACATTAAGGATCCTAAGGACTTAGTTGGTAAAAAGTTAGCTATCACTGAAGATCCTGAAAATAATCCTGAATGGATTAAATGGGCAGCAAAACTTGGATTACCAACTGAAAAAGACAAATTTGAAATTATAAAGATGGCACAAAAAGACGGCCCAATGGCACTTAAATCTGGACAAATTTCAGCTTTCGCATGTTGTGACCCATTTGCATCACAATGTGAATACCAAGGACTTGGAAAGGTTGTTGCTGTAGGTTGGGGCGGACTAATTGACGAAACTAAAGAAGAAAATGATCATGAACATGGTTGGGGAATGTGTTGTATATATGCAATGAATGAAAACTTCAAAAATGAACATCCAGAAGTTGCACAAAGACTTTTAGTTGCACATGCTCTATCATTAAAATATTTATATGACCATCCATATAACGCAGCTATGATGTTTGCTGATGGATTTGGTACAGCACCTGAAGTTGGTCTAATGACATTATATATGAAGACCATAGCTGAAGGTAGAACATTAACTTGGGAATTTAACCAAGATAATATTGATAATTTTGTAAAAGAATATGATGAATATAATATTGACGAAAAATTTAGACCAAAGCTTGATAAGCTTGACGAATTTGTAAATCTTAACTTTGTAAAGGAATCTGGTATTGAAGCCTTTGGTGACTTTACTAAGAATGACAAAATTGATGAAAAATTCCCTGTAGGAATTAGCTTTGAAGATTGGTTAAAGAAAGCAAAAGAAATTGACGGAATTGACAATGAAGTTGGAAACGACATAAAGATTCCAGAAGTTTACAAGGAACAAAAATAATAAAAAGGTCGGAGGAAACTCCGATTTTTTATTTAACAAATATCACAATGTTTGATATCATATTAATATATACAATAATAAAATAAGGGGTGTATTATGAAAGAAGGTATTTGTGGAATATGTCCTGGTCAATGTCATGTATCGTTAGATATTGAGGACGGAAGAATAAAAAAAATAAAAAAATCTGAAAAAAACTTTCCAAGTGCACTATGTTTAAGAGGTTTTTATTCCGATGAAGTTTTAAATTCTCCTGACAGACTAAAGACTCCATTAATTAGAACTGGAGCAAAGGGAGAGTTTTCTTTTAGAGAGGCTTCTTGGGATGAGGCAATAAGTTTAATTGGAGAAAGATATTCTAAAATAATTGAAGAAAATGGAGGACAAGCACTTGCATCTATTGTAGGTAGAGGTGGATTTGAAAACTCTACATCAGACTTTGTAAATTTGAGTAATGACAGTGGAACAGAAATTGGATTTTTTGCTCCAGTAGGTTCTCCTAATAATGGTTCGGTATCTTCATTATGTTATGTTTCTTTTGGAGTTTTCGCACCAATGATAAACTTTGGGCTTGCAGGCAATAGATTTTCTCCAGATTATGAAAATGCAGATTATATATTTATTTGGGGAGCTCATCCGCCAACAGCATCTCCAAATCTTGAATATGAAAGAATTATAAAAGCTCAAAAAAATGGAGCTAAGGTAATAGTTGTTGACCACTACAAGAGTAAAATGTGTGAAGTGGCAGATAAGTATATACTAATTAAATCTGGTATGGATGGAGTGCTTATACACACCATTTTTAATTATTTAAGTTCACAAAACGCTTTTGATGAAGAATTTATAAAAAAATATACTCATGGTTTTGATTTATATAGTAATTATTTTAAAGATTTTGATTTAAAGTCTTGTGAAGAAAGAACCGGAGTAAGGGAAGAAGATATAAAGTTTATTGCTGATACTATAGTTACTTATAAATCAGCTTTAAGAATGTACACAGGCCTGGAATATACAAATTCTGGAATGCAAAGTATTAGAGCTCTATATCTGCTTTGGTTTGCAACAAAGAATATAGATGTACCTGGGGGACTTTTGATTTCTCCTAAAGGTAAACCTGATAGGGTAAAGAGATTTAATAACACAACTTATTGTAAGAGAATTGGAAGTGATGAGTTTCCGCTCTTTGATAAATTAATTAAGGCACCTCAACTCACAAAACTTCCACAAGCAGTTTTGGAAGAAAAGCCTTATGCAGTAAAGGGACTTCTTTCTATTGGCTGTGCAATAACAAATGTATTTCCAGAGTCAAAAGTTTATGAAGAAATGTTAAAGAATTTAGAATTTTTCGTAACTGTTGATAGATTTATGTCTAAGGACTGTCTATATGCAGATGTAGTTTTGCCAGCAACAACATACTATGAAGACCAATCTTATTGTGTCTACAAGAATAAGGTGGAAGTAAGAGAGAGAGTAGTTGAACCGATTGGAGAGGCTAAGCCAAATATTCAAATTATGCATCTTATTGCCGATGCCCTTGGATACGGATATATGTATCCAAAGGATGAAGATGAACTTCTTGAATTTGCATTCTTTAATGAGCCAGAAACTCTTAAAGCTTTAAAAGAAGAAGGTGTTTATATTTATAAAAATGAAACTGAAAAGGAATATGAAAAATACAAATCTGGTAAGCTAAGAGTTGACAATAAACCTGGATTTCCAACTGCAACAGGTAAGGTTGAGTTTGACTCAACAATTTTAAAATCTTATGGATATGAATCTATCCCTAAATTTGTTGTAGGAGAGGAAACCTTAGAAAGTGAAAGTGGAATAAAAGAAGAATTTCCTCTTGTACTAAATACTGGAGCAAGAATTCAAACCACATTTAGAACGCAACATTTAAATATAGATGGACTTTTAGATCATCAAGACAGACCTTATATCTATATGAATGAAGATGACGCGAAAGACAGGGGAATTGAAGACGGAGACAGAGTTCTTGTTAAGACTAAAAGAGGAGAGATAGAAGTATTTGCAAAGACAAATAGAGAAATATTAAAAGGTGACACCGAACTTAACTTTGGTGGAGGTAGTCCAATTCAAGGAGAATTTTGGAGACGTGCCAATACAAATTCACTAACTGATAACTCAAACTGCGATGAAGTAACAGGCTTCCCAGTTTTCAAACAACTTCTTTGTGAAATCAAAAAGATATAGCCTGTGATAAGCTAATATCTTGACTTTAACGCCGAATTTTACTATAATTTTAGTAATGCGGCGAAAGATGTCTTTCGCTTACTATTTTTTAGGAGTAAGATATGGTAGATAAAGAAATTCTATTAACAAAAGAAGGTTATAAGAAATTAGAAGATGAAATGGAATTCTTAAAGACTGTGAGAAGAAAAGAAGTTGCTGATAAGATAAAAGTTGCAAGAGGTTTTGGAGACCTTTCGGAAAACGCAGAGTACGATGAAGCAAAAAATGAACAAGCTCAAGTCGAAGATAGAATTCTGGTTTTAGAACACATGTTGATAAATGCCAAGGTAATTAGTGATGATGATATTAAAACTGATGCAGTTGTTGCTGGCTCAACTATTAAACTTAAAGATCTTGAAGA
>QWCE01005764.1_pt1 | contig 13983 bp, 9 predicted proteins | sample 1972531 | NCBI WGS metagenome assembly QWCE01 (sample SAMN09866716, study PRJNA288562) | Human gut metagenome isolate term4_stool, whole genome shotgun sequencing... | reverse complement strand
ATATTAAATATGTATTAGAAATTACAATTAGGAGTAATTATGAAATTTAATAAAATGTATGAAAATACATCTAATAATAATAAAAAAAAGCAACCACTTAGTAGATTTTATGTTTTGATTTTTTCCCTTATATTTGTAATATGTATGCTAAGTTCATGCGATTCACCAAGAGAAAATAAAAACTTAAATGAAATATATATTAATGGTAAAAACACACATCTTATAGCAAATATAGAAATGGTTGAAGAAAATAGTAAAAAACACCCTATGATCTATTTGAAAGATGTAGAAAAACTATTTGATAATAATATACAAAATATAACAGAAGAAAAAAAGATAATTGTTGCAGGGAAAAAAGATATTGTCGTATTTAAAGAAGATGAAAAAAAGATAGACAAAAATGGAGAAATAAAAGATATAAGTATATCACCTAGAAAAATAAAAGAGAGATTATACTTACCACTTGAAGAGTTAAGAGAAATATTTGGCTTTAAAATATTGCAAGGCGATAAAAAAATAGCAATTATATATGATGACTATAATGCAACATATATAGAAGTTAAAGAAGAAACAAAACTTAAAAATAATGCATATGTTTTTTCAGGAACAACAGAAAAATTAGTACCTAATAAAAAGTATATTAAAATTGGTGAAAAAGGATCAAAAGCTAAAATAATGACAGAAGATGTTAAGGTTGGATATATATCTAAAAGATCAATAAGTAGTGAAATTAAAGAAGAAAAAAAGCAAAAAGAACCACTTAAGATTGAAGATACAAATATTATATTAAATTATAAGAATTTTAAAGAAAATTCAGATAATTTAAAAATAGAAAATGGAAAAAACAATATGTGTATTATGGAATTATTTGTATTAAGAGAAAATAGTAAGGTTGACCTATTATATGATAAGGAAAATAATAGTTTTAAAACATATATAAAGAAATTAGAAGATGAAAATATTAAAAAAATAGGTGAAATAACACTATCAGTAGTTGACAAGGTATGGTATAAGCAAAATATGCAAAATTATGAAATAAGAAAAAATATAATAACAGAAATAATAAATAAGGCAAGAGAATATAATTTAGATGGATTGTATTTAAATATAGAAGATGTAACAGATAAAGCAGCATATAATAGATTTAAGATAGAACTTGGAACAAGACTTAAAGCATATGATAAGATATTATTAACAAATAATTTAAATTATAATGAAAAAACAAAAAAGAATGAAAACAAATTTGAAATATATTAAAATATAACTAAAGAAAAGAAATTTTAGATAGGTGTAATAATGAAAGATATTGAAAAAAATAATAATAACAAAAAAGAATTAGAAGAAAATAATTTAAATAAAAATAAAAGCAAAGAAAATAATAATAGTAAAAAAGATAATAATGTAAATACAACTATGAAATATAATTTTAACATGGGATATAGCCTAAATAAAAATTATATTGAGCCAGAAGAAAATGAATTATTTGAAGAAGATAATTTTAATAATACCAATGATGGTAATAAAAATATTGAAGATAACAAAGAAGAAAAAATTGAAAAAGACATTACAGAAAAGCAAATGCTTAGAAATTTATCAATAGAAGATGTACCTAAAAGAAAAAATGTAAATATGGGAAATTATACATATCCATATTTAACAGATGAAGAAAAAACAAAAACTAAAAAAATTAATAAGGAATTTATGAGCAATACAGCTAAAATGTCTGAAACAAGGAAATATGAATTTAATAAAAGATTAAATAATAGTTATATTAATGGTAATTTGATTGATGAAAAATATAATACTAGAAGTTTAAATACTACTTCAAGTATTCCAATACTAGATGAAATAGAAGATGTTGAATATGAAGTAGAAGGATATAGCAAAAAAAGATTAAAAAGACCATTTGATTTTCAAAATAATTCTATAGGAAAACTAATTGCAATATTAATATTAATAATTGCAATACTTCTTATACCACTTATCATATATAGAAATAATTTAAAACCTGTCGACACTAAAAACCCAAAACAAGTAAATGTGGAAATAAAAGAAGGAGCATCAGGAAAAAGTATTTCAAAAAAATTAAAAGATGCTGGAGTAATTAGAAATGAAAATGCATTTAGAAGATTTGCAAAAAGTAGTTTTCCAAAATTCAAAGCAGGTATATATGTAATAACTACAGATAAATCAGCAGAGGATATTGTTAAAATGATGGTAAATGGTGAAGTTTCAAAAACTATTGTTAATATTCAATTAATTGAAGGAAAAACATTTAAAGATTTAGCAAAAATAATTTCAGAAAAACTAGGAATACCAGAAGATGAGGTAATAAAAAAAGGAAGAGACAAGGAATATCTTAAAACTTTAATTTCTAATTATTGGTTTTTAACTGATGATATACTAGATGATAATATATATTATCCATTAGAAGGTTACCTATTCCCAGATACATATACATTTGATAAGAGCAACTGCAGTGTAGAAATAGTATTTAAAGAAATGCTTAAAGAAACAGAAAAGAAATTAAAACAATACAATGACTTTAAAGGAGCAAAGAATCTTGGAATACACCAAGTACTTACTTTAGCATCAATTGTTGAAAAAGAAACATTACCAAAATCTGACAGAGACCTAGTTGCTACAATATTTATGAATAGATTAAGCAAAAAAATGAATTTAGGAAGTGATGTTACTACATACTATGCAAATAATGTAGAAATGGGAAAAAGAGATCTTAGACTTAGTGAAATTAATAAGAAAAATCCATATAATACAAGAGGACCTAACATGGAAGGAAGATTACCTATAGGACCTATATGTATGCCAAGTGAAGAATCAATAATAGCGGCAATAGATATGGCAACAGCATACAAACCAACATCTGACCTATTCTTTGTATCAGATAAGAATGGTAAAATATATTCAAGCAGCACAAATAAAGAGCATGAAGAGATAATTGCAAAACTTAGAAAAGAAGGATTATGGTATGAATTTTAATTTTAATTTAAATTAAATCAAATCAAAGCAAAGTGAATTTAATTGAAACAAAGATTAAAATATTAAAAAATATATGAATATAATAAGGAAAAGGTTAAAATGAAAAATATATTATATGTATATAGCAAGTGTTCAACTTGTAAAAAAGCAGAAAAGTTTTTAGAAGAAAATAATTTTGAATATGTAAAAAAAGAAATAGTAGAAGAGATACCAAGTAAGGATGATATTAAAAAATGGATGAAAAAAGGTAATTTAGACTTAAAAAAGTTTTTTAATACTTCAGGTATGAGCTATAGGAAATTAGAACTTGCTAAAAATTATGATAAATATACAGAAGATGAACTTTTAGAAATGTTATCTAAAGATGGTATGTTAATTAAAAGACCAATACTTATTACAAAAGAAAATGTAGTGTTAGGATTTAATGAAAAGAAATATTTAGGCGAAATAGCAAAAACAAATAATAATTAGAATAATAGAAAAGATAATAGGGGAATTTATGATAAAAAAGAGACCAGACGGAAAATTAGTAAAAAATATTGGACCATATGAAAGAATTATGCCAATTATTATGAGTAAAAGATATGATGCCATGGTTGCAAATCAATTAGAAATAGACTTGGAAAAAGTAGATAAATATTTACAAGAAAAAAGAAAACAAGGTGAAAATTATTCATATATGCATATAATATATGCGGCATTAATAAGAGCTTTAAAAGAAAAAGATAAAGCAAATAGATTCATTATGAATAGTAGAATATATCAAAGAGAACATATTGATATATCTATGGCTGTTAAACCTAAAAGATCAGAAGATTCAGAAGAATCAACAATAAAAGTTAGATTTACTGGTAATGAAAATTTAAAAGAAGTTAAAGAAAAATTAAATGAAATAATATTTGAAATAAAAGGATCGGAAACTAAAGAAAATAGTAATGTGGGAACAGATAAGCTTGCAAAAGTGTTTAATGTGCTTCCACAATTCATACTTAAACCAGCTGTTAAATTTTTTATGTGGTTAGATAAGATAAATATGCTACCTAAAGCAATAATAGAAGAAAGTCCTTTTCATTGCTCAGCATTTATTACAAATGTTGGATCAATAGGGCTATCAAGTGTATATCATCATATATATGATTTTGGAACAACAGGAATATTTATTTCAATTGGTAAAAAAACAAAAGGACTTAAAAAAGTTGGTGATGAAATAGTTGAATATAAGTATTTACCAATAGGTTTAGTAATAGACGAAAGAATAAATGATGGATACTATTTTGCAACATTAGTAAAATATATTACAAGACTAATTAATAATCCGGAAGTTTTAGAAAAACACTATAATGAAGTTTCAGAAAAAGAATTACAAGAAAAAGAAGTACAAAGAAGAAAGAAGAAACTATTTGGTAGACCAGAAATTATGAAATCTAAAGCGCTAAAAAGGTTTTTAAAAATGGCATCTGAAGATCCAGAAACTATAATTGAAAAGGAAAGAAAGGCTAAAAAGAAAAGTAAGTGGTATAACCTATCTTGGATAACAGATACATTCTTTTCAAAAGATAAGATAAGCAAAGAAGAGACAGAAAATCCAGAAGGTATATATGATAGAGAAGAATATGATAAGATGAGTAAAAAGCTAGATAGTGATGACACATATGATATGGGAAAACTTTTAGAAAAGATATATACTGAAGAAAAGAAAAATGAAAATGAAAAACTAAAAAATCAAAAAGAAGAAGATATGGATGATAACTAAAATATACAAAATAGAAATAAGAAGACTAGTAAATTAAAAAATTAAAAACTAGAAAAGAAAATTTAAAAAATACATAAAAAGAAAAATGTTTCTCCGGAATGTAGCAAATTTTAAATATATATGTTACAATGTTTTTATAATATACAAAAAGGAGAAAATATTATGAAAAAGAATATAAAGAAAGCACAATTAGCATTAATTTTAGTAATGACTGTTGCGCTTTCTATTTTTGTTACAAAAGATAAAGCAGAAATCATATCAGCTAAGACAATTAATAATAATGTTAAGCTAGAACATGATAGTTTAAAAAATTATAAAATGATAGAAAGACATTATCTTGATATATTAAAAGAGAGAGAATATTACAGAACATTTGATGGAGAAGTTGTATATCGAGGAGAATATATACGTCGTACTGAAACTGTACTTAATATGTCTGAAGAAGAATTAAAAGAACTAATTGACGATAAAAATAAAATAATAGACATAGTAAATGCTCAAGATACTGAAATAACTGAAAAAGGAAATGAAATAAAATCACTAGATAAAAAAATAAAGGATCTAAAAAAACAAATAGAAGATCTTGAAAATCATAAATGTGATACAACAGAATTAGAAAGAGTAAAAAAAGAACTAGAAGACGAAAAAACAGCTAAAGCTAAGGCAGAAGATGACTTAGAAAAGCAAAAAGCAATAGTTGCTAAAAATAAACAAACGATTAAAGATTTAGAAGCAAAGATTGAAGAATTAAATGGAATAATAACTGATCTAAATAATAAATTAGCTGAAGCAAATGAAGCAAAAGAAAAAGCAGAAAAAGCCTTAAAAGCAAAAGAAGAAGAATTAGCAAATGCAAATAAAGCAAAAGAAAAAGCAGAAAAAGACTTAAAAGAAAAAGAAACAGACTTAGAAAAAGAAAAGGCAAAAAGAAAAGAAATAGCAGAAAAATTAGCTGAAGAAACAGCAATAAACAAAGCAAACGAAGTAAGAATAGCAGAATTAATTAAAGCATTAAATGCTAAACAAAAAGAAGTAGATGATAAACAAAAAGAAGTAGATGCTGCAAAAGATGATTTAAAGAAAGAACAAGAAAAAAATAAAAATTTAACAACAGAAAATGATAAATTAAGAGAAACAAATACTACATTGGAAAATGAAAAAGAAACATTAACAACAGAAAATGATAAATTAAACAAACAATTAAAAGATAAACAAGATGAAATAGATAGACTTAAAAAAGAAAATGAAGACTATAAGAATGGTAAAGACGCAAATAATGAAAGAATAAAAGAGCTAGAAAAAGAAATTGCAAAATTAACAGCAGAAATAGATTCAAATAAAAATGAAGTTGAAAGATTAAATGAATATATTAAAACATTCTTAAGTATAATAATTGATCAAAATAATAGTGGAGTAGAATTACTTGTTAAATATCTAGAAGCATTAGATGAAATTAAGAAACTAGAAATAGACAATGCATTAAAAAATGAAGAAATAGAACAAAATAAGTTGAAAATAGCTGACTTAGAAAAAGATGTTAAAAAGCAAAAAGATTTAGTTAAAGCAAAAGATGAAAAGATATCTGAATTAACAAAAGCTAAACAAGCACTAGAAAAAGAAAAGGAAGATTTAAAGAAAGAAAATGCAAGACTTGCAACAGATAACGCTGCACTTAATAAGGAAATTAATGATTTAAAATCAGAAAACAATAAATTACTTGCTAAAGTATTTGATAGAGACATAAAGATAGTTGAACTATATGAAAGAATAATTAAACTACAAATAGCAAAAATTAATAATGAAAACAAAATAAGAGAAAACGAAAAGAAAATTGAAGAATTAGAAAAAAATAATAAAATCAAAGAAGAAATAATAAATAGCTTGAAAGAAGATAATGAAGCAAAAGATGAGAAGATATCACAACTATATGAAAAGTTAAGAGAGTTATTTAGAAAAATAAATGAACTAGAAATAAAAGCATATAATGACGGAAAAACTATAGATAGCTTAAAAGAAGATAATGAAGCAAAAGGCGAAAAGATATCACAACTATATGAAAAGTTAAGAGAGTTATTTAGAAAAATAAATGAACTAGAAATAAAAGCATATTATGATGGAAAAACTATAGATGGATTGAAAGAAGACAATAAAGCAAAAGATGAAAAAATAGCTAATATTGAAAAAGAATATAATGAGTTAAAAGAAAATACTGAAAAAGAAATAGAAAAATACAAAAATGAAATAACAACATTAAAAGCTAAAAATAATAACTGCGAATCTAACAATAATGTAAAGGTTGAAAATAATACTAAAAATAATGGAAATATAAATACAACTCCAGCTAAATTACCATATGCAGGAATTGAAAATAGATTACCATTATTAGCAATAATAGCATTACTTGCAATAATAGCAATATTATATAGAGAATTAGATAAAAAGGAAAATTAATTAAAAAATAATTTTAAAATGATTTAAAATTATTAGAAGCCAGTAACGAATCTTTAAAAAAGTAGGGATAGAAATATCTCTACTTCTTTTTATATAATTGTCAAATGCAGGAATGAAAATGTGCCAAATACTGGAACAAAAACTTGCCAAATACTGGAATTAAAATGCGCCAAATACATGAATGAAAACTTGCCAAACACTGGAATTGGTGATAGAATAGAATTATGAAAAAGATTACTGGAGGTACAAATGGAAGAGTATATACCAAGAATTACAGATAAATTATTAAAAGAAAGATTAAATTCAAAAGGTGCGGTATTAATACAAGGACCTAAATGGTGTGGAAAAACTACAACCGCAAAACAAATAGCAAAAAGTGTTATTTCTATGGATAGACCAGATATGATTAAGCAATATATACAAATGTCTGAGCTTTCACCTGCTACATTATTAGAAGGAGAAACACCTAGACTTATTGATGAATGGCAAATAGCACCAAATATATGGAATGCAGTAAGATATGAGGTAGATAATAGGGATAAATTTGGACAATTCATATTAACAGGTTCTGCTGTGCCAGAAGAATTTAATGAGTTTATGCATACAGGAACAGGAAGAATTACTAGACTATTAATGAGGCCAATGAGCCTATATGAATCAAAGGATTCAAAAGGAGATATTTCACTTTCAGAATTATTTAAAGGACAAGATATTTCTGCTCCAAACAAAACAACACTTGAAGAAATTGCATTTCTAATATGTAGAGGTGGTTGGCCAAAAGCAATTGGACTAGAAGAAAAAGTTTCACTTTTTCAAGCAATTGATTACTACGACTCTGTTGTATCTTCAGATATAAGTAGGGTGGATTCAATAAAAAGAGATAAAGAAAAAGCTAAAAGGTTATTAACATCATATGCAAGACATGTAGGAACTCAAAGCTCATTTGAAACAATTAGACAAGATATAATAAGTAATCAAGAAGATACATTTGATCAATCAACATTGTTTTCATACTTGGATGCACTAAGAAAAATATTTGTAATAGAGGATACAAAAGCTTGGAATCCACACATAAAAACAAAAACAACAATTAGAAAAACAAATACAAGATATTTTTGTGATCCTTCAATTGCAACAGCTGCTCTTGGAATAGGACCTAAAGACTTATTGGGGGACTTAAATACTATGGGATTTTTATTTGAAAACCTTTGCATGCGTGATCTTAGAATATATGCAGAATATCTAGACGGAACTGTATATCATTATAGGGATAAACGGGGATTAGAATGTGATGCAGTTATTCATTTAAGAGATGGATCATATGGATTAGTTGAAATTAAACTAGGTGGTGATGAACTTATTGAAGAAGGTGCAGAAACATTAAAAGAATTAGCTTCTATAATTGATACAAAAAAGATGAAAGAACCGGCATTTATGGCAGTAATATGTGCAATAGCTCCATTTGCATATATGAGAAAAGATGGTGTATATGTAGTACCAATTACAAATTTAAGACCATAATAATTATGAAAGTTATAAAAAGTTAGTAAATAAATATTATGATATGAAAAGTTAAATATATATATAAAGTAACAGTTAAACTGTTGCTTTTATTTTTGTTGAAAATAATAGGTTTTTGTAATATAATATTATAAATATTGAAAGAGAATATTTAACAATATTATTAAAAATAAAAGATAATGTTAAAAATATTAGAAGATAAAAATGAAAACAAAAATATGTTAGAATATATTAAAACAATTTAGATAAAGAGGAAATATGAAAGCAATTGAAATAAGAAACAAATTTATACAATATTTTATAAGAAATAATCATAAACAAATACCATCTGCAAGCGTTATACCAGAAAACGACGCTTCAGTTTTGTTTACTACTGCAGGTATGCAACAATTAGTGCCATACCTACTAGGTGATAAACACCCAGAAGGTAATATGCTAGTTGATTACCAAAAATGTGTAAGAACAGTAGATATAGATGAAGTTGGGGATAATAGACATTTGACTTTTTTTGAGATGCTTGGAAATTGGTCATTAGGAGCATATTTTAAAGAGCAGTCAATAAGACAAAGCTTTGAGTTCTTAACAGAAGAGCTAAACATACCAAAGGAAAAATTAGTAGTTACAGTATTTGAAGGCGATAATGATGCGCCAAGAGACGAAGAGTCAGCTGATGCATGGAAAAAAATGGGTATGCCTGAAGAAAATATATATTATTTTCCTAAATCAGAAAATTGGTGGATAGCAGGTGAAGAAGGACCTTGTGGACCTGATACAGAGATATTCTATTATACAGGAGATGAAAAGGTATTACCTAAATATGATCCAGATAATGATGATGGAACATTTGTTGAAATATGGAACAATGTATTTATGGAATATTTTAAAACAAAAGATGGTTATACAAAGTTAAAACAGCGTAATGTTGATACAGGAATGGGACTTGAAAGAATTACAATGTTACTAGAAGGAAAAGAAACACCATTTGACTTAGAAATGTTTGAACCAATAATGAAATATCTAGAAGAACATTCTGAAAAAGATATTATTTCAAGTAGAAGAATAGTATCAGATCACTTAAGATGTGCAAGTATAATAATTGCAGATGGAGGTGTTCCAAAAAATACAGATAGTGGATATATTCTAAGAAGATTAATTAGGAGAGCAGTAAGGCACTTAAACAAAATGGAGTTTAATTTAGATAATATGTCAGAGTTAATAGACGTTGTAATTAAAAACAATATGATATTATATAATGAACTTAAGGAAAATGAAGAAAAAATAATTAATATAATATCTGAAGAAACTAAAAAGTTTTTAAAAACATTAATTAGAGGTGAAAGAGAATTTGAAAAGTTAATCTCTAAAAAAGAGATTGAAACTACTAAAAAAATGGAAGCAGAAGATGCATTTAAACTATATGAAACATATGGACTTCCAATTGAAATAACAATGGAACTTGCAAAAGAAAGAAATATTGAAGTTGAAAAAGAAAAACTAAATGAATTATTTGAAAAACATCAAGAAAAATCAAGAGAAGGAAGTAAGCAAAAATTCAAAGGTGGACTTGCAAACCATAATGAAAAAACTATAAAATATCACACAGCAACACACTTATTACACCATGCATTAAGAGAAGTATTAGGAAAAGATACATATCAAAAAGGCTCAAATATCACAGAAGAAAGATTAAGATTTGATTTTTCATTTGATAGAAAATTAACAGATGAAGAAAAACAAAAAATAGAAGATATGGTAAATGAAGCAATAAAAAAAGGTATGGAAGTAACAGTAGAAGAAATGACACCAGAAGAAGCACATAAAAAAGGTGCAATTGGATTATTTGATGATACATATGGTGATTTAGTTACAGTATATACAATAGGTGATGGATACAGTATGGAAATATGCATGGGACCACATGTTAAAAATACTAAAGAACTTGGTAAGTTTAAAATAGTAAAAGAACAATCTTCATCAAAAGGTGTTAGAAGAATAAAGGCAATATTAGAAGATGAATAAGAATAATATAATTACTAATTAAGGAATAAGTAATAATTTGTAATAGAAAGGTATATAATTATGAATGATAATTTAGATAATGATTGTATATTTTGCAAAATAATAAGAGGAGAAATACCTTCTGAAAAAGTTTATGAAACAGAAGATGTAATAGTTTTTAAATCAATTGAACCAGTAACTAAAATACATGATTTGGTAGTACCTAAAAAGCACATATCAAACTTACAAGAAATGGAAATTGAAGATAAGAAATATTATTTAGAAAAAATATATGATGCAATACAAGAAGTAGCAAGAATTGAAAAAATAGACAAAGATGGATACAGGGTATATATTCTATATATATAATGTATTAAATATAACAAGTAAAATAACATATGATAAGGGGTTTGCATATGGACGAATTATTTCAAAGTGCAAAAAAAGAAAAACAAAAAAAGAAAAAAATAAATAAAGAAAAAAGAAATATTATAATAATAGGAATAATATTAGTTATACTAAGTTTAGGAATAACTATTTTTAGAATTACATATTCTAAAGACAATGGATCAGGAAAAGATATTATAATATCTAATTTAAAGAATAATAATATATCAGAATATACAGACTTAAAAGATATTGAAAAAATGTTAGATAAGCAAAATAACACACCATATGAAGCTACAACAGATATTCATTTAAATGAAGATACAAAAAGAGATATAGAAAATGCAGATCAAGGAACATTAAATACAAATCAAGATGCAAATAAGGCATTTAATAATATTAAAATAGGTGATTTAATTTTCTCATCTAAAAGTAAAATTGAACCAAATAAGAATATTGGTCAAATACAATTAGATGTAAAATATAAGGAAAATAATATTTTTAATTTTAACTTTTTAGATGACGGTCAAACAATAAGTATATTTGAACCAAGTTACTTTAAAGAAGCCTTGGGATTTGATAAAAAGAAAATTAAAGATACAAACTTTTTACCTAAAAAACAGGAAACATTAGAAGAAGAATTAGAAAAAGAAGAACTAATTAAAAATTTGGAGTTTAATTTAAGTAAAGATGTTAAGATGAACCCTGCAAAAGAACTTTTAGATATAATGAATATATATCAGTCAAAATATGTAGAAGAATTATCAAAACTACCAAAAGAAAAATTTAAATTCCAAAAAAATGTACCAACTAAATATAGGGAAAAGGAATTAAAATCTGATAATATAACATTAGAAGTTACAAAAGAAGAATTAGAAAAAATTACAAATACAGTAAAAGAAGAAACAAAAAAAGAAATATCAAAAAATATAACAGACTATTCAACATTTAAATTCCTTTCTACAACTAAGAAAACAGTTATAGGAAATATATTAAATAGTTATATATTACCAATTGAAAATTTAGGTATAGAAATATTTGATACAACAAATAATGAGATACAAAATGAAAACAATAAAAATTTAAATAATACAGGAAATGAATCTTCGGGTTTAATTACTTTAGTTGATGAAAATGGTAAAGCAAATAATGAAAACACAAATACAAATACAAATATTAATGCAAATAGTAATAGACAAAATTCAAATGAAGTTGCAGAAAATACAAATATAACTACAAATACAAATATTATAAATGAAAATGATATATCTGAATCAAGTAACAATAATAACAATAACGTTAACAGTAACAATAATGATAACAATAATACTATTAATAATGATATTAATTTAAACACAAATATATTAATAAACTTCTATATTATTGATGGAAAAGATATTAAGATAGATAAGGTCGAAAATGATGTTGTTACAAAAACTATAGAAGTATATACAGATAAAAAGAATAAAAAAACACAAGAGATAATATATGGATATGTGCAAAATGGAAGACAAATAAAGTATAAGATATCTAAAACAGAAGATAATGGTTCAATATATAATCATATAGAAATGCAAGATATAGTTTCAGATAAGGTAATAAATTCAGTAAATGCAGAATTGGTAAGAAACCAAAATATAGATGCAGCAAATCATAATATTACATATAAAATAACAAAAAGTTTTGGAAATAGAATTAAAGGAAGCAATATTAACAAAAATATAAAATTTACTGATAATATTGAAGTAGGAACAAAAAATCAAATAATAAAATTAAATGATTTAGACCAAAATGCATTTAGTAATTTAATGATAAATACAATTTATCCACAAATTACAAAAGTTACTAGCGAAAAAATATTACAAATGGAAAACTTGCTTTCAGTAACAAAAGAAAATCAAATAACAGGAAAAGAAACAGAACCTGTAACAAATCAAAGTGCACAAAATAATCAAGATGTACAAAATACACAAGAAAATTTAAATAATCAAAATCAAAAACAAAGCATAAATCAAAATCAAAATAATAATGTAAACATGAATAATTAACACGAACAATTCCGGCAAAAGAAATAGGAGAAATTATGAATATAACAGATGAAGCAATAAAATTAATGGAAATAGCAAAAGAAGATATAGCAAAAGTAAAAACAATTCCAGAATTAAATGAAGTAAAAAGTAAATATATTGGAAAAAAAGGTAATATTAATGCTCTTTTAAAAGAAATGAAAGATATAGCAAAAGAAAAGAGAAAAGAAGTTGGAAGCAAGATTAATATTGCAAAAGAGGAAGTTGAAAAAATAGTATCTAAAAGATTAAAAGAAATAGAAAATGAAATGTTAAATAGCAGATTTGAAAATGAAAAAATAGATATTACACTTCCTGTAGATGATAGTATTGGTTCAATACACCCAATTGAAAAAATAATTGAAGAACAAATAGCTATATTTAAAGAAATGGGATATGAAATTAAAGATGGACCAGAAATAGAATATACAGAATATATATTTGATATGTTAAATACTCCAAAAGATCACCCTGCAAGAGAACTTCAAGATACATTCTATATATCTGATGACATGGTTTTAAGAAGCCAAACTTCATCAATTCAAATTAGAAAAATGTTAGAAGAAGCTAAAACTAAATTAAATGATGGAAATATTAAAATGATATGCCCAGGAAAGGTATATAGATCTGATTCTGTAGATAAGACACATTCTCCTGTATTTCATCAAATGGAAGGATTAGTAGTTGGTAAAAATGTTACTATGTCAGATCTTAAAGGAACATTAGAAGTTTTTGTTAAAAAAGCATTAGGTGAAGATACTAAATTAAGATTTAGACCACATCATTTCCCATACACAGAGCCTTCTG
>QWCE01004405.1_pt1 | contig 13985 bp, 14 predicted proteins | sample 1972531 | NCBI WGS metagenome assembly QWCE01 (sample SAMN09866716, study PRJNA288562) | Human gut metagenome isolate term4_stool, whole genome shotgun sequencing... | reverse complement strand
ACATTGTCTTCGGAAAATCAATCCTGTCGCGCAACCATCCAAGCGATGTCTCTGCCTCCTGTGAAAACGCGTATTGTACCGGCGGCGTGTCCACGGTCTTATCCTGTGATACAAAATCGTTCCCGTTGCTCTGTAATACAGCTTCCTCCTGTTGGCTTTCCGGAGTTTTTTTGTGGGCAGTATTTATTTTGGGTTCGTCAGGCTCCGTTTGCGTCTTCTGCGTACAGGCGCAAAGCGACAATAACAGAACCAGTGCCAACAATAGCGCGAACATGCGTCTGGGTGTTGTTTTCATAGCCACTCCTTTCAGAATTTTCCGCTTCGGCCGGAACCGCCTCCGCCGGATTCGCTGTGGCTGCTCCCGCCGCCGGAAGAGCTGCGCTCAATCTTCCGGCTGGAGGTCGTCTTATGGGTAAAATGATCTGTTTGCTCTGTAAGCTGAAGTCCCGCGGAAACATAGGCGTTAGCGGTCGCTTTTTTTGATACATTTTCCATTTTCTGCCATATCACAGCGACGATCACGACTGCTGCCAGTAGGGAAAGACCGATCACGATAAGGATCGGAATAAACAAACTCGCTCGAACCGGCTTTCCTGAGGCTGCTTTTTCCAGATAGACGCTGCATTCTTTGATGTAATCCTCAAAGCCGCCGTACCAGTCGTTTTCACCGAAGTTATCGAGGAATACCTTTTCCAGTTTCTGCTGACCATAGCTGTTGAACGCATACTCGCAGTGTGAGCCGTAGCAGAACATTGCCCAGTCGCGATCATCCATGCTGAGCAGGAGCATGATCCCGTCGCGGTCCGGTCCTTCGCCCATCGTGTATTCGTGATAGATGGTATAGGTCGCCTTATAGACACCTTCAGAATGGAAGTCACGATAATCCTCCACGGTTACGATATATACACCGATGCCGTATTTTTGGGAGACGGTTTCCGCCATCTTTTCCAGCATCATATTTTCGTTTTCGCTGAGAAGTCCAGCCTCATCCGTCACATAATAAAGCTGTGCACCTGTCTGCTCGGTTGCGGATACATTCACGCAGAATACAAGCGCGATTATAAACGTCAGCAGGAGACAGCGTATTCTCTCTTTCATTTTTCCGCCCTCCCTAGTGTGCCAAAAGCAGCAGCGCAGTCACGCCGATGGCGCTGAGTGACGCCGCGATTGCTGCAAACAAACCGACAACCCGCTTCGTGCTGACAGGAAGGTTGCCTACCAACTTACCTGTCTGACCATTCATGGCAAAAAGGAAATCTTTTCCTTCCCACTTTGTATTTAGGATCCAGACGGGAAGCAACGCGTAATGCACTTTGCCGCGCTTCAAACAGATGTCTCGGCTCGTTTCATTGCAGGCGGTGTAATTCGAAACCGTGCTTTCCAGCGCAGACACCAGCGAACCCGCGCAGCGCTTGTCTGCCCGCTCCCGGCTGTTTTCAACGCTCACATCATATTTGTCTGCCAGAAATCCGGGCAGATACGCCGTGGAAAACGGCTTTAAGTCTGTATAGTCATACGGTTCGATGGAATCCATGTAGTCGTCCGGCATTTTGCTTGACGCGTCCACCGGGATTTTCTCAAAGCCAATAGAACCGGCGCGGCGCACATCGTAGTGGCTTGTCTCCGTGATTTCATAATCTCCCGAGGTGTACTTATGTACGGTGGTAGCATGGAACTGCACGCTTCCGCTGGCCGCACCGTCATACATCCAGAAGGGTACATACACGCCTTTGACCTCCTCAAGATGATTGGACTTGGAGAACGTTGACGGCAACAGCGGCTTTTTGCGATAGTGTTTCTTCAGCGCCTTGATGGCATCCTCCTTGCTCAGCTTAAAGGGAAGCACAAAATCAGGTTTCAAAACGCCGGCAAACTGACCCGGAAGCACCGACGGATTTCCGCAGTATGGGCAGGACGTAGCCGCAGTCGTTGCGTCGCAGAGCAGCTCCGCACCGCACGACGGGCAGCTGTAAGCCTTCATGTCAGCCGCGTCCGTGCCCCAGTCCTCGTTCAGGCCGGAAGTGTCCCAGTCAGAGCCGCCTGCGGCGGCCTTTTGTTTTTCCGCTTCGGCAGATTTTTGAGCCGATTCTGTTTCTTCCTGCTTCTGCGCCGCTTCCGCTGCTTTTGTTTCTTTTTCCGCGTAGAGCGCTTCAATTTCTGCGACATCGAAGCTTGAGCCGCAGTAATCGCACTCCAGCCTGCCGGATTCTCCTACAAAATGGAGTGGTCCCGTACAGGCGGGACATTGATAATTTGTGATTTGTGTTGCCATCTAAGTTCCTCACTTCCCAGTTGGCGTTACAGCCCGCAAGCGCAGTCCGTAGTGCCGAACACAGTTATAACCGCATTTTCCGGATATGTCCCGCAAACTCACTGTTTGTGATAAATTGCATCCGTGTCCTTTATGACGTTTTCTTCCGAATCGTACAAGATGCGCATATCAGCCGCTGTATGGTCACTGTTGACAAGTATAACGGTAATCAGCTTTTCAGCCTTTTCTGCAGTTTCGTCGTAAACGCAGTTTGCATCGCAACCAAAGTCAAAGCTCTTTGTCCGGAACGCGGACTCGGCAAAAATGCTCCAGCTGTACCATTCTTCTGTCTCGTTGTTCCACCACATAGTACAACAGTTCATACCGCTTTTGTCCTCATTTGCGACAAACTCATATTTTTGCAGGCCGTCCTCCGTAACCCACGTGCCTTCCAGCAACGCAAAGACCTCCTGTGCTTCCTTTTGGCTTTCGGCTTTTCTTTCGGCTTCCGCTTGCAGCTCGGCCGCACTGTAATACGCTTCGCGGTCTCCCGTTTCGCTCCAGCCTTCATCGTACCAAAACACGTCTGCCAGCCATGCAAACTGCGGGGAGTCCAGATAACGCAGACGATAGATGATATCGTGCGCCCTGTCCTCGATTGTCAGCCCGCTGATCTTTTCGGCAAAATCCGCCTGAACGGTCAGAACACCGTTTCGGAACGAATGGTCGAACTGATCGCCTAAATCTTCAAAATTCGCGTCGTAGCAGCGGATGGGATTGTCTTTGAACTGTACGCCGCGATAATAGAGCCTCATCGTCCCTTGGCTGTAAATGGTTTTTGTAATGTGGAAATCGTCAAAAAGAACCGATGTTTCCGGGTACTGATAGGTGCATCCGTCGACCTGACCGCAGGAGATCAGACCGAGCAGGCTCATACCCAGACCTGCTGCGATGAGGAGCGCTTTGAACTTCACCACATCACCCCCGTTTTTTCGCGAATAACCGGATTCTCCCGCTCCAAATTGGAGCGGGAGCCGTTTTTTATTGGAACGTCATATTGTTGAGAATGATATCCGGCATCGTTCCCGGTACACAGTCCATATCCCGAAGGCCGATGGAAAGGGCACGGCCGTCGTCAAGCTGCGCGATATACTGGATCCAATCATAGCCGATTCTTTTGTAGGTGCGGCCATGGAAGGTAATGCCGCCGATCACGCGGTCCTCGATATCCTTGTAGTTTTCGAAGCTGTCCTTGTAGGAATCAAATTTTTCAACGTTCTCCCTCACCTCAAACTGGATGGCGCCCGCACCAAACGCTGTGGGATCGTCGTTTTCCACCAGGCAGCGCTTTCCATCATCGAACGACCAGCCGGATACCGGGATCTTCGTCATGATCTTGACCTTAACATCGTCTTTTGCAAACTGGGCGATTTCCGCGGAGAAGTCCTTCATCTCGGCGTTTGCAGACGCTGCCTTGTTCGCCTCGGCGGCCTCGGTCTTCACGATGTCCAGATACCTTTCTATGGCTTCTGTGCCGGAGAAGCCGCTCGTATTGTAGCCGCTCACGGTGTAAACGCCCGGAGTCTTTTCACGGAAGTTAACGTAGATGAAATGCGAGCTGTCTTCGCTCGAAATCCACTCGTAGTAGCGGTAGTTCGACTGCATGTGGTCGCTGTACTCTTCTTTGACAAACTCGCCTTCTACGCCGAAGTAGGCAACGATATCATCATAGGTTGCGTCAAAAATATTATTATTGACCTCGTTCATCCAAACGTAGCCCTTTTGCACCTGCTCCTCAGTCACGATGCCGTTTCCGCCGGGAGCTGCCGCATTTGTCTGGCTGGTCGGAGCATTCTCCTCCGAAACACCTTCTCCGATGGCATCCGGCATAGACTTGCCTGCGTCAATCAGAGGCAGATACCAGTCGGTATACCGGTAGGGATACGCATCTTCCTCCATGTCTTTCCAATAAAGACCCCACGGACGCAGATAAATGTCATAGTGGAATTCGTCATCGCCGTCTTCATAGTCGCCGCTGATACAGATCATATCATCGTAGTCCAAAAGACCGGGGTCAACGATCCAATCGGCATGCTCCAGTGTTATGTTTGTAAACCAGCCACCCTCGGACATCACCGTGCCGTGCTCGCCGGTTCCGGCTTCACTCAGACTGACCTGCGCGGAAGCCATAGGTTTGGATCTCGTGTAGTCTTCATCCCAAAGCTCGATTGTGCCTGTGTAGTCTGTGTCTAAATCAATGACGCCGCAGACATCCCACCAGTCGCCTTCCATGCTTTCATAATAGCCGTAGCAACCGCTCATCTTCCACCAGCCGTACCATTCGCCGTTCCACCAATCGAGCAATGTGTCTCCGGTCGTATTGGTGGTTTCCGGTTCCGTATGGGAGACTGTTTCCCGGCTGAGCGTAGCCGGGTCAACAGTGATTGTACCTTTTTTGCTGCCGAGAAATTCCTCAAAGGTCGCTTTGACTTCACTGGTCGTGTCTTTTAGCACGAAGGCCGTCCGCACTTCCAGCGTTGCACCCGGCGCAACATCCGTAAACTGATCGCTCACTACGGTTTCAAGGTTCTCATAGTCCGTGATAATAGATGCAGGTTCCAGCTCTACACCGTTTTGCATAACCGTCTCATCGACACTCCAGAGATATGAGGCGTTTTCCTTGCTGTTGTTTGTGAAGTCCAGTGTCAGAACGATCGCGTCGTTTCCGTCCGAATCTTCCATGATGCATGCGCCCTTGTAGAGCAGCTCATAGTCACCGAGCTTGATTAAATTGGAGTCTTTCCCCTCCTTATCCTTTCCGCAGGCGGTGAGGCCGCTGAGCAGCATCAGTGCCGTAAGAATCAGGCATAGAAGCTTGGTCTTCGTCTGTTTCATAATTTCCTCCCAATATCCTTCAGGGTTGCACAAATCTGCCGATCAGCAGAAAACAATGTATAATCCCGGCAAAAAGCAGCCGTGCCTACCTGAGACATTTTTTCTTATTTCTTTTCGCGCCGGATAAGGTTTCCGTCCTTGTCGGTAAACTTACCGCAGAGAATCTTGATAAAGTCGACAAGGTATCCGATGCCGAACAGACCGGCCGTCAGCGTGTAGAGAATGCCTGTGCCAATCTTACCGACATAGTAGCGGTGGACACCAAGACCGCCAAGGAAGAAGCAAAGCAAGAATGTTGTCATCCAGTCCTTCGTTTCGACCGGAACCTCCGGCGCAACATAGTCCTCTACTGCCTCACCGTTCAAAATCTTCTTCACAGTTTCCGTCACGGTGTCGATATAGGCGCCACGCTCCGTTGCAAGACCGACCGTCGCACCCTTGAGACCCTTGCGCAGTGCGCTGTTCTTATCAACGCGCATACCGCCAACCGACATCTTAGCCTCCGTAATGACCGGCTGAATCCGAATGTGTGTGCCATCCTTGAGGTAAAGCCAGAGGCCAACGTCCATATTTGGTTCTTTCTCAAACGAGATGTGCTGTCCGGGAACGCCGCCTTTGATCTGGAATGGCATCTGGAACGCTGCTCTGCGCGCATTGAGTTTCTGCATGATTTCTTCCAGTGTGGTTGAATAAGGAAGATCAAATTCACGGGGACTGGTAGCGAATGCAACGTCTTTCATGCTGCCTGTAAGGTTATTCATCGTTTTTTCTCCTTTCTAAGAGGTCAGAGGGCGGATAGTGTTAACGGTAAGCTACACGGCTATTTTTTCGTAAAGGTGCCGCTGATGCCGTAGCCGGAATTCTCATTCATGGTAAGGCTGTTTCCATCTACGGAGAATGTATAAGTAGATGGTTCACTCCATGCCTCCAGTGTCACCGTAAGCTGATCACCTTCAATGGTGTACGTACCGTCCTGTTTCATATAAGCATTTTCCATGGTGCATTTGCCGCTTCCGTTGAATGTCCATGTGATCGTACCGTCTGCGCCAAGTTCGGCGGACCATGTTCCGGCTAACGCATCCTTGCTACCACAGGCAGAAAGTGTTAAAAGCGTAACCACAATCAGAAGCAATGCTACAAACTTTTTCATTCTTTTTGTCCTTCTTTCTTTAATTATCATTTGATGGATATTTGTCCTCTTACCGCGCCACCGCAATATTCACAACAGCCGTTCACGTCCGGTGTGGTCGTTGCGCCGCAGTAGGGACAGGTGACTGCCGTTTTAGGTGCGGCCTCCTGTTCAATCTGCTGGCGCACATCCTTGCGGACCTGCGTCAGAACCTGCCGAATTTCCTCGCCGAGCTTTTTGCAATTGCGGTACTCAACGTTAGTTTCCGGATTGCATCGGGTCGTCATCCCCGGTCGCATTGCGGGAGGCGGTGTAATATCTACGGAATCGGAATTGATCTTGAAGCGTATTTCGTCAAAGTAATCGTTGTTGACGAATATGGTGATGTAGAAATCATAGGAGTATTCATACCGCGGGGGATTGTAGCTAATCTCCCTACCCTCCTTATCCTCACGCTTAAGTTCCGTGCGGCTCTCATCAATGTCGAGATTACAGCCGGTCACGTCTGCAAAATCCAAAACATCCGGGTTGGCTTCCACGAGATTTCTGGCACGTGTCACCATGAATTTTCCCGCGTCCTCGTCAAGAAGCACCTTGGTGTCCGCGCCGAGCGTTCTGGTTGTGTGGAATGCCGCGACCTTTTTCTGGTTTTCTTCCCTGTAATCAAGCTGTGCCTTGATTTCCTCAACAGTGCTGTTGCGTCGATCAGAGAACCAAGGGGAAAGCTTTTGGGCGCAGTTTTTGCAGAGATTGCCGTTTTCAAGCTTGCGGTTGCCAAGTAACCCTATTTTTTCTCCGCAAATATCGCAATATTTTTTATCAAACAGTCCCATATATGTATCAAACTCCTTTGTGTATGCTACTTGAATTATACGGTTACTGCGTGTCTGCCTTGGAATTGAGTACCGCACCGTAGATATACAAGGCCGGAATAGCTATTCCTGTCAGGATGCTTACGGCATTAAACTCGCCGCCGTTGACCAGACTCATCACGATGCTCAATACGCTGAATACGGCCACAATCGCGCCCCACACGATGAGCTTTCCTGCTTTTTCGCTGCGCTTACTGTGCTTAATGCCTTTGATTCCGGCAATCATCTGGCAAATTCCTCCGACCAGCGTCAGGAACAGCGCCGCCCAATATGGAAATGTCAGACCGGATTCCGCACCGAGTCCTGCCGCCAATACACCCAGTCCACCGACAAGAACACCCGCAATGATGGAAAATACTGCGGCAATGATCATCAAAATTCCGGTAACCTTCAAAAATTTATGTCCTTTCATGGTAAATCCTCCTGTTACAATAAATCGTATGTTTCGTTTTTATTCTTTCGCAGGGCGTTTGGCCCCACATTCTGCGCAAAATGTACGACTGCCGTTTGGCATACCTCGCATTACTCCGTTTCAAGGTTTGACGTGGCATAAGCTTCTTCGGCAATACTCAGCACCAAGGTCTCCAGCGCTTCTGCATGGCTGCCGCTGAGCTTTTGAATCTCGTTCCCGTCATCGGTGCGCCAAATGACCCGGATTTCGCTGTCGGTTTCGTCCTGGACATTTGGAGACGGCTTTCGGTACGCGGGCAGATCCGACTCTGCCAGCATATTCTGAAGTTCAAACCATTGCACCCACGTAAGCTGCCAAGGGATTGGGTTGGAAAACGCATCCGTTTCGCTTTCTCTCATCTCGTCGCCGGATCGGTCCGGAAACCGGCCTGTCAGCAGAGGCATATCCTTCTCCCGGTAGAATCTCAGTGAAAAGCAGCTGTAAAAATTCCTGTGGTTCTGTCGCCACTCAAATTCCACCAGATCTTTTCCTGCTCTGTATGTATCCGGGTTTTCCATCCTACCTCCATCTTGAATCCGGCTATCGACAAAATACCGATACAGTGATACGCCCGCCAGTGCGATAAACACAACCGCTGATACGATGGTCAGAGCGATTATGGATGCTTTTTTCACTTCAAATCCCCGTCGTCAAACGGATCGCCACATTCCGGGCAGAACTTGGGCGGGTGTGTCGGGTCAGCCGGCTCCCAGCCGCATTTGTCGCATTTGTACTGCGGAACACCGGCCGGTTTTGGTTTGCCGCATTCAGCGCAAAACTTTCCTTTGTTCACCGCACCGCAGCTACACGTCCAGCCGTCTGCCTGCGATTCCGGCTTTTTGGTGCCGCATTCCGGGCAGAATTTTCCGCTTGCCGTCGCGCCGCACTGCGGGCATTTCCAGCTTTCGGCGGCAGGCTTTGGTTCCGGCTTTTTACTGCCACAGTTCGGGCAGAATTTTCCGGTAATACCGCTTTGTCCACACGAACAGTTCCATCCTTCAGCAGCTGCCGGAGCCGGAGCAGGCTGCGCTGCTTGCTGCTGTGCGCCCATCTGATAGAGATTCTGCGCGTTCATGCCGCCCGCCTGACCTGCCATGTTCATGCCCATAAACGCCATTGCAGGGCCTGCACTCTGATTCGACGCCGCAGATTGCATCGCGGAAGCCTGTGCACCGACAAGATAGGCTGCCGCTCTCGTCGGATCCATAAACGCCGCATTACGCTGCAGCTCCTTAATCATCTGCTCATCCTCTTCGCTCGCCTTGACCGACGAAACGCCAAAGGAAACGATCTCAAGTCCACGCAGGTAGCGCCATTTTCCGGATAAAACTTCATTCAATGCCTCGGCCAGTTCCATTGTATGACCGGGTAGCGCGGAATAGCGGATTCCCATGTCGGAAATCTTCGCAAACGCGGGCTGAAGCGCCGTCAAAAGCTCAGTTTTCAGCTGACCGTCCAGACGGTCGCGGGTATAGTCTTCACTGACGTTGCCGCATACGTTCGTGTAGAACAGAATCGGGTCACTGATTCGGTAACTGTACTCGCCGAAGCAACGAATGGCGATGTCAATGTCAATGCCCGCGCGCTGGTCGACAACGCGGAACGGCACCGGGGAGGGCGTGCCGTACTTATTGCCAATGAGCTCTTTCGTGTTAAAATAGTAGACACGCTGGTCTTTGGGCGGCTCGCCGCCGAAAGTAAAGCGTTTGCCGATATTCTTGAACGTGTCTAAGATGCTGGTTCCCAACTCACCGGAGAAGATCGTCGGCTCCGTCGAGCTGTCATAGACAAACTCACCCGGTACGGCGCAAAGCTCCGCAACCTTGCCCTGATCAACAATAATCATACACTGTCCGTCCGCCACCGCAACGACGGAACCGTTCGAGATGATGTTTTCGCTTCCCTTTGTGTTGCTGCTGCGTCCGGAAACGCGCCGCTGTCCCTTGACCGCCATAACGTTTTCCGGAATTGATTCACAGTAAAAATACTCTTTCCATTGGTCGGCCATTACGCCGCCGGCCGCACCCAATGCTGCTTTAATGAGTCCCATTTTCTGTACTCCCTTTCTTTACTTACTATGCCCACGGATCTTCCGCCGCGGGAATACGGATGCCGCTGAGAATACTGGAATATTCCCAGAGAAACCATTCGCCGGTCGAAGCCTTCTGCCGCAATTTCACGGGACGCGGTGAATCCGCGCCGGACGTTTTAAGAAACACGCGCATATAGCCCGGCTCTATATCCTGAGGTCTGGGGTCTGCCAGCACGTTCAGCGTGTATGGCACGCACGGCTGATACCCATTTTCCGGCGTTGCGCCTTCAAAATATGCAAGCGGCAGATAGACCTTGCCGCGCAGTCGGTCGCGCAGAAACTGACAGTCATACGGTGTCATGGGCTTAGGACCGCGCAGAAGGTTCATCGCAGCAACACCTGCATCTTTGTCCCTGTCAAACAGCGCCAATGCACACAGAAACAGTGCGCAGATATGTTCCGGCTGCCGCCCTTTAGCGGCAAGAATTTCAAATTCCTGCAAATTTTCCGGAATTTTCTGAATTACAACCTGCAACATAACCACTCCTTTCTAAATGTATATCAATCACACCTGTGAAATAGATCTGTGATCCCAGTGTGTAATAGAATTATCAATCTGCCAATCTTTCATGAACGGTCGCTCATTGGCGGGACGCGCTGTACGATGAGCTAACCTCTTCACTATCCGGAAAGAATATCCGTTAAACCTGTCTTTTTTTCTTTCTCCAAACGAGTAGAAAAACGACGACAGCAACAATCAAAAGCGTTGGCACAAGTGTGAATACAAGAATTCTTCCCACGGAGAAGCTGCGTTCTGTCGCCTGCACATTGTTCTTTTCGTGCTTTTGAGGAACATCTTTACCGACAGCGTTCTCACCAAATCCGCTCTTTTCGCCCCTATCTCCATTCTTTCCGTCGCTATCCGCTGTCCCCGAAATTGATGCGCCGGGTGAAGCCGTAGGCGAAATACCCGGCGAGGCCGAGGCAGCTGCATTAGGCGACGCCGTGGGCGAGGCTGTGGCGGATGTGTGTGGTGAAGCCGTAGGCGTAACCTTCGGCGTAGGCGTAACCTTTGGTGTAGGCGTAACCTTCGGTATAGCTGTGGCGGATGTGCGTGGTGAAGCCGTGGGTGCCGGAGTCGGTGTTGTGCGCGGAGCCGCAGTCGTTCCCGGCTTGAGCTTGGGAATTGGATTTGTGCGTATCGTGCCGCACATATTGCACATCCATTGCATAACGCCCTCTTGGCTTGTTGTCGGTTGTGCGACCACTTTCCCGGCGTCCCAATTGTGATCCGTTTTGGCGGCTTCTCGGCGCTCCGTCACACCGCAGTACGTACATTCGCGCGTTTGAATGCCCTTTTCCATACAGGTGGGCTGCGTCGTAGTAAACCATGCGCCGAATTTGTGATCCGTCTTGGCAATCGGTTTTGTCTCCGTTACACCGCATTGCGTACACTCCCGCTTTTGGATGCCGGTCTCCATGCAGGTGGGCTGCGTCGTAGTAAACCATGCGCCGAATTTGTGACCCAGCGCAGACATTGTGACGGTGTCTCCTTCCGTACCGCAGTCATCACAGATAAAACGAGTGTATCCTGAAGTAGTACAGGTCGCGAATACGCGGCTATCAATAACCCAAAAATGATCCGTTGGCGGCGCGGGCATTTCATACCACTTGTTGCATGTACTGCAATACGCTCGCTTCGTGCCGGATTGTGTACAGGTAGGTTCTTTACCCGGAACAACTTCCCACGGTCCAAAGCTGTGGGGCATGGCAGGGTCAGTTTGATAGGTGCATCTCATCCCGCAGGCGGTACATTCCAGTACATAGTATCCGCCCCTCAGGCAGGTTGGCTTTTCCTCATCGGTCTGTATAATGTTTTCATGATGTTCCGGATTACTGTCTTCCGGCGAGCACGCAAGCGCGGTAATCGCGGACAGCGCCGCCATGAGCGCAAATACCAGAAATATTAGAATCAATCGCAGTAGTTTTTTCATTTCTCACCCATCCTTTCAAAGCGTGTCAATTACGCCCGCGAGGTAAGTCGGCGATACCGATGCATAAATAAAGTTATCAACCAGCTGATCCTTTACCGCCTGCCGCACTTCGGAGGCAAGCAGTTCGTCCGCGTCCTCATCTACCAAAAGCAGAACCTTACACGTCCAACCGAGTTGCTTTACGGCACTGCAGATCTTGAGTCTCTCACTCAGCTTCCAGATTCCCTGTCGGATGACCTCCATCACCAACACATTGGCACGGCAGGTCCGGCACAACGCCAGCGTTTCTTCCGGCTTTGAAGAACGGTAGATAAGAAAATCCGGGTCGCATCCCGAAAGTGATTGCATGACCGCCTCCGACAGAAGTCCGCCCTTCATATCCAATACAATTCTTCGCATTTGTGCTTTTCCACCGCCTTTCTCTTCCTTTGAATCCTTCATCTATATTTTAGCCGTTATCTTCCATTTCCGCCCCCGCCAATTGGATAGGATTTGCAATTATTTTCCGTTGCAAAGCCAAATTTTGTCACAGTTCTCTGTATAAAGAGGACAAAACGTGTTGTCTTTTGTCTATCCGCATGATATACTATCCATATAAATATACTGATTTTTTGGGGGCATGCGGCATGAGCAAAACGACGAAAAGAAGCCTTTTGTACGCCTTGGGCTTGCTGGTGCTCATTGCGTTTGCCATGTGGCTCCGATATGCAAGCCGGTATTATTTTCATTCTCCGGCTGTCGGCTACCTGCGAAGCGCAATCTATTTATTTTTGTTCAGCGTGTGGTGCTACTCTCTTTGGGCGCGCATCGTACAGGTGCAGGTGCGGCACTACATGCTGGCGATTTCGGCGCTGATGGTGCTGTGGATTCTGCTGCGCTCAATCAAGTTTTCCATTGATAACACGGATGTAGAACGCCTGCTGTGGTATTTCTATTATTTTCCGATGCTGTTTATCCCCATGCTGTCGGTCTTTGTTTCCCAGTCGCTGGGCAAGGGAGAGGATTTTCGTCTGCCGCGATGGACAAAACTTCTGTATCTTCCGACATTGCTGCTGCTTTTGCTCGTTCTGACCAATGATCTGCATCAGCAGGTATTTTCTTTCCCGTCCGGCATTTTATCGGACCGGGAGTATCGGTATGAGGTCGGTTTTTTCTTCGTGCTGGGCTGGGAGGCTCTGTGCGCAGGATTTGCGTTTCTTTCGATGGTGAAAAACTGTCGTATCCCACATAGCAGGAGAATTCGCTGGTTACCGCTGGTTCCGTTTGCGCTTTCGCTGGCATATGCTTATATGTATGCCAAAAATGTCTATTGGGTCTGGGTGCTCGCGGGCGATATAACCGTGTCACAGTGCCTGATTTTTGCAAGCATCTTTGAATGCTGCATTCAAAGCGGACTGATTCATTCCAACCTCGGATACGATGAGCTCTTTGAAGCGACAAGCCTGCCTGTTCAGATTACCGATCAAGCGTTTTGCTCCAAATATGTATCTGCCGCCATGCAGGGGACTTTGCCGCAAAGTAAGCTAAGGCATATACAGCAGGATACCGTCTATCTGGATGACGATACACTTTTGAAACGGCATAAGTTGCGCCGCGGCTGGGTATTCTGGAAGGAGGACATCTCAGCGCTGAGTCAGGTTCAAAAGAAACTGGAATTGGCACGAGATGAGTTGCATGGCACCGGCGACGTTTTGGCAGCGGAGAATGCACAGCATGCAAGATGGTTGAAGCTGACGGAGCAAAACCGCTTGTATGATATGATGGAGGCACAGATTGATCGGCAGATCGCGATGCTGTGGGATCTGCTGGCTGAATTGCAGAAAACGGAGGACCAAAACCGAGCCAGGCGTTTGCTCGGGCAGGTCATCATTATCGGAACCTACATCAAACGCAGAAGCAATCTGATTTTTGTCGGCGCACAGCGCGGTGCGATCAGTGTGCAGGAGCTTCGGTTATGCCTCAATGAATCTTCCGAGAATATCTGTGTTTATGGCGCCGACTGTAAGGCAATTGTCAAGGGGGATGACCAGCTTACCCTCGAACAGGCGACGCAGATCTACGACCTGTTCGAGGCCGTCGTGGAAACGGAACTGGAATCCCTTCGTGCAATGCTGATCTCCATAGATGTCGGTGCGCAGGTAGAAGTATCTTTTTGTGTTTCAGCGGCAGAGCCGCTCTGCGGGCTGCGCGCGCATTTTCAAGGTTTGGAATGGGAGCAGGATGAGGACGGGCTGCAATATGTGACGCGGAAGCTGGAAAGATTGAGGGGGTAAAGGCGCATGGATAGGATCAAGGAAAGTTTTGACAGTCTCCCCATCGCGGCCTGCTTTTTCGATAAAAACGGCGTGGTGCGGCTCATCA
>QWCE01004404.1_pt1 | contig 13986 bp, 13 predicted proteins | sample 1972531 | NCBI WGS metagenome assembly QWCE01 (sample SAMN09866716, study PRJNA288562) | Human gut metagenome isolate term4_stool, whole genome shotgun sequencing... | reverse complement strand
TCCATATAATATCCATACATCACCTGGGGCAGATTCAGGAGAAGATATAAAATACGGAAAAACAACAGGAGGAACATAAAGCACATGAAAGCTACAGGAATCGTCCGGCGCATTGATGATCTTGGAAGAGTTGTTATTCCAAAGGAGATTCGGCGTACACTACGGATTAAAGAAGGAACTCCGCTTGAAATTTTTACAGATAAAGAGGGGGAAGTGATCTTAAAGAAATACTCCCCGATTGGAGAGTTGAGTGTTTTTGCAAAAGAATATGCAGAATCGCTGGCACAGACAACAGGTATGATCGCATGTATTACGGATCATGATCAGGTGGTTGCCGCATCCGGACAGGGCAGCAGGGAACTGATGGGAAAGGCAATCAGTAAAGAACTGGATCGAGTGATCACGGAGAGAGAAATGAAATGTTATCATACAGGAGAAAGAAAAATACTGCCGCTTGTGGAAAATCAGAAAGAATCCTCATCAGAGCTGATCGTACAGCCAATCATTTGTTCCGGTGATGCGATTGGTTCTGTGGCGTTGGTTGGAAAAAGTGCAGGAGAAAGATTTGGAAATTCGGAGCAAATGCTGGTAAAAACAGCAGCAGGATTTCTTGGACGTCAAATGGAACAATAAAAGGGGGCTGAGCCCCCTTTAGCATTTTTCGGCAATATCATAGAGCAGACGTTCTGTATCTTCCCATCCCAGACAAGGATCGGTGATAGAACAGCCAGGAGTCATATGGTCGCTGATATCCTGACGGCCTTCCAGCAGATAACTTTCAATCATGACACCCTTGACGAGTTTTCTTACATCAGGATTGTAGTTGCGGCTGTGAAGCACTTCACTTACAATACGAATCTGTTCTTTGTATTGTTTGCCGGAGTTAGAATGGTTGACATCCACGATAACGGCCGGATTTTGCAGATCTTTTTTGCTGTATAAGTCATAAAGACGCATGAGATCTTCGTAATGATAATTAGGGATTGTCTGGCCATATTTATCAACGCCGCCGCGGAGAATCGTGTGTGCCAGAGGATTACCACTTGTTTCCACATCACATCCACGATAAATGAAATGATGTGGATGCTGGGCAGCGATTACGGAGTTCAGCATAACAGACAGGTCACCGCTGGTAGGATTCTTCATACCAACCGGGATATCCATACCGCTGGCAGTCAGACGATGCTGCTGGTTTTCTACGGAACGTGCACCGATTGCTTCATAAGAAAGAACATCATCCAGGTAGCTGCGATTTTCCGGATAGAGCATTTCATCTGCAGAAGAAAGACCAGTTTCCTGAAGTACGCGGATATGCATTTTGCGGATTGCAATGATTCCGGCAAGGAGATCCGGTGCCTTATCCGGATCCGGCTGATGGAGCATTCCTTTGTAGCCATCACCGGTAGTTCGAGGCTTGTTTGTATATACTCGTGGGATGATCATTAATTTATCGGAAACTTTGTCAGAAACTTTTTTCAGGCGATTTACATATTCACATACGGTATCTTCGTTATCTGCAGAACATGGTCCGACCAGAACGACGAATTTATCGGATTCACCTGTGAAAATACGGCGGATTTCTTCATCACGCTGTTGTTTGATTGATTTCTGTTCGTTGCTGAGCGGGTACTCATTTTTTAGAACCTCCGGAACTGGAAGTTCATGATTAATCTTGATAGACATTGTATATTTCCTCCATGGTTCCTTTGTGCAGGAACATTTTTTTCAACTGAATAACAGTATAGCACGTTATCTGAAAAAAATAAAGGAAATTAACGCGTTAAACTGCCATAGTGCAACACTTGATCAGTCGAGAGCCTTTTCACTCATTTCTTCGAGCAGGTTTTTCTTGAGATCATATAATTTCTGAGAAAGGTCTACGTATACTTTCTGCGGATTTACAAGACGGCGGGATTCATCCCACAGGGTATTCTGCTCTTTCTGGCAGTATTCACGCAGATCCATAACTTCGGGAGAAGTATAGACACGTTTACCTTCGCGGATGACCGGAACCAGAAGTTCACGGAGTTCATAGGTGCCGCCCAGAACCTTGGTCTTTTTCCAGGTATCTGCAGGGTCAAAAATAATCATGGTTTCTTCCGGATCAAAGACTTCATCAGCCAGGCAGATCAGGTCAGCCTTAATCTTGCCGGTAGACTTGCTGTAAATACGGTAAACTGTTTTATTGCCCGGATTTGTGACTTTTTCGGTGTTTTCGGACAGTTTGATCTTTGGTGTAAAGTTTGTACTGTCTGCATCTTTGACTGCAGCAAGCTTGTATACACCACCGAACGCCGGATTATCTTTACTCGTGATAAGGTTGGTTCCGACCCCCCAGGAATTGATCTTGGCATCCTGCGTCTTAAGACTGTCGATCAGATATTCGTCCAGATCACTGGATGCGGAAATGGTAGCATCATCGAATCCGGCAGCAGCCAGCATCTTGTAGGCTTCTTTGGAAAGATATGCAAGGTCACCGCTGTCAATACGGATACCATAGTGTGTAAGTTTGACACCTTCTTCTCTCATTTCTTCGAAGACACGGATCGCGTTTGGAACACCGGATTTCAGGACATCATAAGTATCTACCAGCAGTGTGCAGGAATTTGGATACATTTTGGCGTATGTTTTGAAAGCTGTGTATTCATCTGGGAAGCTCATGATCCAGCTGTGGGCATGTGTTCCCAGAACCGGTACGTTAAACATCTGTCCGGTCAGTACGTTGGAAGTTCCGGCGCATCCACCGATGACAGCTGCACGTGCACCATAGATACCGGCATCCGGACCCTGTGCACGACGCAGGCCGAATTCCATGATTCCGTCCCCACGGGCTGCATAGCAGACTCTGGCTGCTTTGGTAGCAATCAGACTCTGATGATTGATGATATTCAGGATTGCGGTTTCTACAAGCTGTGCCTCCATGATCGGAGCGATTACTTTGACGAGTGGTTCTCGAGGAAATACGACAGTTCCTTCCGGAATTGCATAAATATCTCCGGTAAATTTAAAAGATCTCAAATATTCCAGAAAATCGTCTTCAAAGATATGAAGGCTTCTGAGATATTCGATATCATCGTCTGTAAAATGAAGATTTTCAATATATTCGATCATCTGTTCCAGACCTGCTGTGATCGCAAAGCTGCCACCGCATGGATTGACACGATAAAACATATCAAAAATTACAGTCTGATTGGTTGGGTTCTTAAAATAGCCCTGCATCATGGTTAATTCATATAAATCGGTGAGCAGGGTCAGATTAGTTGCTCTCATCTGATTTCTCCTTTTTTATTTGCTAAGGTGAACTTATTATGCTTATTACTGTAAATAGTAGTTTTCATTATACCATTATTCCCGTAGAACGGCATTAAAATTTTACATAATATAAGAAGAAAAAAAATTTGGAGAAATTTAAAAAAAATTAAAAAAAGGGGTTGCTTTTTTTGAATTCCTGTAATATAATAACATTCGTCGCGAGCGATGAGCGAGCGAAAACAAATAAAGGGCTATCGCCAAACGGTAAGGCAACGGACTCTGACTCCGTCAGTTCAAGGTTCGAATCCTTGTAGCCCTGCTAAGTTGAGCACCTCGGAAGAGGTGCTTTTTTATGTAATAGGAAATTACTCCGTAATGTTCCTATTACACAAAAACGCTCCGCGAGGATGTGACCAGATGCATGTGGAATATTGCTGCTTATGATTGCAATCTTTTCATTTGCATCCAAGAACTTTTTCAGAACTTCCACAATGTTTACGATTCTGAAACAGGTTTCTATTACAGGTATTGTATGTATTGGTCAGACAATGGTTATGCTCACTGGAGGTATTGACCTGTCGGTTAGTTCTTTTGCACAGGGAAGTATTGTAGGTATTCCGAATCAGGTTATTCTGACAATTATTTTGTTTATTATCTTTATCTATGCATTAGCTAAGACGACATTAGGACGTTATCTGTATGGTGTTGGCGGTAACGAAGAAGCATCTCGTCTTTCAGGTATTGGTGTAACAAAGATTAAGCTGATGGCATACGGACTCAGTGGATTCCTCGCCGGAATCGCTGGTCTGGTACTGTTATCAAGAACAAGTTCCGGACAGCCATCTGCAGGTTCCGGATATGAAATGGATGCAATCACAGCTGTAGTACTTGGTGGTGTTTCTCTGAATGGTGGAGAAGGTAAATTACATATGGTTGTTATTGGTATGCTGATCATGGGTGTACTGACAACTGGTATGATCATGTGTGGTATTAACGATTATGTACAGCAGTTTGTAAAAGGTATCGTACTGATCCTTGCAGTTGCATATTCTGAAATCTCCAAAAAGATCAGAAGCAGAATGATCGTAACGGAATAAGAAGTTAATCTTGTATAGTTTTATATGACTGAATAAAAATATCTCTGGCTGTGTGGTCAGAGATATTTTTTGTTGATTGACCTTAGTATAAAATACATGATAAAATAAAAAGTAAAGCAAAATTTTGCAGAGAACGAGTCGATAGTTATAAATGAGGAAAGAGAGTGAATGCATGGCATATAGTTTCAGTGGACGTGTCCGCTACAGTGAAATTGGAGAAAATGGATTATTGACACTGCCGGGAATCCTGAATTATTTTCAGGACTGCAGTACCTTTCAGTCAGAGGAAGTCGGACTTGGAATCGATATTTTGAAGGAATGGAAACGTATCTGGGTATTGTCGGCATGGCAGGTGGTTGTAGATCGTTATCCATATATGGGAGAACGAATCAAAACATCTACCTGGGCATATGGATTCCGTGGATTTATGGGATTCCGTAATTTTACAATGGAAACAGAGGGCGGAGAACGTCTGGCGTATGCCAATACTTTCTGGACTTATATTGATGCGGAAAACGGACTGCCAGTCCGTCTGGAAGCGAAAGATACAGATGCTTACAGAGGAAAAGACGGGAAGATGGAATCGAAACTGGATATGGAATATGCACCGCGTAAAATTGTACTTCCGGAAGATTATGAGCAGCAGGATTCTTTTGCTGTGCAGAAACATCATCTGGATACGAACCATCATGTAAATAACTGTCAGTATGTACAGATGGCAATGGATTATCTGCCGGAGAATTTCAAGATACATCAGATGCGTGCGGAATATAAGCAGCAGGCGAGACTGAATGATGTGATCTGTCCGGCAAGAGCAGTAGATGAAAATAAAACAACAGTTCTTCTGAATGATCAGAAGGGTGAACCGTATGCAGTTGTTGAGTTTAAATAAAATTGGAGGAAAAAAATGATCGAATTAGGAAAGAAACAGACATTACTGGTTGTGAAGTCCGTAGAGTTTGGCGTATATCTTGCAGAAGATATGAATGCAGATACAAAGCATCAGGTACTTTTGCCGGCCAAACAGGTTCCGGCAGGGACAAAAGCAGGAGATAAACTGGAAGTTTTTATTTATAAAGATTCTCAGGATCGTCTGATCGCGACAACAAATGAACCACTTCTTATGGTGGGGCAGGCAGGACTTCTGAAAGTAAAACAGGTAACAAGAATCGGAGCATTTCTTGACTGGGGACTGGAAAAAGATCTTTTGCTTCCATATCATGAGCAGACAACTCGTATCTTTGAGGGGCAGGAATGTCTGGTAGCTGTTTATGTGGATAAAAGCAGCCGTCTCTGTGCAACTATGAAAGTTTATCCTTACCTGTCCAAAGAAACACCTTATAAAGAAGGTGACCAGGTAAAAGGCCGTGTATATCAGATCAGCGAGAATTTTGGAGTATTTGTTGCAGTCGATAATAAATATTCTGCACTGATCCCTGCAAGAGAAGCAAAAGGTAAATATCGTCCTGGTACTGTTCTTGACCTGCGTGTGACCAGAGTCAAAGAAGATGGAAAGATGGATGTCAGTGACCGTCAGGAAGCATATCTTCAGATCAACGAAGATGCGGAAAATGTTCTGGAGATCATCGAAGAATTTGCAGGAGTACTTCCTTTTGATGACAAGGCTTCACCGGAAGTGATCCGCAGAGAATTTGGCTTAAGCAAAAATGCATTTAAGCGTGCAGTCGGACATCTTCTTAAAGAAGGAAAAATTCAGATCAAAGACCGCAGGATCTATCTGGTGAAATAACAGGTAAAGGATGAGAGTATGAACTTTACACATCTTCATGTCCATACAGAATACAGTCTTCTGGATGGTTCGAATAAAATAAAAGAATATGTGGACCGTGTCAAAGAACTTGGCATGGACAGTGCAGCTATTACGGACCATGGTGTGATGTACGGCGTGATCGATTTTTACCGTGCGGCAAGAGCTGCGGGAATCAATCCGATCCTGGGCTGTGAGGTGTATGTTGCGCCGGGCTCCCGCTTTGACCGTGAAGCAGGAAGTGGAGAAGACCGTTATTACCATCTGGTTCTTCTGGCAGAGAACAACCAGGGTTACAGTAATTTGATGAAGATCGTTTCCAAGGGATTTGTGGAAGGATTTTATTATAAACCGCGTGTGGATCTGCAGCTTCTGGAGAAATATCATGAGGGAATCATTGCGTTGAGTGCGTGTCTTGCAGGTGAAGTGGCAAGATTCCTTACAAGAGGTATGTATGAAGATGCAAAAGCAGCCGCACTTCGGTATCAGGACATTTTTGGGAAAGGGAATTTTTTCCTGGAATTACAGGATCATGGTATTCCGGAACAGCAGAATGTAAACCAGCAGCTTCTTAAGATGCACCGCGAGACCGGAATTGAGCTGGTTGCAACAAATGACGTACATTATACCCTTGCAGAGGATGCCCAGCCACATGATGTCCTGCTCTGCCTGCAGACCGGTAAGAAACTGGCAGATCAGGATCGTATGCGTTATGAGGGCGGTCAGTATTATGTAAAATCTCCGGAAGAGATGGAACGTCTTTTTCCATATGCGACAGAAGCATTGGAAAATACACATAAGATTGCACAGCGCTGTCATGTAGAGATTGAATTCGGTGTAACCAAGCTGCCGAAATTTGGCGTTCCGGACGGATATACTTCCTGGGAGTACTTAAATGAGCTTTGTTTCAAAGGACTGGAAGAACGTTATCAGCCAGTGACCGAGGAATTGAAAGAGAGGCTGAATTATGAACTGACGACGATCAAGAACATGGGATACGTTGACTATTTCCTGATCGTGTGGGATTTTATCAAATATGCCCGTGATCATGATATCATGGTCGGACCGGGACGTGGATCTGCAGCGGGAAGCCTGGTTGCATATACACTGGGCATCACACAGCTTGATCCAATTCGTTATGATCTGCTGTTCGAGCGTTTCCTCAACCCGGAACGAGTATCCATGCCGGATATTGACGTTGACTTCTGCTTTGAACGAAGACAGGAAGTTATTGATTACGTCAGAAGAAAATATGGCGATGACTGTGTCGTTCAGATCGTTACGTTTGGTACACTGGCAGCGCGAGGCGTTATCCGGGATGTCGGACGTGTGATGGATCTGCCTTATGCGCAGGTGGATACGATCGCCAAAATGATTCCACAGGAGCTGAATATCACGATTGACAAAGCTCTGCAGATGAATCCGGAATTTAAGAAGGTATATGAAGAGGATAAAGAAATCCATGAACTGATCGATACAGCGAAACGTCTGGAAGGATTGCCACGCCATACTTCCATGCATGCAGCAGGTGTTGTGATCAGTCAGAAGGATGTTTCAGAATATGTACCGCTTTCCAGAGCATCGGATGGTTCGATCGTTACCCAGTTTACAATGACAACTCTGGAAGAACTGGGACTTCTGAAAATGGACTTTTTGGGACTTCGTACACTGACAGTTATCCAGAATGCGGTACATCTGGTAGAACAGGATACCGGTGTGAAGCTGGATATGCAGCATATTGATTATAATGATAAGAAGGTACTGGATTCTCTTGGAACAGGTCATTCGGATGGAGTGTTCCAGCTGGAAAGTGCGGGAATGAAGAACTTCATGAAGGAACTGAAACCACAGAGCCTGGAAGATGTGATCGCGGGAATTTCCCTGTATCGTCCGGGGCCGATGGATTTTATTCCGCAGTATATCCGGGGAAAAAATCGCCCGGATACGATCAAATATGACTGCCCGCAGCTGGAGCCGATCCTGAAACCGACATATGGATGTATCGTATATCAGGAGCAGGTTATGCAGATTGTGCGTAATCTGGCAGGTTATACACTTGGACGGAGCGACCTGGTACGTCGTGCAATGTCCAAGAAAAAAGCAGCAGTCATGGAGAAAGAGCGTCAGAACTTTGTTTATGGAAATGAAGCGGAAGGCGTACCAGGCTGTATTGCCAATGGAATTCCGGAGCAGACGGCAAATAAGATTTATGACGATATGATTGACTTTGCAAAATACGCATTTAATAAGTCTCATGCGGCAGCGTATGCTGTAGTTTCTTATCAGACGGCATTTCTGAAATATTATTATCCGGTCGAATTCATGGCTGCTCTTATGACATCTGTGATTGAAATGCCGATCAAAGTAGCTGAGTATATTCAGGTATGCAGGAAGATGAATATTAAGATCCTGCCGCCGGATGTAAACCGTGGAGCATATGGATTCTCAGTTGATAATGGCGCAATCCGTTATGGCCTTTCTGCAATCAAGAGCGTTGGACGCCCGGTGATCAATGCCCTGGTGGAAGAGAGGGAGGCAAACGGAGAATATCGATCACTGAAGGATTTTATCGAGAGACTGACCGGTACGGTAAATAAACGTGCGATTGAGAACTTTATCAAAGCTGGAGCACTGGACTGTCTGGAGGGAAACCGCCGGCAGAAAATGGTTGTTTACAGTCAGATCGTGGACAGCATCGCGCAGGAGAAGAAGAATTCTTTTGCAGGACAGATGAGTCTGTTTGATCTGGTTGGTGAAGAAGATAAAAAAGATTATGAGATCCGGATGCCGGATGTGGAAGAATATGATAAGGATATGATCCTTGGTTTTGAAAAAGATGTTCTTGGAATCTATCTGAGTGGACATCCTCTGGAGAAATACCGGAATATTATGGAAAAGATGATCTCAGCGAGAACGATTGATTTTCAGCCGGACGATGAAACTGGTATTCCGAAGGTTTATGACGGTCAGAAAGTGATCATTGGTGGTATGATCACAGAGAAGACGATCAAGTATACAAGAAACAATAAGGTGATGGCGTTCCTGACGGTAGAAGACCTGATGGGAACTGTGGAGATCGTTGTATTCCCGAGAGATTATGAGAAATGGCAGACGTTGATCAATGAAGATGCGCGAGTCTTTATCCAGGGACGTGTCAATGCAGAAGATGATAAGCCGAGTAAGCTAATTCTGGAAAAAGTACGTGCTTTTGATGATATACCACGAGAAATCTGGATTCAGTTTAAAGACCGTGAGGATTATGCACAGAAAGAGCAGGAACTTCTGAACTATCTGAGAGGTTCAGTGGGAACTTCTGCGGTAGTAATCTACCTCAAAGATGTGAAGGCGATAAAACGTCTTCCGGCAGGATACCATGTGCAGATCAGCGATTTTCTGTTAGAAGAATTAAAGAAAAAATATGGTGATTCCAACGTTAAAGTTGTGGAAAGAGTATTGAAGAATTTTTAATGTTGTGGAATTGCAAGTTTAAAGACAACCCCCGAAAGTATGTATGACTTCCGGGGGTTGTTGTGTGTTACAGAGACAGTGACTCGTCCATCAACCAGCGATTTCCATGGAAACGTTTGGGTGATACCCCAGTTGCTTTCTTAAAAATCCGGCTGAAATACAGGGGATCTTTATAGCCAACCAGAGCGGCAACTTCTGATACAGTGAGTCCTTCTGTAAGAAGCAGTTCTTTGGCCTTCTCAATACGAAGATTATACAGAAACTGGATAGGAGAGGAACCTGTATTTTCCTTGAACTGATGCGAAAAGTAATCGCTGCTTAAATGGCAGTACTGGGCCATGGAAGCGATACTCCACGGATCCATATAACTTTTGTTCAGCTCAACGATCAATCGCTCGATCATGGCACTGTTGTCTGTGGAATCAAACTGTGACTGGTAGTAACGCTCGATCATGGGAAGCATTTTTAAAAAAGAAGCAAAGGTGAAATCTTTAAAAAATGGTTTATGTACCTGAAGCTCCAGAATGATTTCGTCAAAAAGCTGTGTCAGCGAACGATGTCGTCCGATGTAACAGTTGTGAATGTGATATCTTTGCAAATAGTCCAGACTCTGTGTGCCGGAAAAGTGGATCCAGTAGATTTCCGGTGTGTCTTTGGCATAGTAAGTATAGATCTGTGGTTCAGATGGAAGATAGACGACAATGCTTCCAGCAGGTATCGTCTGCCATTCATTATCAATGAAAAAATGCCCACATCCTTTGTGAATATATAAAATCTGATAATCCAGTCTTCCGGTAGGCCGCTGTATGGAAAAATCCTTTGTAAGGAAATTCTGATAGCCACAACAGCTGACGTATAAAGGAAGATCTGCATCCTCTTCATAGGTCGCACTTCCATTTCCCTTGCGGTGTCCTGCAACTCGAATCATAACATTTCTCCTTGAAAGCAGAATTGTCCATATAGATGACGCTATAATATATGGAACTATTTATTTTATACTATATAATTATACTTGAAAACATGAGAAAACGCCATGATTTTCGATAAAAAAACACATGTGAAAAAAAGAAAATTAGACAAAATGAACTATTTAATTGTACGCGTAAAATTAATGAGAAAAAAATTCTAAAAATAAAAAAGCAAGAAAAATACAAGTGAAATTCATGCTAAATTTATGTATGAAAGGAGGGGGGATAATGGAGGAATGGAAGAAAAAAAGAGACAGCCTGCTGGATCCGTATGATGATCAGGTAATGATCGCATCGCACCGGGGCAAGTTTTCATCAAGCGTCATGGAAAACACTTCACTGGCATTTCTGGCTGCAGTTGGACAGGGAGCGGATATGGTTGAGATGGATCTTGCTATGACAAGCGATGGCGTGCTGGTAGGACATCATGATGACAACATGACAAGGCTGTTTCATGACACAAATAAAATCTCTGATTATACACTGGAAGAGCTCCGAAAGAAACCCCTGTACAATTATGTGGGAGAAATCTGCGAGGAGGAGATCGAAACATTTGACCAGATTACAGACGCATTAAAAAATAAGGCATTGCTCGTACTGGACAAATGCTGGGATATTTGGGAAAGCGTATACAACATTCTGAAAGGTAAAGATATGCTTGAACAGGCAATCTTCAAATTTTATATAGAAAATGAAGAGGCATATCAGTGGGCAGGAGAACATCCGGACTGTATGTTTGCGCCAATGTTGAAAAATGTAGAGGATCTTTCAAAGGTAATCGAATTGAAGAAAAAGGTTCCGGTTCCTGCACTGGAGATTCTGCCGGAGAAAGAAACCGACAAAGTTTTCCAGAAGGAAACATGTGATTTCCTCAAAGAAAATCACATCAAAGTATGGTGTAATTCATTAAGTCTCGCGAAACGCCTGGTCTATGGCGCCGGATATGACGATCTCAAATCTCTGCGATATGGTGGAGATCATGGCTGGGGTGTGCTGATAAACCGCGGTGTGAATATCATACAAACGGACTGGCCATATGAGTTAAAACAGTATTTAATTAAAAAAGAAGCACAATAGAAAAATGTAATGTAAAAATACGAGGTAAATCAAAAAGGAGGAACTGATTATGAAGAGAACATTAAAAAAAGGTATCTGTATTGCAACAGCAGCAATGATGGTGGCTGGAATGACATCTGTAACAGCTCTTGCAGATGATACAAAAGCATCAGGTAAGATCAATTTTTATTACTGGGATGCAGATCAGACAAATGAAGTAAATAAAGTAATCGAACTGTTTAATGAACAGAATCCGGATGTTGAAGTAGTTGCAACACAGATTCCGTCCGGCGAATACTGGACAAAACTGCAGACATCTCTTCCAACAGGAACCGGACCGGATGTTTTCTGGATGAACAGAAATATTCCGGATTATATCAATGCAGATCTGGTTATGGATCTTACAGACAGAATCGAGAGTGATGGCGTGGATATGAGTGTATATCCGCAGTTTGCACAGGATCTCTACAGCAGAGATGGTTCTATTTACGCCATCCCAAAGGACTATGATGGTATCGGATTGTTCTACAACAAAGCAATCTTTGATGAGATGGGCGTAGATTATCCGACAGATGACATGAGCTGGGATGAACTAAAAGATCTGGCAACAAAGACAACCAACGAATATCATTATGGATTTATTTCTCAGAACATCGGAAATATCTGCTATCAGGATTTTATTTATTCTAACGGAGGACGAATTTCTTCAGAAGATAATATCGGATGTGAGGTGAATGAAGAACCGGCAGTTGAAGCAATTCAGTACCTGCACGATCTGATGTATGTAGATAAAGTAGCTCCGAGTTATGCAGAACTTCAGGAAATGAAAGGAACAGATATGTTTGCAGCAGGACAGGCAGCAATGATCACAGCTGGCTCCTGGAGCCTGTCAAGCTTTGCAGATGCATTAGGCGATGACCTTGGAATTTGCACCATGCCGGTAGCAAAAACACCGGCAATCACCGTACATGGCCTTGGATACTGCATTTCTTCCAAGACAGAAAATCCAGATGCATGCTGGGAATTCGTAAAATTCTGTGCATCCAAAGAAGCTCAGGAAGCAACAGCAGCAAGTGCTATTCCGGCATATAAAGGATGTGACCAGATATGGGCAGATACCTATTCACAGTATGATGCAGAAAAACTCCTTGCAGGTGCTTACTATGAAGGTTCTCTTGGAAATCCATGGTGGGATAAGAACTTTACAGATGCAAATACAATTCTGACAGAAGCAATGACCAATATCTGGGCAGATGAGAATGCAGACATTCAGGCAATCCTGGATCAGTGCGATGCAGATATTGAAGCCATTACAAAATAAGACGATTGCAGACAGAACAATCATGAAACATGGAAACCACATTATAAATAAGGCAACCTTACTGATGACAGCATTTAGTTAGTGCAGCGATGCGGAGGTATTTTATGAAAAAGCTTTCTCGCACGAAGATCAGAAAGGAATGGATATGGGCGTATGTTTTCATTGCGCCCATGTTCATTGGAACTCTGATATTTGGATTATTTCCAATCGTGTATTCATTTGTTCTTTCAGTGACAGACTGGAATCTGCTGTCCGGATTTGGCGGATTTGTCGGGCTGAAGAATTTTGCTACTGTTTTTACATCAAAGACGACTCTTGCGGAAATACGGAATACTCTGGTCTATGCGGGAGTATCTGTGCCGATTACACTGCTTCTTTCCGTGTTTTTTGCCAGCCTTCTCAGCAAGAAACTCAAAGGAAAAAGATTCTTCCGTATTGTATACTTTCTTCCTAATATCATCATGCCAGCAGCAGTTGCTATGGTATGGAGATGGCTGTTGAACACAAGATACGGTCTGGTAAATATTGTACTGGGAGATCTGGGTCTGCCGACTCCTTCCTGGATCTCAGATCCGAAATTTATTATGATCTCATTGATCATCGTGGAAGTATGGAGTGGAATCGGTTATAACACAATTATTCTTCTGGCTGCGATTCAGGGAATTTCAGCAGAGATGTATGAATCAGCAGATTTGGATGGTGCAAGTGGATTTCAGAAATTCTGGAAGATTACTCTTCCTCTGGTTTCTCCGTCCATGTTCTTCCTTCTGACAATGGGTCTGATGAAGGCTATGCGTGCATTCGATATGATCTATATGTTTATCGGAAAAGACGCATGGAGTACGGGTGGTCCGCTGCTTGAAGCAGTAAGAACAATGGTTTATGGTATCTACTTTAACGGATTTACCCGTATGGATATGGGAATGGCATCTGCGGAATCTGTTGTATTGTTCATCATGATTATGATCGTAACCGGAATTCAGTTTAAGCTTCAGGATAAATGGGTTAATTATGACTAGGAGGAATGCCAAATGAGTATCAAAAAGAGACAGAAAA
>QWCE01004403.1_pt1 | contig 13986 bp, 9 predicted proteins | sample 1972531 | NCBI WGS metagenome assembly QWCE01 (sample SAMN09866716, study PRJNA288562) | Human gut metagenome isolate term4_stool, whole genome shotgun sequencing... | reverse complement strand
GCTCGTTTTCTCTTGCCATAACTTCTGAAGTTTTCTACGGGCTTGATTTTGAAGAAATGTTTTTACTTGCTCTTCTATATAATTAAAATACTCTGTACTTGTCTTTGTATACTGCCCACTTGGTAATTCCTGGAATAACTTATCTATGTCATCATCCTCTAAATCTTCAATAAATGCCGCAGTAACTTGCTTAAAGTATTGTATCTGATTCTTATAAAAATCGACAAAATTCATTCCTTCTGACAGCAAGGCATCATAGAATTTCGATTTATTCTGCTCTTGTAATGTTCCTGTTTTCTGCATAAATACAAGCTGCTCCATAAATATATCTAATGTACCTACGCTTCGCTTTAACGCATCATACGAAATTCTAATATTACTTGTCTTTTTATTCCATTCAACAATGGCTTCATGAAGGGTAATTGCTTTAGGATTATATTTGTTGCTTTCATTAATAATATTATATTCTAATATAACATCATCAATCTTTTCATCTGCTGTCTCCGAATTCCATACCCAATTTGCTGCATCAGCATTGAATTTCTGTTTAACGCAATCAATATAACCGCCATTATCATCTATTTCCCTTGCTAATATTTCCAGCTTTCCATCTTTATAATTGTGAATATACTCATTCATTCCACGCTTACAATTATCATTATTTATAAGATTTTTTAAATCTTCTTCAATACTAGGATTTGCTAATAAACATCTACCAATGCGATCTGCCAAATCACTTTCTGAACCATTCAGAACATTACCGGTATTTGCAATGCCACAATAGCAATCAATAACTTCTGAAATTTTTTCAACAGAGCTTAGCAATTTTTCCTTAGGAAGAAGATATTTAATACACCATATTGGAAATGTCAATTGTTTCATTTTGCTTCTAACTTGATCTCTGGCACCTTCGATAGAACCACAATTTGATGAAGCAATATTAAAAACATGAGCAGTACAGTTCAAAAATGATTTCTGCTCAGAACTCATGGCTACAATATATTCTTCCTTATAGTTACGATTTGGTGTAACTCTCTGGTTAATTGCATTTGCAATCATCTGTTTCATTTTATCAACAGACATACTTTCACTATTTGAGCCATTACTCCAAAAATAGTCTGATACCGCATACTCCTTTAATACAAATCCCAGAATAAATGCCGCAATATTAGAAGGCAAAAAACCAAATGGTGCTTCCTCAAGTGCCTCAAATATTGAAAGTATACTAATTCTTCCTGAAGGACTTGAAAATCCTCTCTGAATCATATCTTCTACTTTATTTTTTATTTGAACTATAGCCAAACTCTTTTTACTTGTGTCTTTCCAGTAATCCGCAATTCCCCACGCACCCTGCAGTGCTGTTGCCAGACTTGTTTTCTCATTGCTAGACTTAAACGTTTGCACAAGTGTTTCCTGTATTCCACATCCAGCACCCTGAGCTAATGGTCCTTTAGCAAACATATTATCTATCACATTGTATTGTGATAATCCATAATAATATTTTTGATGCTCTGTTGCTTTCAGTTCATCTTGAAGTGCAGTTAAATTTGCTAATCGAATACCACTTTTATTAGATACAGTATATAGCATAAACGCTCCTGACTGTATTTTCTGTTTCCAATCACTTAAACAACGTCCTGCTTGCTTCTCAAAATTCATGGCTCTAGTCTTATCATTTTGTGCATAATATTTACTATATGCCATATTTTCAATATACTGGTCGTATAAATCCTGTCCCATTGTTGTCAAGCTTTCAATTAAGAATATATTTTGTTCAAGCCTGTTAGCACTTTTAATCAATTGTTCTTTTAACAAACTTGTCTCTTTATCATTAACTGCATATGTCACTATAGCTTTAAATCTATTAGGTTTGAGATTTTGAATTGATTTTGATAAAATTGCCCCAATATTATTTGCTGTAGCAGCCTCTAACTCAAATCTTCCCTTTATAGATGCAGGTAATTGTATAGCACTCATTAAATCGGCATTAACTACCAAATTTTGAGTTCTAGTCTCATTAATCACTTCCTGCTTTTTCTTTTCAATTGTTGCTGCATCACCAGTACTATTTGCAACAGTATATTCCATCTTACCGCCACCAACCGGCTTTTTAAACAACAATCCATCTCTGCATAACTTCTCAGCAATGCTTTTTCCTTTTCCTTTACTCCAATCAGTTCCAGAAAAGGCTAAATCTACATTCATTTCATTTGGTCTTAGTAATTCTACTCCCACTATTCTCTGCGAAATAGCTTGTAATAGCAAAACAGTTTTAAATACCCTTTGTTCATCAATAGTCAGCTTATCGCTCTGTAACAAATTATAAGAATCCAGAATAACTCTTACATCATCATTAAGTCCATTTTGTCCCTTTCCATTGAAGAAGTCCCACAACATGTCTATTGTCAATAGGTTTTGATTATCCAATGGACCATACTGATTTATGAACCATTTAAATCCCTTTGCATCCGTCATGTCATTGCTGATAATAAAGTCAAACATGCTTCTTTGGTTTGAGCTAAATGCCACCGATAAATGCTTCAATAATAAGGCTGCATATGGATGAATAGGCACTATAGACTGTAATTCTTCGTCTGATATTACAGTCTTTTGCCCCATTGTTGATTCTTTTTTTGCGCTAGCTTCAATAGTATTCCTAACACTAACTAACTGCTCATTAAGTTCTCCTGCAAACTCTTGCCATTCATCTGCCAAAACTGAGTCCGATGTTTTTTTCATAGCTTTAGCCATAAGTCTAAAGGCCATATTTTCTGGTAACTCTATCTTAACTGGAGGTACAAATCTATCAAGTATTTTTTTTGCTGTATCAGCATTTACAAATAAAGAACGACTTTCATGCGAAACGATCATAAAATAAAATGGAGACGATTGACTAATTTCAGCTAATGTCTGAAATCCTGTTAATGAATTAGGATTATTTTGGAAAAACTCTGTAAATTCGTCCCACACAAATAAAATAGCATTAATCTGATTCTTGGCAATTATATCTTTTATCCAATTTGCCATTCCCTGAATGTCCATCCTTAATGCTGTAATACCATTATCTTCAGCAACTTTAAGAATATTTTTCATGGTATTTTGAACATCATCGTTGTTTTTTAGTTTGTTAATTATAGTATCGATATTCACTCCACCGAATGCCCAAGCATATGCATCCTCTTGCATAAGTGTATTAAACCAGACCCTATTAGCTTCCTTATCAAACCATTTTAATGCTGCATCTTTTAACGACTCTTCTCCATGATTTTCCAATCCATTCTTTTCTAAAGCTTTCATAATGCTATCTTGTACAGCAAGAATCAAATCTTGATCCGATCTAATAGAGCTCGAACCAATTCTATGAATTGTCACTAATTTACCACTATTTTTATCAGTTATTAATTTCTGGCATAAATCCATACTAAGCCCATAATCTTCGAAATATGCTTTAACTTCACTATCATCTGCTTCCAACAGAGATTTCACTGTCAATGCTGCATGTGATTTTCCTGTACCATATGCTCCTTCCACCCATAAAGAACGAGGATCTTTTCCAGAAAGAACTGTATGTGTCTTTTCCAATAATTTCACAAATGTTTCATGTGGATAGAATGCCTTCCAGCTTACTAATCCTTTATCTATCAAGTCCTCTGTTACAGCTGCATAATATTTAGGATCAATATCAAAATACTCTTTATATGTTTTCTTATTGCTCATCTCCATATTCTCCTTTAGAACAATCCAAGTACATCATTTGATGTCTTATCACTTCTCAATGTTATATTATCTAAATCCAGTGTAAACGATGCAGAAATGAACTCTGGATAATTTATTGATAATCCATTTAAAATTCGAACCATCTCCTCTCTATCCAATCCAAAAATCTTTGTCGGACTTATTCCATCTCGTTCTATCTCATTATCTAATAATGTATCTAACGTAAACTGATAATAATCACCACATTTCTCTGCAAATTTATATAATGAATACAAAATTACCTCTGGAATAGGTTCTTCCCATTTGCAACGTTCAACTGATTTCAATGTGATTTTTTCATTTTTTTCTTCTGCGACAAAATCTGCGAATATTCTTTCTTTCCCCAAAGGAGTCTGGCTTAATGTGATTTTAAGTGCATCCAATATGTTCCTTCTTCCAAGCCCTTTTGTATCATTTTCCATTACATATCCCAGCATATCTTTAATTGCATCTGGTGAATAACTTGTGCCCTCACGTAAATTGTTTATAAACCAATTATAAGCCGGAGTATAAACTAAATTACATAAAATCAATGCCCACGATGTGATTTCTAAACCACCCAATTCACAGATTTTCTTTCCAAACGCTGTAGGAAGACATTTTGAATATTTATCACCTTCTGCTTTCTTTTCATATAAAATTATCCCAGCATCATCGGCAAAGTTCTTAAATGCATCTTTCTTCTTATTAGGTATCTGACCATCTCCATCAGTCATCCAGAATTCTGGAGTTCCATCATACTTAGTGTAAGTATCCAACCAGCTTTCTCTTACTCCAAAACTAAAATATCTATCTAATCCTGCCATTTTTTTACCCTCCGTAATTTTATTTCTTATTGAGTTATATCTCAAACAGTGCTCATGAATATCATGACACTTATGACAATGTTTACAATTATCTCCTATTTTTATACCATGACTCATATCTATACATTGATATTTGCATTCTGCTTCACAGGCTCCACATCCAACACAATAAATACTCTTTACTATTACGCTTCTCATTAATGTTAAAAATCTTGTATCTTGCTTACTACGGTCACAATTAGTCAATTCAAATATAGTTTTGCCATTTTGATTTATAACTCTTATTTCATAAATCTTATCAGAAAATTCTATAGTAAAAAGAGTTTCATCTTTTTGTGTAATGGTTCCTATGGTTTTTCCCCACTCTTTCCATTTAAGTTCAGGAATAAACACTTCTATAGTAGGATGTACTGTTCCACTACGGACTTCAAATTTATCTTGTCCGAAATTTAATTCTCTTCCAGATTTTCTGGTTCTCCAAAATCCTGCATCAATAAATGCATGCATGTCTTTTTCCGTATAGTTTGTCTTTCCACTCGTTTTTGCTATTTGTTCCAAGAAGAAATCCACTTGCTCTGTATAACTACATCGCTTTACAAATTCATGCCTTCCGCTCGAATTTGGGCATACCAAACATCCCGCTCTTGCGTTTCCTTTTTTGTATGCTTCATTAAGCACAAGATTTCGTGAATATATATACAAAAAAAGTTCTGCCGAGTTCCACTCTAAAATCGTATGGCAACTATATTGTCCACTATGTTTTTCTCCCTCACTTACCAAGTCATAAACACTTCTAGCAGCACTTTCTTCGGCACGAACTCCAGTAAATGCCATTCCTGTAAAATTATAATTACCAGTTATTTTTCTCAATAAATTTATTTGAGGTGAGGTCTTATGTACACTACAGCACCATCTATTAGTTGTAGATGGCGGTCCAAAACACTTCCATGTTTGTTCTGGATGAATTCTAGACTGTGCTACATAAAACTCTATTCCTTCTTTTTCACATAATTGCTTTTCTTTTTCAACTACCTCATAAGTATCTGGGAACTCCATTCTTGTGTCTCCAAATAACACCTTAAAATCATTATGTGGCAATGTTCTCTGTACTAAATCAAGTGCTACCACACTATCTTTTCCCCCACTAAACGCCACATAAAATACATCAACTTTATTTTTATATTCTCTATACGTGTTATATATTTTTTGAATCGTTTCCTGTGCAAGATTTTCAATTAAGTCTTTATTTTTCTTTACCATCAAATCTATATCCACAGGTTCTAGACATTGATCACTATTATCTATAATTTGTATTTCAGGTTTAGTGTATAAAGAACCACCTTTTGTCCTTGCTATAATCCGTCCTTTATATACATAATTATTGCTTTCTGCCCACATAATTGGTCTTAATTCATCTCTCGGATAATTCCAATTTTTGTCAAATCCTAATAAATCCAATTCTTTATAGTAAACTGGTCTTGGTTCTTTACTAAACTTAGACAATTCTGTAACTAGTAAAATCCCACCAGATTCTATGTCCCATAAATACTGGTACATTCTAAATTACCTCTTTTCATTTATTTGCCAATTTATCTCTGATAATTCTAGCTTCATGTATTACCTTTTCAATGTTTGCATATTTTTTCCTTTGTTGATATCCTAAATCAACTAAAAGTTCTAAAGCTGTCGTCTTATCATCCCATTGACTTGAGTGAGCCAATACATCAGTAATTAGCATTTGATAATCCTCTATATTACTGTCTTTTTTTACCATAGCTCCAAAATATCCAGATGCCGAAAAACTCGCATGCACAAGTTTATACTTCTGACTAAAACTATATAAATAACTTTCAAGCACATATCCATTCCATGTCACGCTTATTGACGGAAAATGCATAAATAGTCCAACATCCTTTAGTGGAATATAATTACCTTCACAAATCATATCCAAAACACTATCTGTTCGTACAATATCAAACGAAACTTGATCATTTCTCACAAATACATCTTCTGATAAGCGTATAGTTTTCTCCCTTACAGACTCCCAGTATATAATGCTTGTATTCATATCCGACGATATTTTTTTTAAATCATCAAGTGTAACTTTTTCTCTTTCCTCGCAATACTCTGCATACACATCTGCAGTGCTAATTTCTTTCCCTAACTCACTTATTATCGGACCATTGAAAGAAAAACTATTCTTTAAGATACAACCCAAACAATTTCTAAAACCATACGTTGTATATTCTTCAGTATTAATAGCAACACCCGGACATTTTTCATTTATCATATCTCTCATTTCAACATCTGTAATATGTGATTTCCCCATCAAGGCACTATGTAACACTTTTTGAATTTCTGTTATTTCTTCCTGATTAACTGGGAAATTATACGCATAAAAATATGTTTCTGGTGCAACCTGAACAATCTCTTTCGTAATAACTAATATGTGCTTTATCTTTTCCAATGGTACATACCACATTTTTTTCCCTAATTCCGCATAAGTTATTGGAACTGGAGACGATTTCAATACAGATATGACATCTTTTTCTAAATTTGCCTGACGATTTACTAAACATAGGAACGACTGTTTCTTGCGAAGTGAACCTTTTGATATTTTTATTAATTGTTCCCCTAATATTTCCCAATCATATATCTGTAAAACCTCAACCAACTCCATGCTATACCTTTGATATATTGATTCTATATAAGTGCATGAAGCTCCCTTATCGAAAACTTGCAATACATCATTATATATATCGTTTAATAGATCTTTTTGTTTTTCATTTTGTCTAGCAAAAATTCGTTCATCTCGAATTGTGCCTACTTTTTTCAAGGAAGTAATAAGTTCTTCATCCGTCAATAATAGTTCATCATCATATCTTGAACTATAGAAATTTCTCATTCTTCCCCTATCAATTGCTGAGTTAAGTCTATAGCCATTTTCAAAATCATTCGTAAGAATATCTAACAATCTACTACCTATCCCTGTAAGCTCTGTCTGACTCTGTTCTTCTGATATAATCGATACTTCAGCTTTTTTTATTTTTTCACTACTTAATGTCTCATTTACTTCCAAGCGAACTTTCCATGCAGGAGCCCAATTTGTCTCCGTACCGCCTTTTTCACTGAATCTAAATGAAACTCCATGTCTCCAACATTCTATCATTAGTGAATTTAATTCTTTTCCACCAATTACCCATAAGTATCCCGTTTTATTCACCAAATCGACATATTTAAGATTATGTTGGTTAAGAAACTCCCACACATTCCACTCATCATCTGTTTCTTTTCTATCATTACTATGATTACCATCAGCAACACTTCTTTGTGCTTTATATTGCATATATTCTTCAAATGTATTCCTATATTGTTTTTGCAATCTAATGTCTAACGCCAAAAACATATCTGTTCTTTGCAATCTACCAAATATCATCTTTAAAGCGGATACATTATCAATCAAATATATATCTTTATTCGTAATATTATTCGATAATAAAATCTTGTTTATTTTTGACATATCCATTAATGTCACTAATATAATACCTTGTGGATTCCCATTATCATTCAACCATTGCGAAAAATTTTTTCTATTTGATACAATTGTATCATTTTGATTTTCAACATCATTTTTGGATTCCGATGTTATTACCACATTAGTATCCTTGGAATCATCATGACTCTTTTCAATTGAAACTTCTTCTTTACATTTTTCTTTTTTTAATACATATGCAACTACCAAATTTTCATAATCTATCATACAATAATCCAATAAATGTCTGATTTTATCTATAATATTAGATGCATTTAAATTTGTTTCAACATATAAATTGTCAGCAAATTTTCTAGGGGCTATCATATTATCCTCAGATTCAGCAATATCTACTCTCGTTCCAACACCTATACACTTTCCCACTAACTGCTTTATTTTATTTGGATAATCTTCATATATGTAAGATAATACTTTCTGGTATAACCGTTTCCAACTTCCTATGTCATCTTCTCTTTCTCCAAAGTACTCAAAGTACTCGACTTTTGAGAATGCTAAATTAGAATTTTTTTCGAACTCTACATATTTTATTTCTAGCTCATCCTGCAAAATATCTGCTTGATACAATTCTTGTTTTTCTAATTCATCAGAATTATATTTATTATTCAACCATGCAAGATACAAATTTATCGCTTTTGAATATTTATCAATTTTTGCTCTATGTATATATCTAAATGCACCATTTTTATCAATCATTTCTTGTATATTTTTTATTTTACTGACATCATATGTCTCTAATATTGGGGACGATAATATTTTTTCTTTTTTTAAATATTCATCCATATCATAATATGTCACATATATTTCAGACATTTGGGCAGGCGAAAGCTGTTTTGATAACCACTGTGAGAATTGTTCTTGCATTTTTTTCTCATTAGTTGTGTCCATATTCCTCGCCTCCTTTAATATCTGTTCGTATTCATCTCTATTATCTAAATAAATTCGTACCATATCTAAAAACAGTTTAGATGCATTATGTAGTCCACAGCCTGTATGTCTAATCAAACTGTTTATTATTTCAAACTGCATGCTTATACCATTTTCATTCCGATAAATGTCGTCTATTATTTTGCCTTCATCTACAGCCTTTTGCCGAAGCTCATTTGACACCCGCCTTATAGCCGCTTTTTTTGTAATCCTGTTATTATTGTAATCGACACAAGCCTCAATCAGTATTGCGGTTTCATATTTGTCCCATGGAATTCTTACTGCCACAATATTATCTCCCTTTAACTTTTCTTTGTTCGATCATAACTAATAATATCGCCAAAATCACATTCTAGTTCATCACATATTCTTTCCAGAATGCTAAGAGATACTTTTTCACCTCTAGTCATTTTTGCAATAGTGCTACTACTGATTCCTAATTTATTTACTAAATCTGTTTTCTTCATATCCTTATCAATCAATAATTTCCATAATTCATTATACGATATTGCCATATTTCACCTCATAATTCGTCAAATATAGATCTCTTCACTTATCTAGCATTAATATCTTAATTATAGCATTTATATCGCATATTCACAACAACAAAATAAAGTAATTCTTCGAGTTCTTAAAGATTTTCATTATGTTTTAGCAGATTAAATTATATCATGTATTTTACAATAATTTTACATTTTCTTGACCTTTTCTTGAAACTTAACTATGCTGAGCTGTTGCTTGCTTAGCTATTATTATTAATTCAATCTTAACAGAATAGGTTGGCAAAATTGCCAACCTATTCTTATAGTACTTCTCCATGCTTATACCCGAATCATATCACCTGCATCAATTATTCTGCACACAACCCCACCATCAACTACAAATACAATCTTTCCTTTCGTCTTATCTCCAATCTTGTCGTACTCATTATCCAGCTCTTTTTCAAGTTTTACTTTCATTCCTTTTTCCATAAAATCACTGCCAAAATAATGGCTGCAACCTGCTATTGTAAAATAAAGTTCTTCCATAATGTTCTCCTTTCCGCAAAACTTTATCGGCTTTACCAATCTTCACCCAACTCATCCATTGCATCATCTACACCATCGGCATAATCGCTGTCTCTGTCATATCTATCATAGTCATAATCGCCATCCATATAGATATCATCATAGCCATCATCATAAGAATCATATGTACTCTTTTTTGTGCCGCTGCTATATGATGACTTATTTGTTGAATTTGATTTATTATTGTAACTACTGCCAGAACCAGAGTTACTTTTACTGCTCTTAGAAGTACTACCGGATGATTTATTGCTATATGAAGAACTGCTATGTGATGTACTGCTTCCCGTATATGGTTTATGCAGATAACAATAACTGCTTCCGCTTGCCTGTTTATTATCACATCCAGCCTTAATGCACTTAGGTTCACTTGCCACACCTATTGAACCAATCACAAACACAACACATACCATTACAAACGCTACTGCCAATCCAAGTCCAAATGAATCTCTTTTCATACAAATCAGCCTCCTTTGCAAAAATTTCAGTCAAAATCATAATCGTCCGGGTCTAACCCTGCATCTTCCAATGCCTCTGCCCTGTCATCAGGATCCATAAGTTCTAATTCATCAACATCAAGTCCTGCTGCCATTGCATCAATCTCAAAATCATCCTTTGCGTCATCCTCGAAATCTCCGGCATCTCCAAATAATGCTTCATGTTCTTCCCTGCTGGTGCAAAGCATTTCTCCTGCAAACATCATTTCCGCACCATCTATTTTGCCATCGCCATTTAAATCCATCCAATTTTTCATTGCCATACCTCCTGTAATCAAGAATTATCAAGGTTATTTGTTTCTTTCTGATTATATAGTACTACTTAAGCTGTCCTATAATCATCCCTTGTATATCGAATCTTTGTTCTTTTACCTGATTATTCATCATATTCTTCAAGTTGCTGTTCTATTTTCTCTATGAATTTCTCTTAATATTGTCTTATTTGTCATGGTAATTATTCTCCTTATTTTCAACCAACCATATCTTCTACTATATGCATGTTTTCTTCCTGCCCGTTATCTACAGGCTGCATTTTGGTCACTTCACTATGTTCTGGAACTTCCATTATATCTTCAATTTCCGCCAGATTATCTTCACAGGTATCAGCCAGGGATTCACAGTCAATGTAATCTGTTAATGCATACAGACAGTTAAGTTCTTTCATTTTTGCTTTCTTTTCAAGTCTCAGCTCTTTAAGTCTCTTAAATATCTTATATCCCTGAGCCACATTGCAATTAGCATCTTCTGTTTCCATAAGGATGTTTTCAATATCCGCATCTATCTCTTTGATGTCTATCTGTAGATTTGTTATATACTGCCCGGCATTTCTATAAAACTCCGCCTGCTGCCTTGCAAATGAAACCCAGTCATTCTCTTTTCCGTCAAACGGAGTGTAATTTCTTTCTTCTGCCATTGTTTCTTCACCATCCTTTTCATCAAATGTTGGTTCAACGCTGTATCTTTGCTTTGCATTTGAACCAACAGGAGCTGTTGTATGTATATCGTCTCTTTGCAACCGCCTGTCTTTGAGCACGCAATTTTCAAACAACTCTTCGTATTTTCTAGGTTTATACTTTCTTGTTTCCAAACCTTTAATACTTTTTAATGCCTGCTTCGCTCTGGTGACATTGGCATTCGTTCCAAAACCGGTTTGAAAATATTCAATTTTTTGCAGTTCATCCTTGATATCCCTTCTGTTTTCCCTACACACTCTCAGCAGTTCAACCAGATCAGCGGCTTCATTATCATCAGTCTCACATAATTCAATATAGTGAAGAATATCGCATATCTTCTGGTCTATATCTGAATGCTTTTTCGACAACTCCTCCCTATAATCTTTCAACCCCTCTACAAGATATGTAAAATGGGTAAGATATTCTGCCCAGTCCATTTCCGACAGGTCATATGATGCAACATTTTTCTCTATTGGTTCTGTTACCTCATCATATGTTAGTTCTTTTATAGGTGAAATGTATTCATCATCATTATTTTCTTTCTGTTCTTCAGCGGGTAATACACCGGAATTATCGTCTATTTCATTACTGACTGATACTTCTGTGCTCATATCTTCCTCTGTTTCTTCAATCGGAACCATACAATAAAATGATGCCTTCTTTCCTACACATATACGGCTGTTAGCCTGTGCAAATGTAAATACTGTTGCATCCTGTTCTCCTGCCACAGCTACCAACTGATCTGCTTTATCAGTCCTATAATAGTTACCACTATAATCCATTATGTAATATAAAGAATCCGTTCCCATAGGCACCTCCTATTCTAATGTCCAACCATTTTTACACACTTCAAAATATTTCAAAAAAAATAAGAACCAGTAAGAGTTTATCTCTTATCTGATTCTTATTATAAATACTAAGGTGTCCAATAAACATACCTTGCATGTCGAATTTTTGTTCTTATTTTTTATATTGTTTTACCAGTCTGTCAATTTCAGCATTCATCATTTCAACCACATTTTGAGGTCCTGCAAGCGTTACTCCCTCACCAAGACCTATAATCCACGCTAAAAACTGTCTGCTGACAGCAACCTCCACATTGACTACAAAGCGTTTATCATCCAACCTAATCATAGATACGTCTTTGCCAAAACGGTCTATCATTACACCTGCAAAAGAATTGTCGCACTCAATGTGCACCCACTCTTCTTTCCCACCATACATGCCAAACATTTTTCTGGCATATGCAGCCATATCAAAAGACTTAAATGCCTGTCGCCCTTCTCTTCCCTTGCCATTTGACTTGATATAAAGCATTTTATCTACACGAAAGTGCTTTATTATCCCATCATTGCTGTCATACGCAATTAAGTAATAATTTTCATCATCCCAGGATAATGACCATGGACTGACCTCATAAAGTGCTCCATCATGGCGTAATTCCATCTTCTTATCTACATTCCACTGAAAATACTGGAATGTTATTTTCGAATTCTCTGCTATTGCTGTATGTATCCTGTCAACATTGTAATAAATGCTCTCATTCATCGTCTTTACACGACCAGCCACAAATACCTGCCTGTGTAACTGTGATGCTTCGTACTTACTGGCAAGCCCTTCTATCTTTTTTATAAGCTCATTTGACTTCTTAGCTGTTATAAACTTTGCAGACTGCACAGAATCAACCAATAATTTTAATTCTGCAAGTTCAAACTGTCTGTTCCCTATATGATAGGAATATGTCCTGTCTTCCTGCGTTCCTATAACATCCAGACCATACACCCTGAGATTTTCAATATCATTATACAAACTTTTGCGTTCCGCACTTATATCATACGCAGCGAGTGCATCAATAATCTCCGGCATAGTAATACTGTGAGTTTCATCCGTTCTCTCCAGAAAAATCTTCATAAGATATATAAGCTTCAATTTCTGATTTGATGATTTAGGCATATTGCACCTCCAAACTCCACGATAATGCAAAAAACTTCTTTTATATGATAGCATAAATAATCATATAAAAGAAGTTCATTCATTAATGAAATAACCAAATAAACATTATGATTGCTCCAATCTCTTTTTCTCCGTCCCGCCGGGAACAATCACCCAACGGGCTTGCTCACGATCTTACTGTCAAATACATATGAATATTTGTGTTTATCCTGCTAACACTAATGGTATATCCATTGATTCCATAACAAAATTTGTATATAATTTTGTTATCAAACAAGGAGGTGTTTTTATGCCAGGTAAGCAATTCCCCGGAAATCCCTGCTCCATATGAGGACTGTATCGTTCCATTTGCACAAACTCACAGACATAATACGATTAGCATTTATTATTGTGTTCCATTCTTTTTCTGTACTCTCTTGGTGTAATCTTGTATCTATCCTTAAAAACACGGTTAAAAGTTCTTTGACTTTCAAACCCACA
>QWCE01010880.1_pt1 | contig 13996 bp, 14 predicted proteins | sample 1972531 | NCBI WGS metagenome assembly QWCE01 (sample SAMN09866716, study PRJNA288562) | Human gut metagenome isolate term4_stool, whole genome shotgun sequencing... | reverse complement strand
GGAGAAAAAAATCCAGGAGAAATTTCTGAATTTGAAAAAATAAAATATGGAATTTCAGAAGATGCACTAGAATTAAATAGAAAATATTTAAATTATTATTCTTCTTATTTAGCAAAGGAAGATGAAGAAAAAGAAAATTTTAAATTATTTGAATTAGATGATAACTATTCTGAACTTTTTGATCTTCATCACATTCTTGCAGAAAAAAATTCAAAATTAAAGGTCGTTTTAGACTACACATCTTCTGGTCAAGGTGAAAAATTTAGAAATTCTGTAATAAAGGTCCTTGCAAAGGAAAATTCTGAAGTAGAAGTTTTTGTTATTGCAAGAGACGATGACAAGTCCCTTGTCCTTGAATCAATTGGAATTTATACAGAAGATGGCGCAAAAGTTACTCTTCACCAATATGAACTTGGGGCAGGAAAACTTTATACAAATTATAAATGCGAATTAATTGGAGAAAAATCTTCATCAATAGTAGATTCAATTTACTTTGGCCAAAAGGATGAATATCTAAATATGAATTATGACATGATTCATAGAGGAAAAAAGACTGAATCAGATATTTTAGTAAATGGAGCCTTAAAGGATAAAGCCTTTAAAAATTTTAAATCAAATCTTCAATTTATAGAAGGTGCCAAGGGAGCTATTGGATCTGAAGAAGAGTATTCAATTTTACTAGATGATACAGTTCATTCAGTTTCAGTGCCACTAATGCTTGCTCACGAAGACGATGTAGTTGGAAATCACGCATCAAGTGCTGGAAAACTTGATATGGATCAAATATTTTATCTCATGAGTAGAGGCATTAGCCACGAAGAAGCGGAAGCACTAATAGTTGAATCCAAATTTTCTCGTGCCATTGACGCTCTTTCTGATGAAAAATTGAGAGATGAAGTTTGGGATTCAGTTAGAAGAATTATAAAGAGAGGAAATTAAGATGTTTACAAAAAATGAAATTGAAAATATTAGAAAAGAGTTTCCCTTTTTAAAATTAAAGCCAAATGGCAAGGACATTATATATTTTGACAATGGGGCAACAACTCAAAAACCTCGTGAAATTTTAGATAATATAAAGAATTTTTATGAAAATGAAAATGGGAACCCACACAGGGGAGCTCACTATCTTGCCATGAAGTCTACAGAAGTTTATGAAAATGCAAGACAAAAGGTTGCTGATTTTATAGGAGCAAAAAAAACAAGTGAAATTGTATTTTTAAGAAATGCTACAGAAGCCCTAAATTTAGTTGCCTATTCCTATGGACGAAACAATTTGAGCGAAGGTGACGAAATTTTAATTTCAATAATGGAGCACCACTCAAATTTAGTTCCTTGGCAAGAAGTTGCAAAAAAAACTGGGGCAAAATTAAAATATTTATACATTGATGATGATAAGCAAATTCCTTTTTCTGAAATAGAAGAAAAAGTTACTGAAAAGACAAAAATTTTATCAATCACTGGAGCGTCTAATGTAGTTGGAACAAATCCTGACATTGAAAAAATTGTGAAATACGCAAGAGAGCATTCTCATGCAAAAATTATTTTAGACGGCGCACAACTTGTGCCTCACAGAAAAGTAAATGTCAGCCAGCTTGATGTGGACTTTTTAGCATTTTCAGGTCACAAAATGTATTCTGCTCTAGGAATTGGTGTCCTTTATGGTAAAGAAAACTTATTAAATGAAATGGAACCCTTCTTATCAGGTGGCGACATGATCGAATATGTTTACGAAGACCACACAACTTTTTTAGATGCGCCACAAAGATTTGAAGCAGGAACTGCCAATGTTGAAGGTGCAGTAAATCTTGCAGCAGCCATTGATTTTATAAATAAATATGGCATGGATAAAATTGACCAGTACGAAAGATATTTAACTGACTATTGCTATGACAAATTAAAAAAATTAGATTATCTTGAAGTTTATACAACAAGTGACAAAAATAGAGCTCCAGTAATATCTTTTAACTTTAAAGAAGCTCATCCTCACGATGTTGCATCAATTCTTGATACTTTTGGAATTGCCATAAGATCAGGTCATCACTGTAAGTTGTGGCGATGAAATTACTCTTGAATTAAAAGTAAAAGATGGAATAATAGAAGACATTTCTTATACAGGTCATGGCTGTGCAATTTCACAAGCATCAACATCAATAATGTGTGACAATGTAAAGGGCATAAAGGTTGAAGAAGCTATTGATAGGGCAAAAAAATTTATTGGAATGGTAAAGGGTGATGTTACAGATCCTGATGAACTAGAAGATCTTGACGATGCCATTGCCTTTGAATCCATTAGCACACTTCCTGCCAGAGTAAAATGTGCAGTTTTATCATGGTACACTTTAAAAGATATGTTAGAAAATAACAAAGAAAAAGGATCTTTTATTCCAGAATAAGAGGTGATTAAATGAAACTTTCTACTAAGGGTCGTTATGGACTCATGGCAATGTATAATTTAAAAGAAAATATGGGCAAGGGTCCCATTGCCCTAAAGGATATTGCAAAGGAAGAAAACTTATCTGAATCTTATCTTGAACAACTCTTTACACTTTTACGTAAGGCTGATCTTGTTAAATCTATAAGAGGAGCAGGTGGCGGTTATGTTCTTTCAAGAGATCCAAAAAATATTGCAATTGGAGAAATAATAAATGCCCTTGAAGGTGATATGTCCCTTTCATGTTGCGACCTTGGCAAAAATTCAAATTGTATAAAGCAAAAGGAATGTGCAACTAGGGATATTTTATCAAAACTTCAAGGACAAATTGAAGATGTTATGGAGTCCATGACTCTAGCAGACATGTGAGGTTAATATGATTTACATGGATAATGCGGCTACTACAAAAGTAACAGAGAATGTATTAGATGCCATGCTTCCCTATTTGAGAGAAAACTATGGGAATGCATCGGCAATTTATTCTCTGGGACAAAAATCCAGAGCGGCAATTGAAAATTCAAGAATAAAAATTGCAGAAATTTTAAAGACTAAGCCTAGTGAAATTTATTTTACTTCTTCAGGTTCTGAATCAGACAACTGGGTTATAAAAGAATCATTGAATCCAAGGAAAAAAAATCATATAATATCATCAAAGATAGAACATCCTGCTATTTTAAATTCACTTAAAGCAGTTGAAAGATGGGGGACTGATTATTCTCTAATTTCAGTTGATCAAGAGGGTTTTATAAACTTAGATGAATTAAGTGAAAAAATTAAGGACAATACAAATTTAATTTCTGTTATGTTTGCCAACAATGAAATTGGAACTATAGAACCAATAAAAGAAATTTCAAAAATTGCCAGAGAAAAAAATATTTTAATGCACACAGATGCAGTGCAAGCCATTGGAAATGTCAAATTTAATCTAAAAGACTTAGACCTTGATATGTTTTCTATATCAGGTCACAAACTTGGCGCTCCCAAGGGTATAGGAATTTTATACATCAAAGAGGGTACAGAAATTTTTCCCTTTATAGATGGTGGAGAACAAGAAAGGGGCATGAGAGCCTCAACAGAAAATGTGGCATCTATAGTTGGTTTAGCAAGAGCGATAGAAGATGCTTACGCTAATATTGATGAAAATATAAGTTACACAAGGGATTTAAGAGACTATACCATTGAAAAACTTTTAAACATTGATGGAATTATTTTAAATGGTCCAAGAGAAAAAAGACTTCCTGGAAATATCAATATCACTTTAAAAGATACTAAGCCACAAACCATGGTGCAATATCTGGATATGTATGATATATGTGCATCTTCTGGCTCTGCTTGTGCAGCAGGAAGTATAAATCCATCCCATGTCCTTAGGGCAATTGGAAGAAGCGAAGAAGATTCTCTGTCCATGCTTAGACTTTCCCTTAATCACAATAACACTAAGGATGAATGTGATTATGTAGTGGAAAAAATAAGTGAAGGGATGAAAAAGTTCAAGAACAGGTGATAATATGTTGGAACAAATTTCCGGTAATGCTGCGAGATTTATGATTTATGCTCTAGCAATACTTTCAATACTTCTAATATTTTTAGCTATTTATTATTTGATAAATATTGGAAATAGATATATTGAAGGCAAAAAGAGAATAAGCATAGATCTGCACTTCATTACAAAAATATTTTTAGGGATTTTAACTCTCTATTTAATTACAATAATTTTTAACAAATTTCCAATTTTGGGTTACACTATTTCCTCTGCTATTATTGCAATTATTTTTGCCTACATAATAGATCCAATAGTAAATTATTTGGAGAGAAAGGGCGTCATGAGACAATTTGGTGTAATTATAGTTTACATTTCAGTTGTCTTGATCTTTGGAGTTTTAATAGTTTCTGTTATTCCAAAGACCATAAATGAAATTTCAAACTTACTTTCTAGTTTGCCAGGCATGGTTGATACCTTTACTAAAAATGTAAATAATTTTTTGACAGATATTTTTGCTAAATTTAACATTGAACTTCCTGATAATTTTATAGATTTTTATAAAGAGTCAAATCCAAAGGTTGATGGAAATGTTGAAACACCACAAATAGTTTCAAATATTTTAAACTCAATGCGAAAAACTATAAATGATTTAGTTACTAAGGCACAAGGCTCCCTTATGGGTTCACTTTCTGGAGTTTTCTACAAGGTCTATGGCTTTGTGACATCAGCCTTTAGACTTGTATTAATTATTATTTTCTCCTTCTACTTTTCAGTGGACAAGGAAAAATTTACTCTCAAAGTAAAAAAATCTATACCAAATAAACATAGAGAAGATATAACATATCTTGCCAATAGAATTGACATAGCTCTTCAACAATTTATTAGAGGAAGAATGCTACTTGCAATTTTCGTTGGAGTCCTCACTATGGTTTATCTTTTGATCTTAAGAGTGGACTTTGCAATAATCATTGGACTTATAACTTGTGTGGCAGATATAATACCTTTTATTGGACCTTTCCTTGGTTGTGTCCCTGCAGTTTTATTTGCCTTTATGGATTCACCAATAAAAGCCTTTTGGGTTTTAGTTCTCTTCGTATTAGTTCAATGGGTTGAAAATAATATTTTGGCACCAAAACTAATTGGAGATAGCACTGGGCTTAATCCACTAATAATTTTAATTTCAATAATCATAGGTGGAGGTATCTTTGGAGTTTGGGGAATGGTAATTTCTGTTCCAATAACATCAATAATATTTATCCTAATTGATTTTGCAAAAATAAAATACAACGACAGATATAGCTCTAATTGACAATCATATTCTTTATAATTATAATATTTATAGCACATCCTCCCAGGGAATGGGAGGATTTTTAATAGGAGTTGTTTATGAAATATTTAGGTTTACACGATATAAGAAGAGAATTTTTAAAATTTTTTGAATCAAAGGGACATTTTATTCTACCAAGTTTTTCACTAATTCCAAAAAATGACAAGTCATTACTTTTAATTGGAGCAGGAATGGCACCAATGAAAAAATTCTTCACAGGAGAAGAAGTTCCACCTGCAAAGAGAGTTACAACTTGTCAAAAATGTATTAGAACTGGCGATACGAAGTAATACCTTGGGCTTGGGAATTTTTGACAGTTAATCTTGAAATTCCAAAGGAAGATCTTTGGGTTACAGTTTATAAAGATGACGACGAAGCCTTTAACATTTGGAAAGATGTTATTGGAATTCCTGAAGAAAAAATTATAAGACTTGGAAAAGAAGATAACTTCTGGGAACTTGAAGTTGGTCCATCTGGTCCATGTTCAGAAATTTATGTTGATAGAGGTCTTGAATACGGATCAGTTGATGAAAGACCTGGTGGAGAAGGCGACAGATTTATTGAAGTTTGGAACCTAGTTTTCACTCAATTTGATAAAGATGAAGAAGGAAATTACAATCCACTATCACATCCTAATATTGATACAGGAATGGGTCTTGAAAGAATTGCCACAGTTTTACAAAAAACTGACAATATTTTTGAAATTGATGCAATTAAAGATATAATTGGAGAAATTTCAAAGCTTTCAGGCAAAAAATATGGCGAAGACAAAAAATCAGACATTTCTTTTAGAGTAATTACTGACCACATAAGAGCCATGACTTTTATGATTTCTGATACAATTGTGCCTTCAAATGAAGGAAGAGGCTATGTTTTAAGAAGACTTATAAGAAGAGCTGCAAGACACGGAAGAAAACTTGGAATAAAGAGAGCCTTCTTATTTGAAATTGCAGACATGGTAATTGATTCTTGGGGCGATCAATATAAGGAACTAAAGGAAAACAGAGAATCCATTAAGGAAATAATAAGAAGAGAAGAAGAAAAATTCTTAGAAACTATTGATGGAGGTCTTGTTAGACTAAATTCTAATATAGAAGAAATGAAGGCAAGTGGTGAAAAATTACTTGACGGAAAAAAAGCTTTCAAACTTTATGACACTTATGGCTTCCCAATTGATTTGACAGAAGAAATCTTAAAAGAAGAAGGTCTAGATGTTGACATGGCTGGATTCAAAAGAGAAATGGATGACCAAAAGAAAAGGGCTAGAGAAGCAAGGGACGATAAAAATGTTGGTTGGGCAAATCAAGACAACAAGCATCTTTTTGAAGGCCTTTCCAATGAATTTTTAGGTTATGAAAAAAATGAATGTCGTGGAAACATTATAAGAATTATTTCTAGTGATGACGAAATTGTTGACTCAATAAATGAAGGCGAAAAGGGCATAGTAATTTTAGACAAAACTACTTTCTATGGAGAAAGTGGTGGGCAAGTTGGAGATACTGGAGAAATAATCTCAGATAAATTCAAATTAAAAGTTACTGACACTAAAAAAACTAAGGATGGACTCCACCTTCACTTTGTAGAAGTAGAAGAAGGAAAGCTAGAAAAAGCTCCTGTCAAAGCTCTTATTGATGTTAAGAGAAGAAATAATATAAGAAGAAATCACTCTGTAACTCACTTACTTCACAGAGCCCTAAAAGATGTCCTAGGAAATCACGTAAACCAAGCTGGCTCCTTAGTTATGCCAGATAAAATGAGATTCGACTTCTCTCATTTTGAAGCAATGTCAAAAGAAGAAATTGATAAAGTTGAAAAAATAGTAAATGAAAAGATTTTTGAAGCTCTTCCAGTAGAAACTAAGATAACAAATTTAGAAGAAGCAAAAGAAATGGGCGCAATTGGTCTATTTGAAGACAAATATCATGGCGAAGTTAGAGTTCTTTCCATGGGAGATTATTCTCGTGAACTTTGTGGTGGTACTCATGTTTCAAATACTTCTGAAATTTCAATGTTTAAAATACTAAGTGAAAGTGGTATAAGTAACGGTATTAGAAGAATTGAATCTATTACTGGCCCTGCTGTCTTAAAATATTTAAATGAATTAAAAGACGAACAAGAAGACATAGCTAAGGAACTTAAATCTAATAGAGAAGAAATTTTACAAAAGATAAAATTAAATATTAAGAGCCTAAAAGAAGCAAATAAAGAAATTGAAAAACTAGAACATGACATGGCAAAGGATCAAATTTCTGGACTTCTAGATTCAGTTAAAAATAAAAATGGCATAAATTATGTCATCAAAAAATTTGATGGAGTAGATGTCAACACTCTTCGTGATTTAGCTGATGAAGTTAGAAATAAAGTTGGTTCAGTAGTAGTTTTATTTGCAACAGTAAATGAAGGAAAACTTAACTTTATATGTGCTGTTTCAAAAGATTTAGTAGAAAAGAAAATTGCTGCAGGAAAACTTATTAAAGAAATTGCAAAAGTAGCCGGTGGCGGCGGCGGTGGTAGACCTGACATGGCAACTGCTGGCGGTAAGGATATTGCTAAAGTAGAAGAAGCTTTAAATAAGCTTAGCGACCTATTATAATATTATCAAAATAGATATTTTATGATATAATCTATTTGGAGGTAATTATGGATCAAAACAATAAAAGAGATGTTAAAAGTTTATTTAGAAAAGATTTGAGATGGCTAGACCATCTCTTTTACATATTATATATGTACCTGTAAAGGTTGTGGTTATATGAATAAAATTTTAGGCCTTGACGTTGGTGATGTATGGATTGGAGTAGCTATATCAGATGCTTTAATGCTTACAGCTCAACCTCTTATGACAATTAAGAGAGAGTCAAACAAGATTGCCTATGATAAAATTCATGACATATTAAAAGAAAACAATGTAGAAAAAATAGTGGTAGGTCTTCCAAAGAACATGAACAATACCATTGGACCACAAAGTGAAAAAGTTATGAAGTTTGCAGAAAAATTGAAAAATAAATTTAATGTTGAGATTGAGTATGTTGACGAAAGAATGACCACTTTAATGGCAGAAAAAGTTTTAATAGAGGGTTCTGTTCGAAGAGAAAATAGAAAAAAATATATAGATAAAATTGCAGCGACATATATTCTGCAATCCTATCTGGATAGATTTAATTTATAGGTGATAAAATGGAAAAAATAAAATTATATGATGAAAACAATGTTGAGGTTGAATTTTTTGTTGATGCAAAATTTTCAATTGAAGACACAGATTATGTTGCACTCTATACTGATGAAGATGAACCAGAAATCTATATATTAAAAGTGATAGAAGATGAAAATGGTGATGAGCTTCTCTCTGGCATCGATGACGATGAACTAGAAGAAGCAAAAAAAGCTTATGAAGAACTTTTGGACGAAATAGAATAGGTGAAGATATGGATATAAATATTGATCCTGTTAAGAAAATCTTAAAAGATAATGGTTATAAATACACTAAACAAAGAGCTAAAGTTTATGAAATATTTTTGTACAATAAAGATAAACACTTGACGACTGAAGAAGTTTATAATTTAGTTGCAAAAAAAGATCCTGAAATGGGTATAGCAACAATTTATAGGACTGTTCAATTATTCCACAAACTTGGCATACTTGATCAAATTGTATTTGATGATAATATCATAAGATACGAGCTTAGAGTTCCAAGTGAAGGTCATAGACACCATCATCTTGTCTGCATAAATTGCGGAAAAGTAGAAGAAATTGATATTGACAATTTAAATGAACTAGAAGAAAAAGTAGAGAAAGAAAAGAATTTTAAGATTGTTGACCACACTCTAAAATTTATGGGTTATTGCGAAGACTGCCGCCACAAATTTGAGGAGAAGGCTAATTAATGAAAAATACTAATAAAGTGAAGATAATTCCACTGGGTGGACTTCACGAGATTGGAAAAAATCTTACAGTTGTAGAATACAGAGATGATATTATTATTATCGACTGTGGTATGACTTTCCCAGAAGATGAAATGCTTGGTATTGATGTAGTAATACCAGATGTAACTTATTTAGAAAATAATAAACATAAAATTAGAGGACTTGTTTTAACTCATGGTCATGAAGACCATATAGGAGCAATTCCTTACGTTTTAAGAAAGTTAGACCTAGATATTTATGGAACAGGTCTTACTATTGGACTATTGGAAAATAAATTAAAGGAACATAGACTTTCAAGAGATAAACTCCATGTAGTTAATGCAGGAGATTTTGTTAAACTTGGAAAAATGGAAGTAGAATGGATAAATGTAAACCACTCTATTCCAGATGCTTGTGCCCTTGCTATTAAAACACCTCTTGGCTATGTTTATCACTCAGGGGACTTTAAAGTTGACTTTACACCAATTAGTGGTAAGCCAATTAACTTAACTAGAATTGCTGAAATTGGAGAAAAAGGTGTCCTTGCAATGATTGGTGAATCTACCAATGTTCTAAGACCAGGATATACAATGAGTGAATCCAAAGTTGGAGAAACTTTTAACAGATTATTCCAAAATTTACAAGACAATAGAATTATTATTGCAACTTTTGCATCAAATGTGCATAGAGTTCAACAAATTATTAATTCTGCAGAAAAATATGGAAGAAAAGTAGTATTATCAGGTAGATCCATGGTAAATGTAACTGAAACAGCAAGAAAACTTGGACAATTTAGGGTTAAGAAAGATACCTTTGTTGACATAAGAGATATGGATAAGTATGACGATAGCGAAATTGTTTTAATTACAACAGGTTCACAAGGTGAGCCAATGTCTGCACTTACTAGAATTGCTTATGGCGAACATAGAAAAATACAGCTTACGCCAAATGATGCCATTATTTTATCTGCAACACCAATACCTGGAAATGAAAATGCAGTTACAAAAGTTATAAATAGACTTCTTGAAAGAGGAGCAAAGGTAATTTATGAAACTCTTTCAGAAATTCACGTTTCAGGTCATGCTTGCCAAGAAGAATTAAAATTAATTTTAAGCTTAATTAAGCCAAAATATTTTATTCCTGCTCATGGTGAAGTTAGACATTTAATGAAACACGCTAAGATTGCTAGTCAAATGGGTATGCCAGAAGAAAATATCTTTATTATGGAAAATGGTAACTGCCTTGAAATTTCACAAAAAGATGCGAAACTTGTCGGAGATGTTCCTTCAGGAAATATTTTAGTTGATGGACTTGGAGTTGGCGATGTCGGAAATATTGTATTAAGAGACAGAAGACATCTATCTGAGGATGGACTTATTATAGTTGTTATAACTATTACAAAAGAAGGAAAAGTTGTATCTGGACCTGATATTATTTCAAGAGGATTTGTCTATGTAAGAGAGTCAGAGGATTTAATTGAAGATGCAAAGAATGTTGTAAGAAAGATTTTAAAAGAAGACTCCAAAGATAATTTAAAAGATTGGAACGGATTAAAGTCTGATATTCGAGACAATTTGAGATCATACATTTTCAAAAACACAAAGAGAAATCCTATGATTTTACCAATTATTATGGAAGTTTAGGATATTTAGGGAATCTATAAGGTTCCCTTTTTTAGAGGGATTATGTCAAATATAAATTACGATTATATAGAAAATTATTTGAGAAATTTAAAAACTATTGAAAATGAAAAACTTAAAGAGATGAGCAATTATGCAGAAAAGAATCATGTTCCAATAATAGAAAGGGAAAGCGAAGAGTTTATAAATTTTTTGATCTCAATGCAAAAACCAAAGAAAATTCTGGAACTGGGAACTGCAATTGGCTACTCATCTATTTCCTTTGCAAAGAGAAATAAGTGCATAGAAAAAATCGACAGTGTTGAATTAAAAAGTGAAATGGCAGAAATTGCGAGAAAAAATATTTCTGACCTTGATTTAGATAAAATTATTTCTGTTCATGAAAGTGATGCCTATGATTTTTTACTTGACTTAGATGAAAAATATGATTTAATTTTTATTGACGCTGCCAAGGGACAATATGAAAAATATTTTGAAGCTGCCCTAAAAAATTTAAAGGAAAAAGGACTTATAATTTGCGACAATGTTTTATTTAAGGGTATGATTGCTGAGGATTCATTAGTTAAGAGAAGAAAAATAACTATTGTAAAAAGACTAAGAAAATTTTTAAGGGATATTTCAGAAGATAAGAGATTTATTTCTTCTGTGGTTCCCATTGGAGATGGCGTACTATTAGTTAGGAGAAAAGATGAAGAAGATTGAACTTTTAGCACCAGCTGGTGATATTAATAAATTAAAAACTGCAGTAGAATATGGTGCCGATGCAGTATATCTTGGAGGAGAAAGTTTTGGCCTTAGAAAGGCATCAAAGAATTTTTCTCTTGAAGATATTAAGTGGGCAGCAGATTATTTGCACGAGAGGGGAAAAACTCTTCATGTCACTTTAAATATTATTCCTCACGATAAAGATATTGTAGGTGTGGAAGATTATATTAAGAAGTTATATGAAATAGGAGTTGATGCCCTAATAGTTGCCGATCCTGGTATGTTTATGAAGGTAAAGGAAGTTGCACCTGATTTTCCAATTCACATATCAACTCAAGGTTCAGTAACAAATGCCCAGACTGTAAAATTCTGGCAAAAACTTGGGGCAGAAAGAGTTGTAATGGCAAGAGAATTAAGTTTAAAGGAAGTTTCTGACATAATAAAAGAAGTTGGAGATTCCATAGAAATTGAAACTTTTGCTCACGGTGCCATGTGTATGTCCTACTCAGGTAGATGTCTTTTGTCAAATTATATGACTGGAAGAGATGCCAACATGGGAGACTGTGCACAACCTTGCAGATATAAGTACCATTTAGTTGAAGAAAAAAGACCTGGCGAATATTTTCCAATAGAAGAGCACGACGAGGGCACTTTTATTATGAACTCCAAGGACCTATGCATGATTGAACACATTGACGATTTAATTGAAGCAGGAGTTGCCAGCTTAAAAATCGAAGGCAGAGTAAAAAGTGAATACTATCTTGCAACTGTTATAAGATCTTACAGAATGGCAATTGATTCATATTATGCTGACAGGGAAAATTATAAGTATGACCCTTATCTTTTGGAAGAGATAAAGAAAGTAAGTCACAGAGATTTTACAACGGGATTCTTTTATGGAAAAGCCAATGAAAATTCACAAGTTTATGAAGACAACTCCTATATAAGGGGTTATGACTTTGTAGGAATTGTCCTTGATTATGATGAAGATTCTAAAATTGCAACTATTGAGCAAAGAAATAGAGTTTTTGTTGGCGATGAAATAGAAATTTTTGGTCCTGGCATAAAACATTTCGACTACAAAATCGAAAAAATGTTAGATGACAAAGATAGAGAAATTGAAGTTGCAAATAAGGCAAAGCAAATTTTTAAAATAAAAATAGACAAAGCTATTAAAAAAGGATTTATTTTGAGGAGAGAAAATGAAGAATAAGGCCTGTATAATTGGCATTTGTGGCGGAAGTGGCAGTGGAAAAAGCACTGTTACAAAAAAATTAATTGATTTAATTGGAAAAGATAACGTGTCTGTCATTGAACAAGATTCTTATTACAAAGACCAGTCTAATCTTGCTTTTGAAGAGAGGGTTAAGACTAATTATGACCATCCTCTTGCTTTTGACAATGACCTCTTATTTGAGCATTTAAAGATGTTAAAGGAAGGAAGGGAAATTGAAAAGCCAATTTATGACTTTTCCCTTCACAACAGAAAAAAGGAAAAGGAAAAAGTATTTCCAAAGCCAATTATAATTTTGGAAGGAATTTTAATTTTTAACGAAGTAAATTTAATTGACATTATGGATATAAAAGTCTTTGTAGATACAGATGCCGATGTTAGAATAATTAGGAGAATTAAAAGAGATATGCATGAGAGGGGTAGGTCTCTTGATTCAGTAATCGATCAGTATATGGCAACAGTAAGACCATCTCACCTTCAATTCGTTGAGCCTTCAAAGAGGTATGCCGATATAATTATTCCTGAAGGAGGAGAAAATGAAGTTGCAATTGATCTTTTATACCAAAAAATTAAATCTTTAGTATAAAAAATATTTGACAAGATAAAAACTATGTGTTATCATAACTTTTGTTATTAAAGAAGAAGTCCGCTTCTCACCTGATGACGAGGTCATTTAGGTTGTTTTAAAATTATGATGAATTTGCGGGCATCTTTTGGTGCCTGCTTTTTTAATTTACGGAGGTGCTTAGAAATTAAAGAACTTCAAATTAATGAAGAAATAAGGGAAAAAGAAGTCAGATTAGTAGATGATGAAGGCAACCAATTAGGACTTGTTCCTAGGATGCAAGCCATTGACTTGGCAATATCTAAAAAACTGGACTTAGTAAATGTTGCGCCAAATGCAAAACCACCAGTTTGTCGTATAATGGACTATGGTAAATACAGATACGAACAAGAGAAAAAAGAAAAAGAAGCTAGAAAAAAACAAAAGGTAATCAATATTAAGGAACTTAGATTTACTCCAAATATTGAAGATCATGACTTGAACACTAAAGCCAATAGAGCTATTGATTTCTTAAAAAATGGTGATAGAATTAAGGTTTCAGTTAGATTTAGAGGTAGAGAAATGGGTCACACTGATCTTGGACGAGAAGTTCTCGATAAGTTTTATGATTTAGTTTCTGAGTATGGAGTTGTGGACAAAAAACCTAAAATGGAAGGAAGAAGTCTTGTGATGTTCCTTTCAGAGAGAAAAGACAAAGATAAGTCTGATAATT